>Ga0210016_1000518_pt1 | contig 34396 bp, 29 predicted proteins | sample CryGeyCG2014_300_FD_185454 | JGI IMG/M metagenome (GOLD analysis project Ga0210016, IMG submission 185454) | Groundwater microbial communities from aquifer - Crystal Geyser CG02_land_8/20/14_3.00 (SPAdes) (version 2) | ecosystem: Environmental > Aquatic > Deep subsurface > Groundwater | place...
ATTTTGTGACGGAAAATGCTAGGAAAACAAAGAGCAAAAGAGGAGGGCGCTGAGCCCAAAAAAGAGCTGGACAAAATGCAGGATGAAGAGGATAATGAGGGCTGGGAAAAGAGCGTGCTGGCAAGGGCCATAATAGAGATTCTGGGTGCGCCCAAGGACTATGTTGAAACAACACTAAACGTAATTGCCGATACAATAAAGAAAAATGAGGATTTGAGGGTTGAAAAGGAGGAATTCTTTGAGCCAAAAAAACAGGAAAAGCTCTTCAGCGCATTCATGGAGCTGGACATAAGGTTCAGGAGCATAGAAGGGCTTTTCGGATTCTGCATTGACTTCATGCCCTCTTCAGTTGACATACTTGAGCCGGAGAAGATAGATTATGACTCGGCAGAGCTGACAAGGAATGTGAATGACCTTATGGCAAAACTGCACAAGATTGACTCTGCGCTCAAGCAGGTAAATGTCGAGAATGAGTTGCTGCAGCACAATGCAATGCTGCTTCTGAGAAACAACGTGATAATAACGCTTGGCGAAAAGAAGATGAATCTTAAGGAGCTTTCATCCAGGACAGGCGTGCCTGAGGAGCAGCTCAAGAATTTTCTTGAGCTCTGGATAAAAGAGGGCATGCTGAAGTCACAAGATGAGCTTTATTTTGTGTGACGAAAATGGCTGCTGAGAACGCTGGCAAGGAGCTGGAAGCGAGAAGGAAGATAGAAGCGCTTCTTTTCTCTTCAGGCAGGAAGATGAGTGCTGCAGAGCTCGCCAAGATTTCAAAGGAGAGCGAGGCAACAGTCAAAAAGGAGATGGAGCTGCTGAGGCAGGAGTATGACAGCGCAAATTCTCCCATGATGATTGTCCAGGAAGGCGACTCATACAAGATGACAATCAGGGAGAGGTATCTTAGCTATGTCAAAAAGATAGTCCCAAAGACAGACATGAACAAGACCATTATTGAGACCCTTGCAATAATTGCGTGGAAGGCGCCAATACTGCAGTCAGATGTCATAAAGATAAGGACAAACAAGGGCTACGACCACATAGACCAGCTTGAGGAAGCCGGCTTCATCTCCAAGAAAAAGCATGGCAGGTCATACATGATAAATCTTACGCAGAAGTTCTATGACTACTTTGACCTTTTAGGCGACTCAGAGCTGAAGAAGGCGTTCAAGAGGATAGATGGGATTGCCAAAAAGTCTCCTAAGAGCGAGAGTGCCAAGATAGCTGGAAACCTTGAGGTCTATGGGAACGGCAAGGAAGAGGGCAGCGAGGAAGAGATTAAGGCATATGCCGGCTCAGCCAGTGAAAAGTCGCCGATAAAGCTCATAATCAGCAAGGCGGCAGTGGAGGAGAAGAATCAGCCTCAGGAAGAAGAAAAAGAAGAAAATATGCCTGAGAAAGCGGCAAAGGATGAAGAGGCAAAGGAGAATGAGATAATCAGCAGGATGCTTTTGGGAGACAACAAGAAAAAAGAAGGGGCTGAAAAGGAAAATGCTCCTAATGCTCCTGAAGAGGGGCTGGCAAAGGATGCCATCAAATTTGAGGAAGGCGCTTCGGCCATTGAATTAGCAAAGAAAATTCTTTCAGGGGATTCTCAGAAGAAAAAGCCTAAGCTGGACCTCTTTGAAGATGAAGAAGAAGAAAAACAAGAGGAAGAGGAGAGCCAGGAAAAGGAAGAAAGCAAGGATTCAAAAACTGAAGATTCAGATGATTCTGAGCTGGACAAGATTTTCAGCGAAGAAGAAGAAAAAGAAGATAAGAAGTGAAAATAATGCTTCTCTTAAAATGCCCTAAATGCGGACACAAGATGAGATGCTCGCCGAAGGGCAGTATCTCTGGAAAGAAGAAGAGGTGCGTCTACTGCGGCAGGACATTCAGGATTGAGGGAAACATTGTCAAAGAAATCAGCTTGAGAGTTAAAGCACCGCGTGAGAAAATAAAGAGAGGAAAAATAAATGAGTATAAAATCGAAACTTTATAATTTAACTGAAATTAGTAAAAAGATTTCAGAAGGGTGTATGAGTCTTATCAACTCACTAAGCAAAGAAAAATTAAAAATTGCTTTGATTAGCTATTATTATCAAAAGCCAACAATTTCTGGTGTCGGAATACATGTACAAAATCTGGCAAAATACCTAGTAAAGCACAATTGCGAAGTCCATATATTTTGCCATGGTGATGCTGACCAGTATTATAAAGAAAACGGAGTTTATATACATCTCATAGGAAAAGTTTTAACACCCATGGCAGAGAATTTTTCCAAAGAGAACTTAGAATATGATCTTTTTGAATCAGAAGTCATAAAAGAAATAATCCGAGAGAGTTTGAAAAAAAAATTTGATATCATTCATACTCATGGATCTCTTACAAAAGCCGCATTTATTCTAAAGAAAGTTTACAAAATCAAATGGGTTCATACTTTCCATGCAATAGAGAAGATAAGAATTAAAGAGCTTAGTAAAGAAGAAAAAGAGTTCAAAGATCTCATATCTTGGATCGAGCATACAACTAATTACTGCGACGGCGCAATATTTGTTTCAAAAAATTTATTAAAGGAAGGAGAAAAAGAGTACACTCTAAAATCTAAGAAAATTATTCATAATGGGGTAGATCTTAGGCTATTCAGTTACCACCCTATAACTAATAAAAATGTGTTATTCATTGGGAGGTTTAGCAAAGATAAAGGCATAGACTTATTGCCAGAATTAATAAAACAGGTAATGACAATAAAAGATGCAAGTTTTACTGTAGTCTGCCCTTATACTTTTATAGATGGAGAACGAAAAGAGATTAGAAGCACTATAACTGAGTTAGAAGAAAAATATGGAGTGAGATTAAAAGTAATTACTTCGCCTAAGAATCAAGAAAGTTTAATAGAATTATATAAGAAATGCCAAGTTTATATTCAACCCTCAAAATATGAGTCCTTTGGATTATGTATCTTAGAAGCAATGGCAATAGGTAGACCTGTTATAGCCTTTAGAGTTGGAGGAATTCCGGAAGTCATAGGAGACTCGGGTTTTGTCGTAACTAATAAAGACGCATTCATTTATAAATTGGATGAACTATTAAATAATCGAGATGAATGCATCCGAATCGGAAAAAAAGCTCATCAAAAAGCCAAAGAATTTGATTGGGACTTAATCGCAAAAAAAACAATAAAATATTATGAGGAGTTAAAAAATGAATGAAGAGTTAATCTATCCGGCAATTTTAATAATCTCCGGAATTTTAATATCAACTATAGTAATAATCTTTCTTACAAGATTTTCTAATAAAATTACAAAATTCTTTGAGTTATATCCAGAATCAAGAGGAATACTTAGCATTTCTCTAAAGATTATATGTTGGTTTATAGGATTAATCATATTCCTTATATTCTTTAGGTGGGCTTTGATAATACTTAATCAAGAGTTTACAAAAAATTTTGTAGAAAATATTATAACAGCGTCACCTAAATATATTCTAGCAGTAGTTATCATTATATCAGGGTCTTACATCTCAAGATGGATCAGAGAAAGGTCAAAAGATTACCATTTTGAATTTAAGGAAAGAATGCTTTTAATTATGGATTTAATAATTTATATGACATTTGTATTCACGGCTTTATATTCTGTAGGCATTAATATGATCTTTTTCCTGGAGTTTTATAAGGTTCTGTTATGGATCATCGGTGCAATAATTGCATTAATTATTAGCATGACAATTGGAATTCCGTTGGGAATAAGCATATATGAAAGGATGAAAAAAGAGAAGAAAAAAGTGAGTGACCGCCAGAAGAAAGAGAAGAAAGTTCATGATTCAGAAGAGTGGTAAAATGGAAAAAAATTCACCGGACAAGGAAGTGAGGCAGGATATCAAGCCAAGGCAGATAGAAGACGAGATGACCTCCTGCTACATGGACTATGCAATGTCAGTGATAATAGGCAGGGCCCTCCCGGATGTCAGGGACGGGCTGAAGCCCGTGCACAGGCGCGTTCTCTATTCCATGAAGGAGCTCGGGCTCCTCCACAACAAGCCAACCATGAAATCGGCAAGAATTGTCGGGGACTGCCTTGGAAAATACCATCCCCACGGGGACATGGCTGTCTATGACACGCTTGTGAGGATGGCCCAGGGCTTCTCAATGAGGTATCCCCTTGTTGACGGGCAGGGAAACTTCGGGAGCATAGACGGGGACAGCGCAGCTGCGATGAGGTATACTGAGGCGCGCCTTTCCAGTATTGCTGAGGAGATGCTCTCTGACCTGGACAAGGAGGCAGTTGACTTTGTCCCGAATTTTGACGGCACTCTTCAGGAGCCATCTGTGCTTCCTGCAAAGCTTCCGAACCTTCTGATAAACGGCAGCTCTGGAATCGCAGTTGGAATGGCCACAAACATACCTCCCCATAATATTTCTGAGATTGCTGACGCTGTTGTGGCAGTGGTTGACAATCCTGCCATAACTACAAATGAGCTCTGCGGGATTGTAAAGGGCCCTGACTTCCCGACAGCAGGCATAATCTATGGGAGGAATGGGATAAGGAGCGCATATGTGCGGGGAATCGGAAAGGTGCTTGTAAGGGCAAGGACTGAGGTAGAGGAGAAAAAGGGGAGGCAGAGGATAATCATAAGGGAGATTCCATACAATGTCCAGAAGTCGCTGCTTGTTGAGAGCATTGTAGATGTCATAAAGGGCAAGAAGGTTTCAGGCATCTATGACATAAGGGATGAGAGCGACAAGGATGGCGTGAGGGTCATACTTGAGCTGAGGCAGGATGCAGATGCAGGGGTTGTGCTGAATCAGCTTTACAGGCATACAGGGCTTCAGTCAACCTTCGGAATAATAATGCTTGCCATAGTTGATGGCGCACCCCATGTCCTGAATCTCAAGCAGATGATTGAGCACTTCATAAGCCACAGGAAGAATGTCATTGAGAGAAGGACAGGGTATGACCTGAGGAAGGCAGAGGAAAGGAAGCATATCCTTGACGGGCTTATCATTGCGCTGAAGAACATTGACGATGTTGTGAAGAAGATAAAGGCGTCCAGGACAGTGGATGCTGCCAGGGAAGTCCTCCAGAAGGATTATGCCCTGAGCGATGCCCAGACGAGGGCTATTTTAGACATGAAGCTCCAGCGCCTCTCATCACTTGAGCAGGAAAAAGTGGTTGACGAGCACAAAGAGGTTTCCCTCCTGATAAGGCGCCTGAAAGAGATACTTGCCTCACAAGCAGAGATAATGAAGATAATAAGGCAGGAGACCATTGAACTCAAGGCAGCATACGGGGATGCGAGGAAAACCGAGATTGTGGATGCGCCAGACTCGGAAATCACTATTGAAAAAGAGGACATAATTGAAGAGGAGAATGTTGTTATCACGCTGACGAGGAGCGGCTACATCAAGAGGACTTCGCTTTCAGAATACAGGGTTCAGAAGAGGGGCGGAAAGGGGCTCATAGGCACAGAGACAAAGGATGAGGACTTTGTCACAGCCATAAAAGTAGTGAACACCCACTCATACCTGCTGTTCTTCACAGACAAGGGAATGCTTTACAGGATAAAGGCCTATGACATACCAGAGTCGCAGAGGGCCTCAAAGGGCAGGCCTGTGGTGAATTTCCTGAAGACGGAACCGGAGGAGAAGGTTTCTGAGATGATTGAGGTTCCAGAGTTCTCAGGCGGAAAGTTCATAATACTCGCCACGAAAAAGGGGATAATCAAGAGGTCATCGCTTGAGGAATACAATTCGCAGAGGTCATCAATAAGGGCGATAATACTTGATGAGGACGATTCTGTTGTGGGAGTTGCCCTGGGAGACGGCTCAAATGAGATAATCCTTGCAACGAGGAAGGGCTCTGCAGCCAGATTCAGGGAAGATGAGCTGAGGAGCATGGGAAGAGTTACGCAGGGAGTGAGAGGGATACGGCTTGGCAAGGATGACTATGTTGTTGAGATGATTGTGGCAGACAAGGAGAAATGCCTTTTGACAGTGACTGAAAAGGGCTTCGGAAAGAGGACCCCAATCTCAGAATACCGCCTTACTGGAAGGGCAGTCAAGGGCGTTACAAACATAAAATTGTCTGAGAAGACAGGGAATGTTGTCGGAGTTAAGGAAGTTGAGGAGGGGGATGAGCTCATGCTGATAACAAAGAGCGGCAGCGCCATAAGGTTCCCTGCTGAGCAGGCATCCCTTGTCAGAAGGCATGCCCAGGGAGTCCACCTGATAAGGCTTGATGAGAATGATTTGGTGGTTTCTATAGCCAAGATAAAGAAGGAAAATCTTGAGCTAGAAAGCAGGAAGGCAGAGCCGGGGCCTGCTGACCTGGAGGATTTGCCTGTAGGCGAGGATGATTCTGAAGAGAACAGTGAAGGGAACAGCAGTAATGCTGAGAATAACGGAAATGGCAGCAGCGTAGAGGATGAGGATTAGCCCTTCTTCTTCTAATTTCTGCCTTTTGCTTTTTTGCTGGTGCGCCTTGGCTTTTTCTGGTGCTCCTGCTCTGCCTTGAATTTTATTATTGAATAGTTCACAGGATTTTTTATCCTTGCACAGAGGGCGTCCGGCTTGCACACGCCGATGTCAGTGTAATACATCTTATTTGAGCAATTTGGGGGAAGGATGCTTCTGCCCTGCCTGTGATAGCGAAGCTGCCCTATCACATAGTTCTCTCTTAACGGCTCCCTGTTTTTCTTGTTCCATTCAAGAATTGTTTTTTCTATAATCTCCCTGTCCCAGCCAACGCTGGAAAGGAAATTTATCAGTATGAAAAGCGCCCTCTTCCTTCCGTCCTCAAGCCCGGCAAGTATGTTCTTTATGCATGGGGGGAACATCTCAATTGGAATTGATTTTGTGAGTTCGAAGAAATGCTCATTCTTTTTCTTTCCTAACTTTTCCTTGGACTCCTCTTTCTCGCGCTTCTCAAAGTCCCACTCAAATGCCTTGAGGAACAATGAAGATGCCTCTCCGCCAACCGCATTTTCCCTGTCCAGGAACCTGAATTTTGAGGCACTGACTTGGTCAAGCGCTGCATCCTCCCGCTTGAACTCAGAAATCTTTTCAGGGTTAACTGGAATGCTGGCAAGCCCTGATTTCTCATTCACTGAATATGCCAGCCGGTAGAGGTGCCTTGAGGATATCAGGATGGTGTCTATCTCAAGGAATGAGCTGACATTCAGGCGGGGAGGGGGCAGGTCCTTTCCTGATTCCAGCAAGCGCTTGTATTTATCATATGATAATGTTCTCCACCTGCCCTGCGAGTCAGTGAATCCGTACTCGCTTATTTCAGAGGTGCTTTTCCCTGTCTTTTTGATTATTGCAGAGATATCATTCTTTTCATATTTCATTATGCGTTCGCCAATCTTTGGCTTTATCATCTCAGCAATGTAAAGGGCTATTTTCCTCGGCGCGTCTGGAAAAAGGCTTTTGACAGGCCTGTCCTCTATTTTTTCAGGGAATGCCTCAAACGGGACTCCGATGTGAAAGCCCTTGTTTCCCGAAAACTTTATGCTCAAACTTTTTTTAACACCTGCTGCCTTCAGCTCCTCAATTACAAGCATCGCTGCAATCCTTGAGTATTCAAACTCGTGGCAGTCAATGTCCAGAACCAAATCCCAGCCGGCCCTCAGCGCATCTGCGTCTGCCTTTTTCTGCTCAAGGTTTAATGAGAGGGGGTTTTTCCAGATTTCCTCTGATGCGTGGAAAGATGTTGCCCCGTCCTTGGCAAACTCAAGAATATCATTAGGATAAGTAAGAGTATCAGGCCTCTTTCCAAAGCCAGATTCGCCGTATTTTATAGCAATCTCCCTGTTGGGGCAGTTGTAGAGCATCTCTTCCTCTATCTCGCGCCTTGAGTAATACCTGATTATCTTTTCCCTGTCAAGATTTGATGCTTCTGCCATTTCACATTGATTCCAGCGCCTTAATCCTTTCCTCTATTGGAGGATGGGTGCTGAAGAGGTTTGAGAACCAGTTGGGCTTCTTGAACGGGTTTGCAATGTACATGTGCTCCATTGCAGGGCTCGCGTCCTTCAGGATGTTGCTGTCCTTCTCAATCTTTCTGAGGGCGTTTGCAAGCCCTTTGGGATACCTTGTGAGGAGGGCCCCCTCTGCGTCTGCCAGGAACTCCCTCTTTCTCGAGATTGCGAATTTTATAAGCTGGGCTGCAAGCGGCGCAAGTATTGCAAGGACTAACCCAACCAGTACAAATATAATCTGAATCTGATTTCCGCCCTCGCGGTCGCGCCTGTTGGGCCCGGACCACCACATGCTGCGCAGGAATATATTTGCAAGTATCGCCACAACTCCCACAAGTATTGCAACCAGGGTCATGAATCTTACATCATAGTTCTTGACATGGCTCATCTCATGTGATACAACGCCCTCAAGCTCCTCCCTGTTGAGCTTCTCAAGCGCTCCTGTTGTGACTGCTATTGAGGCGTGCTTCGGGTCCCTTCCTGTTGCAAATGCGTTTATCGACTTGTCGTCAATGATATACACCTTTGGCTTTGGAAGCCCTGATGCTATTGAAAGCCCCTCTACAATGTTCACCAGCTGGGGATACTCCTTTTTTGACGCAGGAGTGGCGCGGTTTATCGCAAGCACTGCCTGGTCGCCCATGAAATAGCTGAAAGAAATCATTGTTACTGAGATTATCACTGCAATTATCACTCCCATGTAGCCCGATTGGAAGAGCGCGCCCAGGGCAAAGCCGAGGGCAGCGACTATTGCGAAGAACAGAAATGCGAGCAGGACTGAGTTTCTCTTGTTTGAAGCTATCCTCTCATATATCATTGTCTCACTCCGGCACACTCACCTTGACATCGCGCTTTGCTGATTCCTCTGCCTTGAAGAACTCCCTCTTCTTGAAGGAGAAAGTGGATGCTATGATGCTTGAAGGAAACCTTTCGGCCATTGTGTTGTATTCCATCACAGTGTCGTTGTAGAACTGCCTTGCATATGCAATCTTGTTCTCTGTGGCTGAAATCTCCTCCTGAAGCGCCAGGAAATTCTGGTTCGCCTTAAGATTCGGGTATGACTCAGCAACTGCAAACAGCGTCTTTATTCCCTTTGACAGGTTTGCATCTGCAGATGCCTTCTCCTTTATTGATGATGCCTTGAGCATCGCTGTCCTGGCCTCTGTTATCTCCTTAAAGAGCCCTCTCTCATACTTTGCATAGCCCTTCACAACTTCCAGAAGCTTGGGTATAAGCTCAGACCTTCTCTTGAGCTGGACATCTATCTGCGAAAAGGAGTTGTCTATCCTGTTCCTGCGAACTATGAAGCTGTTGTATATTGCTATAAAAATTATGATAAGAAGTGCCAGTATTCCAAGAATTATAAGCAGTGCTGCCATTTTTTCACCCCTTCCCCCTGATTTGCTGCATCTGGGAATTTCTTAATCGGCTTATAAATCTTTCGAAGCAAAGAGTTCTGAATCAATAAAGAATTTTTATAGCGGATTGCTGAGCTCTTCCTTGTAGATTGATATCACATTGTGCTTTATCTTCTCAGGCATTGTTATCGCATTGTGGGGCTTCAGGAAGTTCTTGTATAGCTCGTCCTCCTTTGCCCTGGCCTTTTTCAGGAAATTCTTCTTGAATTCATTGATGAGATAGCCTGTTGCGCCGCGTTTGTATGCCAGGTAGAATGCGAAAAGCTGCTCATCCTTTCCAAGCCCTGTGAGGTCATATGGCTTTATCCTGTTATCTTTATCCTGGCTGCCCTTTGATGCGAACAGCGTATAGAGCGGCTTGCTCTCCTTCCCGAACATGCTCTTTGTGAAGCCCACGCGCTTTGGATCAATGCCGCATGCCACCAGGAAAGCATACATCCTCGCGCACTTGGAGCAGTTGTGGCACCATCTTGAGTCAGCCCCCGCTTTATTGTCTGCAAAGCAGCTGGTCTGGTATTTTGCAAGCCGCTTATACCTGCTGTGGAGTATTCTTGTTATTGCAAGCTCGTGCAGCGGCTCCACAACGCTCATTGAGGTGCACCTGTTCCTTGTGCTTATTGCAAGCATTGCCTTCAGGCGCATCATCCATGTTGGCGACTGGTCAAACACCGGATTGGAAAAAAAGCCGTCTTTTGTGTAGTACCAGTCAGCACAGCTTCTTTCGTTTCCGAAAACTATGTAGGATGCGTGATGCTTTTTCATGAATGGTATGAGTGCAAGTGCATATTCTGTCAGTTGTGTGCTTGTCCCAAATTCAGAGGGTTCAATGTTCCAATTCTCCCAGTATCTTATGTTGCCGAGGCTGTAGTCAAGGTTGAGAATTTTCTTGTTGAATTCCTTCAAAAATTTCTTCTGAAGCTCTTTTTTGTGCTTGTTCTCAAACATGTCCTCTATGTCCGGCTCGCGGATGTATATTGGGAGAGGGTCAAGCCCTATCTCCCTGCAGACAGCATAGCTCAGCAAGCTGTCCTTACCGAAGGTAAAAGGGATTATGCTCTTTTCCTCAACTGGAAAATCCAGGTCCGGCTTGTTTATCCTGTAATTCCTGAACTTGTATTTGACATTTAGGTACTGCTTTAGCACCTGTGAAACCGGCTTGCCGTCTGTCTCGCTGCAGTAGGATGCAGAGAGAAGATTCACCTCCCTGAAGAATGGCTCGAGAAGGGGGAATGAAGACCTGTATAAAACCTCTTTTGAGCCGAGCATGAAGGGCAGCTGCATCCCTATCAGCCCTAAAATGTTGTCTGAGAGGAAGCGCTTTGAATTAAGGGGGAATGATTTCCAGACCGAGCGCGGGTATTTTAGCCTATATGTCCTGCCGTTTATTAAAATATTTATTCCGTTATGGGTCAGTCTATAACTTAAGTGTATGCGCTCATAGGACTGCTTATGCATTTTTGATACGTTGCTGATGAATTTAAAAACAAATCAAATTTCTATAAGGCGAATCTTTTCCTCAACCCTCTTCTCAGAGTGCTGTCTTTCTATGGCATAATCAAGTATTTTTGTTATCAACTCATTGTAGCTTATGCTGTTGGCAGCAGCTGCTCTTGTAAATGCTGTGTCCACAGGTCCGATGTCAGGATTTGGGTTGACCTCAAGGATGTAGGAGTTGTTGTCCTTGTCTATCCTTATGTCTATCCTGGCATAGTCCTGGCATTCCATTACCTTGTATGCTGCAAGGGCAAGCCTCTTTATCCTGTTCTCAACATTTTTGGGAAGCTGCGCCGGGCAGACAGGTATTGTCTTCTGAAACTCCTCTGAATTGGGAATCCATTTTGCCTGGTATGAGCAGATTTTGTAGGCGCTCTCTGAGAAGTTGGTGAACTGAAGCTCCTCTATGGGAAGGGCTATGGGGTCCTTGTTCCCAATTATGGAGACATTGACCTCCCTGCCTTCAATAAATTCTTCGGCAAGCGCGTTCTGCTTGTAAGTTTCTATAACGTATGCTATCCTTTTCCTCAGCTGCTCCTCATCCTTCACAACAGATTCGTTTGTTATCCCTATGCTTGCATCCTCATGTATTGGCTTGACTATCATTGGGAACTTCAGCGAGAGGTCCAGCTCGTCAGCAGGGCTCTTGAAAATCTGGAACCTTGCAGTCGGAAGCCCCATTGAAAGCAGAATCTGCTTTGTTTTCGCCTTGTCCAGGCATACTGAGAGCGTCAGAAAGTTGGAGCCGGTGTATGGAATCCCGACCATGTCAAGCATTGCAGGTATGTATGCCTCTGCAAGTATGTTGCTTCCTATTCCCTCGCCGAGGTTGAAAACCAGGTCAAGCTTGACAGCCCTGAGGTTCTCATAGAGGTTGTCGTCAACATGTATGAGCTTTACCTCATGCCCGGCAGCCCTTAAAGCATCCTCAACACAATGAACAGTGTTCAGAATATCCTGCTCTGCAATTATGTCAATAGGATTTCCCCTTGCTATCTCGCTAACAACATTGTAAATTATTCCAACTTTCATCTGCTATATTCTCCTAATGCTTTTGTTATCTTGCCTTCCTGTTGGCCCGCCTTACATATTTCTTCAGGTCTTTTACTGCAAGCGAGTCCTTGAAATTGTGATTTATTCCTGCTCTTTTCATCGCATAATAAAGCACTGTGTTGATGAGCTGCTCGTACTTCAGCCCCATTGAATACCACATTGCCGGAAGATTGCTGTGCTCAATCGGGTCAGGGCCTATCCCCGGCAGCGGGTTTATCTCTAGGACATAGGGTCTGTTGTGCTTGCCGAGGCGCATGTCTATCCTGCACCAGTCGCGCACGTTCAGCGCCCTGTATGTCTGGATTGCGATTTTTTCTATCCTTCTCTTGAGGTAAGGCGATATCCTTGCGGGGCAGGACACAACGTTAATCGGGTTCTCCTTGGTATCCCACACCCACTTCGCCTCGTATGAATATATGGGATTTGCCTCAGGCGGGAGGCTGTCAAAGACAATCTCAAGGATGGGAAGCGCAATTGGCTCATCATTCCCGATAACCGCAACTGTGAGTTCTCTTCCTGAAAGGAATTCCTCCACAAGAGCCGGCTGCTCGTATGCGGCTATTATCTCAGAGAGCTTTTTTCTGAGTTCTGCATCGTTCTTCACGACGCAGTCATTCTTTATCCCCTTGCTCGAGCCCTCGTAAAGCGGCTTGACAATGAGAGGAAAATGGAGCTTTCTCAATAGCTTCTCGTCCGCCTTGTAAAAAACCTGGAATGCCGCCGTCGGAATCCTGTTTTGTATGAGCATATCCTTTGTCATCGCCTTGTTCAGCCCTATTGAAAGGGTTGTCGGGTCCGATGCAAGGTAGGGTATCTCCAGGAGCTCAAGCATTGCAGGAATCTGCGATTCCCTGCTCCTGCCCCTCAGCCCCTCTGCTATGTTGAAGACGAAGTCGGGCCTCATCTTCTTGAGCTTGATGTATGCCTTCTCATCGGCTTCAATCCTTGCGGTCTTGAAGCCCGCCTTTCTTATTGCGCTCTCTATCGCGCTTATGGTGCTTTTCTCGTCGAATTCAGAGTAAAAGTCCTCAGGAAGGCCCTCTGCGGGCTTTTTCTTGAGGTTATAGGTTATCGCAACAAGTGTCATCTTTGAAATGGGTCAGAATGAAGTTTTCCCTGAAAGGCACCTCGTTGGCGTTTGTTAATCACGTGTTATTTTTCTTTGCTTTTTGTTTTTAGTTTTTTGAAAAAATTGTTTTTTTCAATTCTGAAAGTAAGCATTATCTATTTAAATATTTAATTATTTTGAAAAAAATCTCGACGGGAAATTAAAATATTTTTTTGGGAAAATTGCATCGGCTCGGAAACAGCAAAATATCTTTGAAGATTTTTCCGTCGAGAAAAAAACTGCGGAAAAAAATCAGGATTGACAATATTAAAAAAATATTATTGAAAAAAATTATGCAGAAAAATTTAGGGAAGGGGATACTCGTAAGTTTTTCCTTCGTAGTTCTTTAGGACTATTGTAGTCTTTCCGCTCTTCCTGTCTTTTTTCTCCCCAATAAGGTATGTTGGAAGCAGAGGTATCTTTCCACCGCCGCCCGGAGCGTCTATGACATAGTGGGGCACTGCCATTCCGCTGGTGAATCCCTGCAGCGAATGGATTATCTCAAGCCCTTTTGAAATCTCTGTCCTGAAGTGCCTGGTGCCCTTCACAATATCCGCCTGGTAAAGGTAATACGGCTTGATCCTCATGATGAGGAGCTTTTGCACCAGCTCCTTCATTATTTTCGGGTTGTCATTCACCCCCTTGAGGAGAACTGACTGGTTTCCAAGGGCAATTCCGGCGTCTGCAAGCATGCTGCACGCATTAATGCTCTCTTTTGTTATCTCCTGAGGATGGTTGAAGTGGGTGTTTATGTAGAGGGGATGGTATTTTGCGAGCATCCTGCAAAGTTTTTTTGTTATTCTCTGCGGAAGTGCGCAGGGCATCCTTGTGCCTATCCTGATTATCTGCACATGCTTTATGGCTCTTATCTGTTTCAAAATGAACTCAAGTTTATCGTTACTCAGCATCAAAGGGTCCCCCCCTGAGAGTATTACATCCCTTATCTCCTTGTGGTTTTTTATATAATCAATCCCTTTCATTATCTGTGAAAGCGAGATTTCCCTGTCGGGATGCCCAACTCTTCTCTTTCTCGTGCAGAACCTGCAGTACATTGAGCACTGGTTTGAGCACAGGAACAGCACCCTGTCAGGGTATCTGTGGATAAGCCCGGGCACTGGGCTTTGTTCCTCCTCGTGCAGCGGGTCTGAAAGCCCTTCAGTGTCCTTGAGTTCCTGCTCGTCGGCAATGCACTGCTTCCACACTGCGTCACCCTTCTTTTTTATAAGCCCTAAATAATAGGGATTAACCCTCAAAGGATATGCTGCGCCCACTTTCTTTATCTCTTCAATCTCCTTTGTTGAAAGATGAAACTTCGTCAGTGCCTTCTCTATATTTTTTTCATCATATGACTCTGCCAAAAGTTTTTTCCATGCGTCCATATTATTTTCATTCCTTTGTTATTAGAAATTCAATTTTTGCAATCACTCTGCATCCTGCATATGCGTGGTGCGTATAGATTTAACAGTCGGCAAACTCGTCTTGTTCATTTCGCAGCAAATTCTTGCGGCACTGACTTTTCCAAAATTACAAAAATTATAAGAAAATATCATCTTAAAATGGGTTTAGAAAGATTTTCCCGGAAAGGCACCTCGCTGACATTGAATTTTTTTTCTTTTAAATTTTTATATAAGCAGTATATGTGGAACTTATTTAAATAATTAATCATTTTTGAAAATTCACGAGGAAAAAAATTTCTGAAAATTCCGCGTGAAAAAGTGACAGGAAATTCTTAGAATTTGTTCCGACGAGGATTTTTCAGCGGATTTGCTGGCGAGGTTGAAGAAAATGATTTTTGGTCTTATTATCTTTTTATTGGAGCAGCCGCCCCTTGCTTGCGCCCTTGTATTCCTCATCTATTATTTTCCTTATCGCCTTTGCCTTCTTGTCGCCAATTAGCTTCACTTTTTTCAGCTCTTCCTCTGAAGCCGAGAAAACCTTTCCCACTGAGCTGAAGTTGAAGAGAAGCTCTCTGGATAAGTCAGCCCCTATTCCAGGCAGGGATGATACTATGTATTCCTGCTGCGCCTGCTTGCTGCTCTGGTGCTTTTCCGTGTGCATCTGAAAATCTCTTCCCTCATTTATCTGCTCTCTCCTTGCGATTACAGAGAGCAGCGCAGCTGTCTCCCTGAAGTTTCTTGTCTGAATTATTGGTATGCCGTAGCTCACAACCACTGTTGCCAGCATTCCCCTTATGGCGTTCGGGTGTATATTCCTTGCGCTATAAATGTCCTCCTCGCCCTCAATTATCACTATAGGTATCTCATATGATTCCTTCATGCTCTTAAGCTGCGAGAGCAGGCGCCCATCTATTATTGAGTCCACAAAATCAGGAACCCTCTTTATCTCGACAGCGACCCTGCTGCTGAGGATGTAGTCGGCAATGTCCAGGTTCTCAAGCACGAGATAGACGCCCTGATTTGAGAGCTCCCTGAGAAGAAGCGAGCCCTTCTCCCTGCAGTCAACTATCATCTTTATCCTTTCGCCTTCAGGGTTGAACTCAGAAAGTGTTGCATTTTTCCTGGCTGCCTCATTTTTTTCATTATTACCTGTAGCAATGTATCCCTGGAGGCTGAGGCTTCTCTTGAGCTCCTCAAGGGTGCTCTTCATTCTCTTTTCCTTGTGGAATGCGGACCATCGGTAGATCTCGTCCCTCGTGTTCTTTGTCACGAGCATTATCACCCTGCCTGCCTCCTGCCTGCCGGTCCTCCCCCTTCTCTGTATCGTCCTTATGGCAGAAGGCACTGGCTCGTAGAAAATAACTATGTCAACCTGGGGAATGTCAAGTCCCTCCTCACCAATGGATGTTGCGATGAGGGTGTTGAACTCGCTCTTTGAGAAGCTTTCAAGCATCGCCTTCTGCTCCTTCTGGCTCATGCCTGTATCCTTCTTCTTGGCTTGCCCTACAAACATCTTCGGGCTCACTCCCGGGATTTTTGAGAGCTCTGATATTATCTTTGTTGCAGAGTCGCGGTATTGGGTGAATATTATTATCTTGACATTGCGCTTCCTGGAAACCTCTGCCAGGATTATCTCATTGAGCTTTCCGATTTTCGGGTGTTCTGCGCCCTTTTCTATTATTATCCTGGATTTTGCAATTGCCGACCTGAAGTTCGGGTCTGCCATGAGGTTTTTTACTGCCCTTATCTTTGTGCTCTCGGCATCTGCCTCGAGCTTTTCAAAATATTCCATCAGCTGGTATATGCCCTGGGTTTCCAGCATCTCAAGCGCGTGCTGCACCTTCATTGCCTGCGCTATTATCGATATGGACTGCATTGCCTCATAGTCCTTCTGCCCTGCTGCGAGGGCTGCGTGAAGGTTGCCCTGGAGAATCAGCAGCTCCTTCCTTCCTATTGAGAGAGGCACCCTTCCAATGTAGCCGAGCTTGTTGAGGGCCTCTATCTTTGAGGTGAATGAGTCAGTTAGGTATTTCCTGACCTGGAGGAAGTCAGGGGGAAGCTCAACTGTCACCCATTCAACATCTATTTTCTGGACATATGGCTTCACATCAGGGTCTGATTCCGAGCGTATCTCAACTGCCTCTATGAAAAGGTTGCTGCAGACCTCCTTTATCTTGTCTGCAGTGCTTCCAGGTGATGCTGTAAGCGCGAGAATCCTTGGAAATTTTGCCCTCTTTTGATAGGCGCCTGCGATGAAAGTGTATGAGTAGTTACCAACTGCTCTGTGCGCCTCGTCAAAGATTAGCAAGCTTACTTCTGAAAGGTCTATCTTGTTTGAAATGGCATCATTCTCCAGCCCCTGCGGAGTGGATGAGATGAACCTTACTTTTTTCCAGAGCGCCTGCCTCTTTTCAGGGCTCATGAGCCCTGTGAAGACAGCTGTCTGCTCTTCGGGTATTGAGAGAAATCTCCTGAATGATTTCAGGTGCTGCTCTGCAAGGGGCTTTGTTGGAGAGAGCATGACAACCTTTGAGTTTGGGAATGAATTAAGGCGCTGGCATGCAAGCATTAATGCAATTGCTGTCTTGCCCAGCCCTGTTGGCAGCACCACAAGAGTATTTTTCTGCGAAGCAGTTGAAAATATTGTCTCCTGGTAGAGGCGCGGCTGGAAATCCCTGATGGAAATCTTATCAGAACTGCATGAAGAATTTGCAGCTGCCCCCGAGCCCTGATTTTCGCCTTCCATCCTTCCCAGAGAGCAGGAGTTCATTTAAAAACATTTTGCAGGAGTGTCCCATTGTCCAGTGAATGAGTATCTTAAAACAATTTATATATTCTCCAGCGAATGAGGGGCTTATGAGCCTCCTGATTATTGTTTTGTCTGTCATCGGCATTCTCATATTCCTCTGGCTCGGCTATATCATTGGAAGGAAAATTGAGGAGAATGACTGGAAACTCAACAGGCTGCCCATGGTTGTAAAGGAGCGGCTTAAGACCTCAAGGGCTGTTCTTGGAGGGCAGTTCAGCGAGCAATTAGCCCCTTATCTTCCTGACTTCAAATACAGCCCAACTGAGTGCAGGTTCATGGGAAAGCCAATTGATTTCATCGTCTTCAATGGCATGGATAATGACAGCATTGAGCAGGTGATTTTTGTCGAGGTTAAAAGCGGGAAGAACAAAATATTAAACCAGAGGGAGAAATCGCTCAAAAAGGCGGTTGAGGAGAAAAAAGTTTCTTGGGAAAAGTATGAGATTCCTGAAGGCGTGACTGAAAAGCGCGAAGAATGATTCAGCAATTTTGGTTTATTCTAATTATTTGAATTCGTAGCCGAAGAAGTAGGCTGCCCAGCCGAGTATTGCGATTAGGAGCCCTCCGAAGATTATGAGAGGTATGCTCACTTTTAATAATATTAGCAGCCCTGCCCCAATAATCCCTGCGAAGCTGAAGGCATAGAGGGGCCTTGCAGCATAGAGCACCTTGCTTCCGTCAAGCGGAGGAATTGGAAGCATTGAGAATAATGCAATCAGCACGTTAAATTTTATTGCAGTATCTATCAGCGGGTTTGGAAACCCAGAGAACATCCTGAAGAACAGCGCAAGGGCTATGTTTGCCAGAGGGCCCATGAGCGCAATGACGCCTATTGAGTAATAGTTTATGTTGTACCTGAAATAGCCGAGCCTGTGCCCAGGCATCATCTGTATTGCGAATCCACCCAGTGCTAGGATGTAGAGGTAGCCGTTTGAGACAAAGCATAAGAAAAGCGCTGCAAGTATCCCGTAGAACCAGAACTTGTATTCGAGCTTGTAGCCAATATGAAGCGAGTATATCTTCTGGACTGAGACCTTCACCAGCATTGAAAGCGCGACTATGAGAACTGCGTTGAAGAGGTTCCTCAATCCCAGATTGAAGTCAAATGTTTTTACTCCCCACTGCTGGAAGGTTAGGATGAATGCTGCAACGAAGATTGTTATCAGAAGCGCCTTGACCTCCTCGCCTGAGAAGCGGAAATGGCTTTTCATCTTCTCCTGTAGGTCGTAAAGGGTGTACATGCTGCTATTCGAGTTTAAACAATATAAAAATCTTTCTTAAAAGAGGCTTTGTATAGCAAGTGAGAGAGTCCGACGAAGCCTGCTTATCTAATTTTACTTAAATCACCATTAAGGATTACTGGTTTCATAGCTTCAATTTCATCAGAATAATCCATTTGTGGAACAGGATTAAGCAAAAATACTTTCTTGTTTAAAACATGAGCAAAAGCAATTTCTATCAAACTGTTTCCGCCAATATAATTCTTGATGTTATTCTTATCTTTGTTAATAACAAGAATTGCATCAGTTTTTTTGATTTCTTCAAAATAAGCGCAAATAACATCAAACTCTATTTTTTCCCATTTGTTTTCAACATCAATAATGCCATTGGCATACTTTTCGGTGTTGGCGGGAACAATAACAACATGATTTTGCTTTTCTAATTTTTGCTTAATCTCAAGCATTTCTTTGGCGAAAGCCATACTTCCACAAATTGTAATTTTCATAGTATTTGACATTGAAGTTTAATATATAAAGTAATCGTTGCAGGCGGGGACGGGCTATAATTCTTTTTCAGAAATAACTTTTATTCCATTTCTTTTTAGCAGTAGAGTTGTTACACCATCACCTTTAATTAGTGTTTTTGAAAAAGTCCCATCATAAATTTGTCCAGAACCACAAGATGGGCTCTTCTGTTTTAATATCGCTTCTTTTATATTAAACAATTTAGCGAGTTTTAAAACCTCATCAGCACCATTTTCAAAATTTTTAGTTACATTTTTTCCTGATTTTGTAATAATTTCTTTCCCTCGCTGTTCTGATGGTTCTCTGGGAGTAGGTAAACCGCCCAATTGTTCTGGGCAAATTGGAATAAGAGTTTCTTTGTTAGCAAGTGAGAGGACTTTTTCATTTGGTTTACTCTTTCCATCATACCTGCATTTAATTCCTAATAAACAGGCACTGCAAAGTCTCATAGAGATAAGTTATTTAGAGAATTTAATAAATGTTTCTATAGAACTCGACCTAAAGGTTGTGGATTTAAACCCTAGCTCGCTACGCTCGCGTTAAATATTTTGGCTTAGCATAAATTAGCAATTAGTAAGAGAATTAACAAAAAGAAATGAAAATTATTCTTTCTTTCCAGTTAATGCTCCTACGATAATCAAAATAATTCCGCCAACTAATAGTGGAATCATATATGCTGCATAAGGTGTTGATGTAGTGGTATACAATCCAAATAAGTGGCTTTGTGTGGTTATGAATGCACCCGCAACTATTCCAATAACTAACAAAACAATACCTATAATTATTAGAGATTTATTCATTTTGGCACCCCGTAAATATCTAAGGATTAAGTAATATTTAAAACTTATTAGAACTAAACAATAAAAGTTAACACGGATTAATTAATATTTAATAAAGAATAATCTGGATTTAAATCCAGATTTTCTGCCCGTTCTGGATTAAGTGGACATTCTTTCCAAGCGAATAGCCCATCTCTGATGCCAGCTCTGAAAGCGCAGAGGTCATCTGGATGTCGCCGTGGGCAGGCACTATGTGCTGCGGCTTCACCATGCTTATCAGGTCGCGCTGGTCTTCCTTGGATGCGTGCCCCGAGACATGTATTCCCTTGAATATTCTCACATTCTTCTGCGCCAGCTTGTATTCCAGGATGTCCCTGTTGGCGATGTTTACAGGCGTAGGTATCACATTGCAGGAGAATATCACCTGGTCGTCCCTCCTGAGCTTTAAAGGCAGCTCCCCTGTAGCTATCCTTGAAAGCACTGAGTTCGGCTCTCCCTGATTTCCTGTTGTGACAAGGAGGTACTTGCCGCGCTGGGGCGATGCGTCAATCTTTCGCAATCTCTTTTTTATCTCATTTCCGTATTTCAGGATTTCCGCCTCCTTTGAGAATTTCACAATATGTATCTTCTCCGCTGCCTCAATGTATTTTGCGAGGCTCCTTCCCATGAATATCACTTTCCTGTTGATCTTCTTGCCCATCTCAAGCACAGAGCTCAGCCTTGCAATGTGGCTGGAGAACGTGCTCAGTATTATGAGGTTGTCCCTGTTCTCTGTTCCGAGGAGAACATCTCTCATCATTTCCTTTGCAACTGTTTCAGAGGGAGTTTTTCCTGGCTCCCTCGCCCTTGTGCAGTCCATTATCAGGGCTGCAACCTTCTCCTTCCCAAGCTCCCTGAGCCTTCTTGTGTTTGTGGTCTTCCCGATAACAGGGAAGGCATCGAACTTGTAATCGTTTGCATAAAGGATTTTCCCCTCTTTTGTGTGCAGCACTACCATCACTGTCTGTGGCGTAGAGTGTGTTGCATTTATGAACTCAATCTCAATGTTCTTTGTCAGTCGCATCCTTGAGTTCGGATTCAGCGTCTTTATGGGATTTTTTATGGATTTCTTCTGGTCTCGGAGAATGCCCTTCAGCACTTCTATGGTGTATGGAGTGCCTATTATGGGGGCATTGTAGCTGTTAGCCATGAAAGGCACAGCTCCAAGATGGTCCAGGTGCGCGTGCGTTGGTATTATCGCCTTGACCTTTCCCTTCCATTCCTTTATCACGCTGTCATCAGGCACAGCCCCTATCCTTGTGAGGTCTGAAAGCCCGAGCTTTTCCGCCTCCTCGTCCCCGCTGTATGTCACGTACTTTTCAACATGAAGTCCCATGTCAAGGATGACGACTTCGTCGCCTACCTTGATTGCTGTCATGTTTCTTCCTACTTCGTTGTATCCGCCTACGGCGCATATTTCTATCATATTTTCACTTCCGTAAAATTTCTATTGCTATACCTTACCATATCCTGATTTATTGTTCTATTTGTTCTATTTATTTTATTTGTTCTTATTATTTTGTTCATCGTTTCTCCTAACTTGTTTTAGCAAGTATTAGATTATATAATTAACTTTCTTCACACTGCTTTTTCAAAAAGTGTATTCGAGAATTCAAACCAAAGATGTGGCTTTGAAGTCCTTATTTAGAAAGATTAATTATTTCTAACAATGAGAGGGATAGGCCGCCCCTTTAAAAAGCTATCGAAAATAATGCCAAAGGATTATTTTCATAATCTAAAAAAGAATCAATGGGCCTGCCCGGATTCGGACCGGGGACCTCTGCCTCGTGAAGGCAGCGTCATAGCCGCTAGACCACAAGCCCAAAAATAGTCTGAGGAAAGGTATCTATTGCTTCTTTAAAAATATTCCCATGAGCGCATTTAGAAGACGCTGAAGTGTAAAAAAAATAAAAAAAACTAAAAATGAAAAATTGCAAGAAGAGAAAGTTAGCCCGCTAAGACTTCTTGCACTTTTCAACATGATGCTGTGATTTACGTGTGATTTCATTATGGCATCCTCATTATGAGCTGCCCTTCCTTGAATATCCTTATCTTGCCGCCGCTCTGGCTGACAACAACTGCAATGCTCTTGGTCGCCTTTGTGATGGCGGCGCAGCATCTGTGGCGTGTCCCAAGCCCAGCGAGCGAGTCGGATATTTCCCTGTCAACATCCACATTTAGGTATGTTCCAGCAGATATTACTGCGCCGCTTTTGTCTACAATAAATGCTCCGTCAAGCTGCGCAAAATTCTTTATGGTGTCTCTCAGTGCAGGGTCTGTTATCTTTCTCTGCTCCTCTGGGCAGGACATGAACGGGTTTATAATCATCTGCTTGGTGTAGGGAACAATCTCATTCTTGTCCCCTATCACGAATGCAGTTCCTATGGGCTTTCCCTCGAATCCCTCCTTTCCAATCTCCATTGCGAGGGTTATTATCGCTTCAAGCACGTCTGAGTTAACTATGTCAGTGAGGTGCGCCATGCTGATGTTGAAGAATATGCTGTCAACATCAAAGATGAAAAGCATTCCCTTGTAGCCTAGTCCTATGCTTTCGTCTTCAACGCACACAACCCGGTCGCCTTTCTTTATGTATTCCCTCTTTATCGCCTCTGTAAGCACATCTTTTATGGGAAGAATCGAGCCCTGAAGCAGCTTTCTCATCTTGGTGCGGTACGTCACCTTCTTGTAGGCGTTCCTTCTGGTTTTCCTGAATATGACAACCTCAACATCTATGAACTTGTCGTCATCGCTCAAATCTGAGAGGAGCTGGCTCTGCTTTCTTTCAACCGAAATTATGCAGTTTGCACCGACGTCTCTGCCAATGCTTGTTGCGGCAAGCCCTATTACCTCATCAATGTTTCTGGGAGTAGTTAGTGTTTCTTCCTCGCTGGCAGAGCTTGTTTCTATTGCATATTGTTCAGCAGGGCTTGCTGTGTTTTTGAGTACTGTGCTGAGAGTGGAGGGCGAAGAGTTTTGAACTGTCAGGTCAATTGCAGAATTAGTCTGCTCTGTCGCCAAATTCGCATTTGCTTCAGTGGGGGCTGGCCCTGCCTGAGAGCTGACAAAAGAATCGCTCTCCTCCCCTGTTGGCATGATGTCTGCTTGGCTTTCTGCCGCACCTCCTCTTGGATGCAATTCAGGGCTTTCTGCATTGGAAACCTGCCCTGTCTGGCTTGGCTCTTTGTTTCTTTGGCTCTCTGTGGAATTGGGAGAAAGGTACATCACAAGCTTCTTCTGGTCGCAGAGCTTCTTCACAGAGTCGACAGCCAGCCCGAACATGGAGTTCTTGTTGTACTGCCCGCTTTCGGGCTTGTACATCCTCCCCTTCGGCTTTCTGACTATCTTTATTCCGCCGTCTTCGGTGAGCGCTGCCTTTTTCAGCTTTAACATTCTTTCCCCCAATCTCTTTTCCCAATTTTTTCTTGTTTTGCTTGCGAGAAAAAGAGAGAGCCAAGAGGCCAAATCCCCTTTTCAGGGGAGTTTAGACCCCCAATCTCTTTTTCCCAAGTACATACTAAAGTGGATTGGTCTTGATTATCTAATGCTACTCTTTCAATATGTTTGAAAATAACTGGCTCCCTAAGGTTGTGTGGGGTGGAGTAAAGAAGCGGTTAGGGAGCCAAATGAACAGCATGCTTCTTTTTTCTGCGATTATTTGCCGGGTTTTATCTCGTGGGCGAGCTTGTCTGCCTCTCTTATCCACATGAGCCCTATGCCCACCATCTCGTTGTTGAACCTCTTCGATATCCTGTATGTTTTCTTGTAAAGGTCGTAGTCAATGAGCCCCATGCTTTTCATCGGGGTGAGTATCCTGTCGTAAAACTGCCTTTTGTTGTAGGACACCTTGACCTTTTTTCCGATGAATGGCGGCTCGTTTATGCTTGTGATGAGCTGCCCCTCGTGGAGCTTGGTGGCGAAGAGGGACATCTCTGTCTTTCCTATCTCCCTGCCGTTGTCCTTCATGTATTCTATGATGAGCTTTGCAACAATCACCTGCTGCTTTGTGGCGAAGATTACCTCATATATGTCCTCAGGCAGGTTGAACCTGTCGAATAGTATTACCATGCAACTGCTATAAGCACTACTAATATATAAATGTTATTGTTTTGTATACTAATAGAGCAAATACATATATTGGCACACTAGATAAAAATGGGCAAAACCCTCAAAAAAACACACCTGCGGTAGAAAACGCTGAAAAAACAGCATTTAACCCCAAAAAATGTTTCTGGCACAGCATGATTTCACTGCAAGATTTTATTGCTTGAAATCGTCGCATTCCATTATTTCAATTGCGAAGCCGTTCTCAGAATCAGAATTTGCATATCTCCTGAAATAATCGCAAACTTCTCTCCCTTTGCAAGAGCTGCAGAGCGAGGCTGATGCTTTCTTTTTCAGAGCCATTGCAGAGTCAATAAAAAAACTATTATATAAATATTTTCTTTTGGAAAAAATTTGAGGACAAATAAAAAAACAAGTGGGCCCGCAGAGCCGCCCTTTTAAAAAAAGCGCGGATGGAAAACAACCCTTTTTTCCTTCCAGAAAAAAGCGCAAAGACGAAGTCTTGTGCACAAAATCGTTTCGACGATTTTGTTGCGTTGATGGAAAAACTAACTAAAAAATGTGGGCCCGCGGAGATTAATGAACCAACCCTTTTCGCTAAAGCGAAAAGCATTGATGGAAAAAAGAACTAAAACGAATGGGCCCGCGGAGATTAATGAACCAACCCTTTTCGCTAAAGCGAAAAGCATTGATGGAAAAAAGAACTAAAACGAATGGGCCCGCGGAGATTTGAACTCCGGACCACTCGATTATCAGTCGAGCACTCCACCAGACTGAGCTACGGGCCCAGAAATGCGCCTCCGGCCAGGATCGGACTGGCGACCTCGCGATTAACAGTCGCGCGCTCTGCCGCTAAGCTACGGAGGCATCGCCTCTCTGAAAATGGCGGTTGATTTATAAAATTTGCTATTGGGCGCGCAGACGTGAAAACAATAAAATTTAAATATGCACCGCAGATTCACAGGAGAGAAGCGTCGGTGATCTAACGGCTATGATTGCGGCCCTCCAAGCCGCCTATCCGGGTCCGAATCCCGGCCGACGCATGATTTTTTCTGATCTAACAAAAGTTTTATTAATATTATGATTAGAAATGTTCTTTTATGGAAAAACTAAAGGAAATTTCAATAGAGATCACGAATGAATGCTGTATGAGCTGCATTCATTGCTCTTCAGGCGCAGCTAAAAAGCTGGAGAATGAACTTTCTCTTGATGAAATCAAGGAATTATTGGCTCAGGCAAAGGGTCTGGGAGCATGTATATTCACCATTTCTGGAGGAGAGCCCCTTCTAAGAAATGATTTGAAAGAAATTATAGGGTGTGCCAGGGAAAAAAATTTTCAGATACGATTACAGACCTCTGGCACTTATAACTTCGGCAATGGATTTGTTTCAATTCCTGATTCTTTTCTTGATTTCTACGCCACTGACCTAAATTTTGGAGATAAGATTGTATATAGTGTTCACGGCCTCGGCAGCACTCATGAAAGAATAACTAAAGTGAAAGGTTCTTTCAGATTGGTAATGGAAAGCATAAAGAAGGGTGTCTCAAATGATGTTTTTACAGAGGTTCATACTGTTGTGAATGCTTTGAATTATAAGGAAATTCCGAAAATTGCATCAGATTTGGAGAAGATTGGCGTTAACAGCTGGCACATCCTCAGACTGGTGCCTCAAGGCAGATGTGAAAAACATCCTGAGCTAATTATGGATGCTAAAGAATTTAAAACGTTACAAGAAATATTAATAGATTTGACAAAGGAAAATCATGGAATGAAAATTTATTTGGGACACAACGTAGACAAGAGATACTGGTCTAATGATTCTTTTCCCATTGAAAGCTGCAATCTTGGAAAAAATCATAAAAATCCGCTGAGAGCGTCCTACTCCGGACTAAAGTCCGGAGTTTGACCGGACGCTCTCTTAATCGCGGATTTTTAGGATGCTAAAAGCGGCTTATCTCCAATCTGAAGATTGGAGTTTTGCCGCTTTTCTGCATAAAATTCTTATCAGGCCGGATGGCGAAGTCTCATATTGTGCTGCATTAAAGTATTCAAGATTTGGAAATGTTAGGAAGAATAATTTGAAATACTTCTGGAACGAGCATCCTAAAATCGTTCTCTTCAGAAATTTTCTAGAAAAAGATTATAAAAAACTGAAAGGAAAATGCGCTTCTTGTGAAATAAAAGAGGTGTGCAGGGGCTCTTGTGTTGCTCAACGTCTTTATGCTTATAACGACTTATTCAGAGGGCCTGACCCATTATGCTACAAAAAGCAAAGAAAAGGATAAGGGCAAAGACAAAAAGGCATGAACTATTCATTGACTGTTTTTATGATTTTATTGATAAGTCAAATGTCGTGGTAAAGAAAGAATTGTTTGCTAAAATGTGCAAAGACGGCTGTAAAAATTTTAACAAAAAGTACAGTTGCCCTCCCTTTTCCCCAAAATTCAACAAGTATGTCAAAAAATATCACAAACTTCTTGTTTTGCTTTTTGCCATAAATTTAAAACAGTTTGACAAGTTTAATTATAAGCCATATCACAAAATAAGGATAGCTAATGCAGTCATGAAGTCAAGAGCCGAACACGTCATGAGAGATTTAGAGTCAAAGTTTGATTCTTTTTATTTGAGCACTGGAGCATGTAGATTATGTAAACCTTGTCAGCTAAAATTTAATAGACCTTGCAGATATCCTCAGAAAAGGAGATACAGCTTAGAAGCGCTGGGAGTTGATTGTAATCTGCTTTCACAGAAACTTTTCAATTTTCATCTTTTGTGGTATGAGCCAACTAGCAACATAGATTATACCTGTGTTATTTGCGCTCTTCCCCTGAAGAGGTCGGTGAATGAAGAAAAAGTTACAAAAGAACTTGAGACACATCTTGATAAACTATGCAGAATTAGATGAATTAGATAAGATCAGAATTAAATCAAACTTTTTTGCAATTTGCAAGGATAACAAAAACTTATCATGCACCTAAGGTTGTGAGCATTATCTTTGATGCCACGAGGTTGAAGAGCAGTGTCACCACAAGCGAGATTGCCACATAAAGTATCACGCTCTTGGGCAGCTCTTTTCCGATGCTGTATTTCTCTCCCAAACTGTCTGCCCCGTTCTCTATCCCGTTTGATATCACAATGAGAATGTATGTTATTTCAACAAGGTAAATTCCGACTATAAGCTGGAAGTAATATGGCGGGATGCCGTCGCTTATCAGTCCCATCATTCCGCCGATGCCGCCCAGACCTGTCTCTCCGCCTGACTCCTGCATCTGCCTCATCTGAATTGCAAGCTTTCCAAGTATCATTGTTATCATTGAGGTTATTCCGATAACTATTCCTGATATTGCCGGAGTGAGAAACGAGATTTGCGACTTCATTGAGGAAATGATGTCTGCAAGCAGGTCCTTCAGGCGTTCGTCAACCCTGTGTATCTGCTTTATGTATTCCGAGACATTCATAAGCGACTGGGAGACAACGAGGGGCCCCTTCTTTGCGCTTTCAATGAGAACCTTCATGGAGCTCTCTATCATGTTTGAGGGAAACCTTGTGAGTGCTCCTGCGCGCTTGTCAAATATTGCCTGTGAAATGCCCATTCCAAGTTTCCTTATGTTTATGCTGACAAGCTCAAAGAAGCTTCCTGATGCAGTGCCCTTCATTATGTCTGCAACCTTTCCGCACGCTATTTCTATCGGAAGCCCGTCCCCTACTCTGTTGCCGAGCTGGAACAGTGCTGAGGCAAACTCATCCTCAAGCTTCTTGGCATTCTCCCTTATTTTCACCATGTTCTTTGACTTTATGTATAAATACAGTCCAAGTGCAAGTCCCATCCCGAGGGGTATGAACATGCTGAGTATGAGTGCGCCTATGCCATAAGGCCCGACTATCGCATCTGGAGTTTTAGGGTCCATTGATTGTCTGTATCCTAGGAATTCAAGCCCGCCTATTGAGATGTCAAAATTCGGCGCAAAGGCATGTATGAGGAGCGGGCTTATTCCTATCAGAAAGCATGCTGAGAATAAGAGCACTGATACAAAAAGAGGGCTTATTGAATATTCAACACTGCCAACCTTTACTATCAGGTTCTCGTAATATTTCAGCTTCGGGTTCTGGACTGAGATATCAACATCGCCATAGCCAGTTGGCCTCCTGGAAAGTATGTTTCTTCCAAGGTAATAAACTGCAATTGGAAGTATTATGTTATAAAGAAGGGCGAGGTGGTACCATTTCACTTCTGGCATGAATGTTACGACGAGAGGCAGTATAACAAGCCCGAGTATGGGAAGTATTACGCCGAGCATATGAAGCATCGTTATCGGGGATTGCAGGTTGTGGGCGTAGTGGAGCATCTTTTCATATGTCTCATCAAGTATCAGCGAAAGAGACCTGTCCAGGAGACTGAGGCGCCTGTCTTCGGATGTCTCGTAAAGCGAGCTCTCTATCAGGTGGAATGCCTCTACAAATTCCATGTTCCACTTTCTCCAGCTCTCAAAATATTCGTCAAGCGACTCCTTTATTGAGGGATATTTTCCTGTTTCAACATTCCAGAAGACTTTTCTGAGGTCTATTGACAGGGGGGCTGAAAGGTGCTCTGCCGCAAAGTTGACTGCCAGCTCAAGATTTGAGGTGTGCCTCATGTAAGTTACTACATAGAATATGCACAGCACCATCTGGTTGCTTGCGCGCATCCTCCAATTGTTGGCGAGGATTTCCGGCATCTTCTGCATTATGATCATAGCTGTCACTGCAACAGCAAGGAAGAAAATCACAAAGAACAGTGAGCTGAAGACAATGAAGCTTACAAAAATTCCAAGCACTGCTATGATTGCCGGGTAAAGTATTGATGCGCTCATCACTCCCGCAGGGGTCATGTTGAGATGGCAGATTGCTATGTTCTCCTGCATCTCCTGTTCTGTCTTTTTTTCTGGGGTTATGCGGAATACCCTCTCGGCGAAATTGAATGCATTCTCAAGGAAGGAGAGCTGCACTGGCATGTTCTCGCGCTTGAATTCAGCGTACTGCCTTGAGGCAAGATTCGGCTCTTTCTCATCCTCCTGTCCCGGATTGAGCTCGCTCTTGAGCTTCCCCTTGTATCTCTTAAGGAGCTCTTCCATTTCCTTATCATTTATGCTCTGCTGCTTTTCAGACATTTTTTATGGTGGAACAAACAATATTCTATTCAGAATTGATTCCACCACCTCTTTTTTTAGTGAATGATTATTTGGCTCTTTTTTGTTGCTCTTTTTTGATTTTATTATTTTTGTTTCTCTTCTAACTCAACTGTATTGCTTTTTATGTAATGCTTGAACCAGCTTTCCCACTTGAGCGCTACCCTTTTGCTGTCTATGGCTCCAACTTCGTCTTTTATCTCATCACATATTTTGTGGAAGTGGTCGTTCGCGACAACCACATGCTGGGCTTCAAGGAGCTCAGGCATCTTCAGCCTGTTGGCGTAATCAACATTAAGTTCCTTTATCTTTGCCCTCAGCAATATATTGTCCCAAACAGCATCCCAGTTGCCCGCCCATTCCTTAACATTTCCTGCAACCGCCTTTATCACATCGGAGTCGCCGTTTATAAGGTCGTCGGAGGGCTCGAGCTGGTCTGTTTTTGACTGGTATTTCATCAGGTCTGAGAAGCCGTTTTCTGTAAGCGGGTCGTCTGTCCAGAATTTTCTGACTTCGGTTATTTGTGTGACGCGCCTCCACCTGTGAAGCCCGTCAGGGCTCCTGAGCGGGTTTGCCACTATTATGACATCTGTCGCTTTGAAGCTGGTCTTGGGAACCTGCAGGTCATTCACAACCCTGTCAAAAACGCCGTAGGGGCTGTCGCCGTGTATTGTGCCTGCAACAACGTTTGCAAGAGCCCCTATTCTCATCGCCTCATAGAGCGCCTTGGCCTCTGTTGACCTTACCTCTCCGACTATCAGGCATGAGTCCCCCATCCTCAGCGTAGTTCGTATTCCCTCATCAGCAGGCACCTCTGCAGTTCCCCTTGTCATTGCGCTTGCCACCTTCATCGACTGTATGTTGTATCCTATTTTCTTCAGTGCACTTACAGGAAGCTCAAGGGTATCCTCTATTGTTATTATCCTGAGCTTTCTCATTATCTCAGTCATGAGAGCCCCCAGAAGTGATGTCTTTCCGGCAGACCTCGTCCCTGCAATAAGAAGCGTCCTTGAACCGTCAGCAAGGAAGCTTATCAGCCCGGCAGACAGGGGATTTATCATTTGCGCATTTATGAAAAGTGGAAGGGTCCAAGGCCTGTCCCTGTGCCTCCTGAATGCATAGGCAAGCCCCCTCGGGTTAAGCGGCTCTGAAATAACCGCAACCCTGGCATTTGCCCCAGGAAGCATTATTTCTGTATCAAGTATCGGGTTTGCCTCGTCGAGGGGCCTGCCTGACATCATTCTCAGCTTTGATGCCCAGGATTCCGCCTCTGTCTCAGTAGGTATTACGTTTGTCATGCAGTCGTCAAAGTCCTGGTGGACTATGAACATCGGCCCCTGCCCCAATGGGCTGTTGATTGTCACGTCCTGAATCTTTTCGTCCTGCAGCAGCACTTCGATAAGCCCGAAGCCCACTGTGTATCTCACAAGTATGTCTGTAAGCTCGTCTATCTCCCTCATCCTGAGCTTCAGGTTCTGGTAGCTCGCAAGCTCTTCCAGGAGGTCGTGCCCAACATTGTAGAAAACCCGTCTCATCCTTTCAGGGTCTACAAACTCTGATTTGCTCGGCTTGTGCTCTGCAATTATCTTTCTGGCTGCATCAAGCAGGTCATATTTATCTTCTGAAAGCTTGAATTCGGGCGGGGTTATATGATAGAGATGCTGGATGGAATCCGGAAGCCCGAAAATGGTGACCTCTGTGTTGTCGCCTACTGTGTAGGTGTCGAGCTCTTCAGCGTCCGGCGGATAGGTTGCCATCAGCTTTGTGAACATGAAGTCAGGCTTGATTGTCGGTGAGAAGATTTTTCTGTAGATGTCCCTGTTTCCCATGATATAGCCGGAAAGGTAGGGCTTTGCAAGCGCCACCATCCTTGTTCTCTCAAGCTTGTCCCTGACATAGCCAAGGAGTGCAATGAATTTTTCCTCGCAGTCAATGCAGGCATTGACATCTGTCTTGTCCTGGTTTATCCTCTCCCTCCTTATCAGGCGTGTGAGCTGGACATAGGCGCCAAGGGGGTCGCTCTTTATGAGATTGTAAACTATGTTGTGAAGCTCATTGTACCATGCCGCAATGCACTTGTTGCAGTTTGGGTTGAAAGATGCTAGTGTGTGGTAGCTTATGAGGTTCTTCTGCTTCACGAGTTCGTTGTATATCTTTGCAATCTCCTGCAAAACAGCAACCTGATTGTAGTCATACTCAAAATCTCTCTTCTGGGAAAGAACTATCTTGGTGGTATCGGAATTCTCAATGAGGCGCTCAATCATAGCAGCCATGCAGAAGGCATTGTCTTCAATAGAAGGGGCGTAGCTGCAGTTAGCGCAGTTCACCCTGAGGGCATTATCCTCGCCCTCTCTCTGCATCTCAGAGGGGCAGTTTTCACCTCTTTTGAAATCCATGATTGCGGACCCGGGAATGGTTTGGCTCTGCCTTTCAATAGGCAAATTTAATAAATAAGTATACTATAAATCTGGCACATAAGCAGAATAAATTATAAATCAATTCATTTATAAATATTGTGATGATAGCGAGATTAATAATAATGTAATGACAGCAGAGAGCTGCCTTAAAAAAGAGCGTGATTTGATGTTTGACAACAATTCAGACCCAAATTTCTCGGAAATGATGGAGCAGAGCCCTGCCCAGCAGCCAGGTCCCCAAAGGAAGCCTATTGATATTACAACAGACCTTTCGGCGCAGACAAGCAACCTTGAGCGTCGTTTGAGAATGCTTGAGGAGCGCTACGGCTTGATGCAGAAGAGGGAGCAGATGATAGAGGAGAACATGATAAGCACCAACAAGAAAGTCAGCATTGAAATAAAGGCGATAAATTCCGAGATAATTGACCTTAGGTCTGACATTGCACAGATAAAGGACAAGATTGAGCTTATCATAGAGGAGCTACGGCAGAGCGCGAGGAAAGAAGACATAAAGGTGGTGGAGCACTATCTGGACATGTGGGACCCTACAAACTTCGCCACCCAGAAGGATGTTGAGAACATAATCAGGAGAGAACTCGCAAAAGCAATCCCTTCCCAGAATTTGCGCCCTAAGGGCGGCACTCAATAAGAGGATAACTAATCTGAGCGCAGCGAAAGTTTTAAAAAAGCATAAGAATATTGATTCCTGAACAGACAAGAGTAGATATCATTCAAATTGTCAAAAACCACCAGTATTTGATTGGTGGCATGAGTGTTTAGTGAAAAAAACAATCATTGTGGTTTTTGACACAAAGAAAACCTTGAGGTTTTCTTGTGCACAAAATCAAAGATTTTGTTGCACTCAAAATTCACCTACCGGTGGTTTTTGAGCACACAAAATCCAAATAGTAAATTATATTAATTATCCAAATAATTTATCAAAGATAAGCAGAATTTTGTTGTTTAAAAAGAGGGATGTAATTGCCGCTTTTTGGTAAGAAAGAAGAGAAGAAACCAGCGCAGCCGAACGCCCCTGCCTTAACAACTCCTGTTGAGCAGGTTGTGAACTTAAGGGCAAAAGGGATTTCCAACAGCCAGATTATAGAAATGCTCCAGCGCGATGGCTACAAGACCTATCAGATATTTGACGCCATGAACCAGGCGGAGCTTATGAGCTCCAATATACAGGCAGGGTCTGGAGCAGACATGAGAAGCCCTATTCCTGAATTAGGAAAGCCTCAGGGAATGACTCAGCCTCAGTTCTCGGCAAATCTCTCGCAAATGCCTTCCCAGATGCCAATATCACAGTCTCCTGTCCCTGATTTCAGCCCCGAAGAGCTTGAGCACCAGGCGCTCAAGGATGATTCACACCTCTATCCCCAGAACTACCTTTCAGAGGGGCCTGAAAGGGAGCCGGTTTCAAACGAGGGCCTGAGCAGCAACGAGGTTGAAAAGATAGAGGAAATAGCAGAGGCAATAATTGACGAGAAGTGGAATGAGTTCATAATAAATGTCAACAAGATTATTGCATGGAAGGAAAGGACCGAGGCAAGGATGACTGCACTTGAGAAGCGCTTTGAGGACGTGAAGGCAAGCGTGGATGAGCTTCAGAAGACAATGATTGGGCGAATTGGCGATTATGACAAGCATGTCACAGATGTCGGGACAGAGATAAAGGCGATGGAAAAGGTCTTCCAGAAAGTTCTGCCATCATTCACGTCAAATGTCAATGAGCTTTCAAGGATAACAGAAGACCTCAAGGGAAAAAGGCAATAGGCATGGCATCCTGTTTGAAAAATTATTTATACTGAACAAAACAAATTCTTTTTATGGCTGGCAAGAATGTTGCAAAGCGCGCTTATGGCGGTTTCCTTTGGCTTTCTGGAAAATTGCGGGATATGATAAATTTCATTATTCTTTCTGCTGTTTATTTTCTGGGAATAGGGCTGACTTCAGTATTTGCAAAGCTTTTCGGCAAGAGATTCCTGAACGTAAAAAAAGGGAGAGCGCGCTCATACTGGGTTAAAAAGCCCGCATATAATGAAAAGAAGGAGGACTTCCTAAACCAGTTTTAGGCGGATAAAATGTACATACTCGGAATATCATGCTTTTACCACGACGCAGCGGCCTTCCTGATAAGGGACGGGCTTCCTGTGGCAGGGGCTGCAGAGGAGCGCTTCACAAGGAAAAAGCATGACACTTCATTTCCAATAAATGCGATAAATTATTGCCTGAAAGAAGCAGGCATATCAGCTGATTTGCTCTCTTATGTAGCATTTTATGAGAAGCCGGTTTTGAAGTTTGAGAGGGTGCTCTCTCAGCATCTTGAGACATTCCCAAAATCCTGGGTGACATTTTGCACTTCAATTCAGTCATGGATTTCTGAAAAGCTCAGGGTTGAATCAATAATCAGGAAAAAATTGCGCTACCGAGGGAAAATATTTTTTATTGAGCACCATCTCTGCCATGCTGCCTCCTGCTTTTTTGTCTCACCTTTCAAGAGGGCAGCGATACTGGCTGTTGATGGCGTTGGGGAATGGGCAACAACCAGCATCGGCATTGGCTCAGATAATCGGATAAGCCTGAAAAAAGAGATTGTCTTCCCGCATTCCATAGGGCTCCTTTACAGCACTGCAACTGCCCATCTCGGCTTTAAGGTGAACAATGATGAATACAAGGTGATGGGGCTTTCTGCATACGGAAAGCCGAGGTATTACAATAATTTCAAGAAGATTATTGAAATAAATGAAGACGGAAGCTTTTCCCTTGACATGTCTTACTTTGACTACCATTTTGGGAAAAAGATGCCCGGCAGGAAATATATCATGGAATTCGGCCCGATAAGGAAGAAGGGCGAGCCGATAACAAAGAGGCATATGGATATTGCCGCATCACTGCAGAAAGTAACAGAGGAAGCAATATTTAAGATTATTTCTAATTTAAGAAAGGAGAGCGG
>Ga0210016_1000519_pt1 | contig 34393 bp, 35 predicted proteins | sample CryGeyCG2014_300_FD_185454 | JGI IMG/M metagenome (GOLD analysis project Ga0210016, IMG submission 185454) | Groundwater microbial communities from aquifer - Crystal Geyser CG02_land_8/20/14_3.00 (SPAdes) (version 2) | ecosystem: Environmental > Aquatic > Deep subsurface > Groundwater | place...
GACAGTACTGATGTTGTCGGGGCTATGCGGTCTTGCGGTGAGCGGCGCCAGTTCCGACAGATTGATCTCCACGATCCGGTGGTATGAAGCATCCGGGTCGGCCTTAATTTCTACCCAATCCATTTCCCGTTGTTGAGCTTTTAAGAAAAGCGCCGTCATCTCATCGCTGGGAAAGATGGAGGTGGTCACACCGCATTCCGCCCCCATGTTGGCGATTGTTGCCCTCTCCGGCACCGAAAGGCCGGCGGTTCCTTTGCCGCCGTATTCAAAAACGCACCCCACGTTTCCCTTTGTGGTGAATAAATCGAGAACTTTTAAGACGATATCCTTTGCCGAGACCCAGGGGGGCAGCTTGCCGGTAAGGACGATATTGATCACATAAGGACAGGTGAAATAGAACGGTTCGCCTGCCATAGCGAGGGCCACGTCAAGCCCGCCTGCACCGAAGGCAAGCGTCCCGAGGGCGCCGGCTGTCGGGGTGTGACTATCGGCGCCAATCAGGGTCTTTGCCGGTTTTCCAAACCTCTCGAGGTGTACCTGATGGCAGATGCCGTTTCCCGGCCTTGAGAGGTAGATGCCATACTTTTGCGCTATGCTCTGAAGGTACCGATGGTCATCTGCATTCTCAAACCCGATCTGGACGGTATTGTGATCAATATAACTTACGGATAGTTCGGTTTTGACCCTTGGGATATTCAGCGACTCGAACTGCAGGTAGGCCATTGTTCCTGTGGCGTCCTGGGTTAAGGTCTGATCAATCCTGATACCTATCTCGTCTCCGGGGATAAATCTACCGGAGACGAGATGTGTCTCGATGACCTTCTCTGTGATTGTTCTGCCCATAGGAGTATGTCCTTTATATATCTACACCCTTCCTTCTCTTTTTCGTTGCCTCGGCTACATGCTGAACAATCACTCCAAGGGGGATGCCCGGTCCGTAAAGCCCGGTAATACCCATTTCTTCCAGTTGTGGTTTAAGGTAATCAGTGCCTTTTAAGTCCTCCGGGCCATAGTTTTCCTTCACAGGGAGACCGGAAAAGGTTTCCAGCCTTGAAGGTTTCTCCCGCCATCTCAACACCTTGAGTTCTTCTTTGGTAACTTCCATCCTTTCCTCCTTCTGATGATAAAAAAGGGGTGGTTGAAACCACCCCTTTGGGAACTCTCTTCTATGGTGAGAACAGGGACTTAAACCTCACCGTCCAGTCCTTTTACCCGTACAGCCCTGATAAAACGCTTATCATAGTAAGGCGATTCCAGGCTATCTATCCTTACCTCTTTATTTCGGAAAGACGCATGGATAAACTCGTTGTTCCCCACATAGATTCCCACATGGCCAACCGGCCGCCGGGTATTGAAGAAAACCAGATCACCTTCCTCCAGTTCATTTCTCAGCACGCGCTTACCCACGTAAGACTGTTCACGGGCCGTCCTGGGGAGGTTGATGCCAAAAAACTGATATATCTTTCTTACAAATGCGGAACAATCAAGACCTCTAATCGAGGAACCGCCAAAACGATAGGGTGCTCCGAGGAACCCTTTTACCACCCTCACAAATATTCTTCGTTCATCGAGGCTATTCCATTTACCGAGAGGTCCTATGTTGGCCTCTTCGCCTTTTTCCATTTCTGCCCCGTCGTCTTCCCCGGAAAGCCCGCCGTCATCATTATTCTTGCCGTCATCTTCACTTTCATATTCCGTTGCCGCTATCTTTTTCGTATCGACAACATTGGCAGCCTCTCTCATTGCTGTTTCCTGTCTTTTTACAGGGCTTGACAAGGCGAGTTTCTGTCCGATCTTTAGTTTATTGGCACTGAGGCAGTTTATTCTTTTGATCTCTTTTACCGAAAGACCGGTCTTTTTTGAAATGCTAAAAAGACTGTCTCCCTTTTTCACAGTATAAGATTCTCTTCCGGGAGAATTTGATGTCCGTGATTTCGCTATCTTTTTCTTTGTTTGTTGGGGAACGACGAGAATCTGGTTTGGTTTAAGAGCGCTGCTTTTGAGATTATTGGCTTTTTTTAAGGCCTGTAGGCTTACGCCCAATTCACTTGAAATTTTAGCGAGGGTATCGCCACGCTTGACTTTATACTTTTCCCTGGCAACTCCCTCCTGACAAATTCCCAATGACAAGAACAGGATAATCAATCCCATCCATAGGAAAATCCGCCGCTTCATCATGAAGTACCTCCTTGTTTTATTCGGGGGTTCCCCCACTTTTACAACGGTGCACAGATCTTGATGATGGATGATAAACTGTACACTATTTTACATCGTAGAGATGTCCTTATAAGAAATATTATCATAAGTCAAGCTTATTTTTTTGCTGTTTATTAGATATGTTTGAATTTCCCGAAAAACTCTCAAGAAATGGAATCTCAAGGCTTTCAAAATTCCGCAAAATAGGATATACGGCAGGTAAAATAGGAGGTTAATTTATATGGAAGACGGGGGGATGGGGCAGAGGGAACTTCAGCGAGAGGTTATAGATACGCATCTCTGCACAGGTTGCGGCGCCTGTGTCGGTCTTTGCCCTTATCAGACCTCATACCACGACAGGATAATTCTTCTCCATCCGTGTGACATCAAGGTTGGCCGATGCTATATGTTTTGCCCGCGGACTCCCACGAATCTGGAAACTATGCGGAAGAGTTTGTGCGAGGAGAAAGACTTGACACCGGAGATAGGCGCTGTTAAGGGATTCTACCTCACGAGGGCAACGGATGAGCAGATACGGAAAGACGCCCAGCACGGAGGCTCTGTTACCACACTCATGACGCTGGCCCTTCGGGAAGGCATTATTGACACTGCCATTATCGCGGAAGGCAAAGAGAATTTTCTTCACCGGGGTGTAGCGGTTAACGATCCTGCGGAGGTGAAGAAGAGGGGAAAGAGTAAATTCATCGTTTCCCCGACGGTTGCGGAATTCAACAGGGCGGCAAAAGGCGAAGCGAAGAAGATCGGTGTCGTGGCGACACCCTGCCAGGTCCTTGCCCTGGCCAAGATGCGCCTCAAACCTGTTCCAGTGGATGAGGGCAACATTGATAAGTTGAAGCTCGTTATCGGCCTGTTTTGCGGCTGGGCGCTTTCCTGGCGTGGATTCATGGAGCTGTTGCGGAAAAAGACAGGACTGGATGCCGTTGTTGGTATGGATATCCCGCCGCGCAGACACACTTTAGAAGTATATACAAAGGATGGAACAATCGAATTTTCCATGGAGGAAGTCAATTCCTGCATCAGAGAGGCGTGCCATTACTGTTTTGACACCACAGCCGAGTTCGCCGATATCTCTGTAGGTTCCGCCCGGCTGCCTGGAAGGTGGGAAGAGACGAGAATCTGGAATCAGGTTATCGTGAGGACACAGCGTGGGGATGATCTTGTGCAACTGGCCCGCGCCGGAGGTTTGCTTGAATTCCGTGAGGCGCCCGGAGAAGCCCTGGATGAGCTGAAAAAATCCGCCATGGAGAAGAAGAGGACGGCTCTGAAAAGCATAGCTGCCAGGAGCGGCAGTTCCCCTGACCTTTTGTATCTGGATCGCTTTGACCCGGTGGTGCGCATGCTCCAGGGCTAAAGAGAAGTCGTAGTAATAAGAGGAGGGCCACGCTCCGTCGTGGCCTAAGTCATAAGTCAATTTCCCTTGTTTACATAAAGAAGTGGGGGTTATGATGTCGAAATTGATAGCGCAGAAGGAGGGTGTTGAGTATCTGCTCATGGGTAACGAGGCGATTTCCCGTGGAGCGTTAGAGGCGGGAGTGAGCGTCGCCTGCGGCTACCCGGGCACCCCTTCCTCGGAAATTATAGAATCTCTATGCCGGGTGGCAAAGGAGGGAAATCTCTATGTGGAGTGGTCGGCCAATGAAAAAGTGTCCATGGAGGTTGCCGCAGCGGCATCCTTTGCCGGGATGAGATCTCTCTGCACCATGAAACAAAACGGCGTGCACGTGGCGTCCGATTTTCTCCTCCACCTTGCCGCTTCCGGAATTAGAGGGGGAATGATTCTCGTCTTCTGTGAGGACCCGGGAGCATTATCCAGTGTCAACGAGGTGGAGTCCCGCTATTTTGCCCCCATGATCGAGATCCCCCTCCTCGAACCGGCGAATTTCCAGGAAGCCAAGGATATGACCAGATGGGCCTTTGAACTCTCGGAAGAGATCAAGAATATCGTCATGGTGCGAAGTGTCACCCGCCTTTCGCATGGCAGCGGGAATGTCATATTCGGTAAGCTTCCCAACACAAAAAGGCAGGCCGAATTCAGATGTGACGGTCCTATCCTCGATCCGGATACCGGACTGGTGTTCAGCGCCCCGGTGGTCTATAAGCATCAGCTCCAGCAGGAAAAGATAAAAAGGGCAGAGGAGATCTTCGAAAGGAGTCCTTTCAACACCTATGAAGGACCGGAGAAACCGGGGGTTTTGCTCATCACCTCCAGTATCTGTTATCTCTACTGCCGGGAGGCCATCAGTCTCCTCGGAGTTGAAGATAGGGTGGGTGTTCTGAAGTTCGGCGCCACCTGGCCATTGCCGCCTTCGTTCCTCAAAAGACATCTGTCCCTGACGGATAAGATACTGATGGTGGAGGAGGTCCGGCCGTTTCTCGAAGAGCGTGTGAAGATCCTTGCCGCCGGAATGGCCCCGGAAATGGGGATAAAAACCTTTTACGGCAAGGAAACCGGTCATTTCCCCTCAGTAGGGGAACTGAACCCCGATCTTGTCGTCTCGGCCCTGGGCAAAATCATGGGGATCAATAGCTATGTGGGGATGCCTGCCGATTATGAGAAGAAAGCACAGGCGCTGGCTTCAACCAAAAACCCCCAACGAGACCTGACCTTCTGCCCCGGCTGCCCCCACAGGGCGTCCTTCTGGTTAATTCATAACGCCCTGCAAATGGATGGCCGCAGAGGTTTTGTCTGCGGCGATATCGGCTGTTATTCCATGGCTATCCTTTCCCCTGCCGGCGGTTTTGGCGTCATGAAGACGTTACATTCCATGGGATCGGGGACAGGTATTGCCGGCGGCTTTGGAAAATTCGGGCAGTTTGGCATGGAGCAGCCGGTGTTGACTGTTTGCGGTGATTCCACGTTTTACCATGCCGTCATCCCGGCCCTGATCAATGCCGTCCATCACAGGGCAAATATGATATTGATTGTCCTGGATAACGGCGGAACGGCGATGACGGGATTCCAGTCCCATCCCGGTCTGACGGTCAATGCCATGGGTGAGGAAGCGCCTGCCGTTGATATCGCGAGAATATGCGAAGCTATCGGTGTCAAGGTGGAGATTAGAGACCCCTTTGACCTGGAGGAAACACGGGAGACGATAAACCGGCTCCTGGAGGATGAAGAGGGGGTCAGAGTTTTAATCCTCCGGCAGATATGCGGATTGAGTCCTGAGAAGAAGGCCGCCAAAAGATACGAGGTGCGGATTGATGAGGCGCTCTGTCTTGGTGAGAACTGCGGGTGCAATCGCCTGTGTACCCGAATCTTCCGTTGTCCCGGCATCAACTGGGACAGGCAGAAAAAGAAGGCTCGGATAGATGAGGTGATCTGCGCCGGCTGCGGCGTTTGTTCCTCTATCTGTCCCGCGGGGGCGATAAAGAGGGAGGAGGCGGCATAAGAGATGGAGAAGCAACAGTTGTCGAAGGATCCTTACAATATCGTGATTACCGGCGTCGGCGGCCAGGGAAATGTCATGGCCTCGAGATTGCTGGGCAATATGCTGGTGCGGAAGGGCTGCCAGGTTACCATCGGAGAAACCTTCGGGGCGTCTCAGCGGGGCGGCTCCGTGATGAGTCATCTCAGGGTTTCGGCAGGATCAGTATGGAGTCCCCAAATCCCAAAGGGGAGGGCGGACATCATTGCCGCCCTTGAACCTGTGGAGGCGCTCCGGGTACTGATGCGTTACGGCAATCCGGAAGTCATGGTGTTGACCAATACCCGTCCCCTCTATCCCGTGGCCGTCATCGGAGGGGAATTGGATTATCCCTCCCCGGAAGAGATCGGGACAACGATCAGGGAACTGTCAGCTCATGCCTGGTTTATCGCCGCTACGGATGAGGCGATTAAATTAGGCAATCCCATTTTGGGGAATATTGTGATGATAGGCGCCATTGCCGGGACAGGTGAGCTTCCCATCTCCCGGGAAGACTTCAGAGAAGCGTTTTTAAACTCCATGCCGGCCACGAAGCTGGATGTGAATCTCAGGGCCTTTGATCTGGGGGTGGAGAAGGTAAAGCAGGCGGGAGGTTTAAAACCTGTCCCAGCGCCTCCCAAATGACCTCCTGTACTCAGGTTATATGGAATGTCATATTGAACCTGATTAATTGCTAATCAGCCTGGAAAAGTGCCTCTATTGATCCTTGACGATTATTCCTGATATGTGTATATTGGGAACATCATTTTAAGGAGGGAATATGTCTAAGACACGTTTAAATATCAGCCTTGACCAGGATTTGGCGGATTTTGTCAAGGTATACGTTCATGAAAACAGAACAACAGTCGCCAATGTTATTACGCAATTTCTACTCGCACTCAAACGGCAGGCACAAGGAGATAGCATGGAGATGATACTTTCTAATCCTGACTTCCACAAAGCACTAATCGATGTACAGTCCAGACTTCGCGATGGCAAGGCCAAATGGCATCCATTTGAGGAAGTTTTTGGCAACAGATGAAGGCAGAATTTGAAAAGGCATTCCTGAAAGGCGTCAGGGAACATGCCGGCATAAAGAAGCAGATTGGACAGAAAGTTCGCCAGATTATGAAGCACCCAGTCGAATTAGGCGAACCTCTAAAGGGCAACTTGCGAGGATTTTACTCTTGCCCGGTCAAACGTAACTTTATCATAATCTACTTGTATTGTGACGTATGCCGAAAAAAGGGAGACGCCGAATTTGTTGCCTGTTCCGATTGTTCCACAACATCTGACGATACAATTAAGTTTGTATTGTTGGGGCCCCATGATGAAGTGTACAGCTAAAGAAATACAGTGCGGACAGCAGAATCACAACTTTTCCTTTTTTGAAGAATGGATGAACCAGGGGAAAAGAATTTGAGGCTTGGGATTAAAAAGGTAATTGCTTCATCAGAATAAGTGTGGGGAAAGGCTATTTTATAATTTGCGCACGTTCGGTACGAACGGTCATCACATGTGTCATTGCCAATGGAAACAGTTCTATGTCCCCAAATGTAGAACCCACTTTTTACTTCTCTCTGCTAAATTTTGCTTTGAGCTTAAGCAAAGAATCCCGCAGCGGTGGTCGCAGAAGGTTTTTGTGTGTTGTAATGAGGTTGTCCTCTTCAGCCTCGAACAGACAATTAACGATATCATCAATTAATTTGGCGTCAAGACTTCCCTCGACACTTATATCTTTATTCGTGTCGATATCTTTTGGCCAAAATTCGTATATTTCGTGCAACTGAACCCATGTATCCAATTTAAAAAACGTTTTGTTTCCTGGGATAAAGAACAAACTCTGTTTTTTGATACATCCGGGTGTTGAAGGCCTGTTTTTCTTTTGGGAGGTGGTTTTTACGAAAAGATAGGGGTCTTTTTTATCGGGGGTATTTAAAAGAATGAGATATTTTTTGCCGATGAAACCGTTTTGGAAAACAAGCTGTCCGTGATGATAGATAGCTCCCCGGATTTGCAATTAGCTTGCTCCGAATATGCTGTACATCTCTCTTCGTTCTTGCAGCCGTTCCTTGGCCTCATCATGAGGAAGGCTTGCGATATCGCTGTCAATGGCAAGCATATAATCGATCTTTTGAAACCTACCCTTCTCTTTGAGGGTTTTGTCCCACGGCTCATTTTTTAAATGGGAGGACTCGACCATGGCATCAGCCTTGGCATCTTTGAAAATAAAAGAGATATCCTCTAAACATTTCATTTCACGTTTAGAAAAATACTGGTTGTTGAACTTCCTTTTAGACCGGACCTGCTGAAATTCTTCTTCTTTTGAAAGATCGTGAACAGAGTCTTTCATATCCGGCTTCATATTGTCAGTGAGTTCTTCAAAAAGATCCTTGGGAACCGGCCCCATATCCCATGCGAAATAGTCCAGCCCCGTGACGGACCTGCCCGTCTGCTTAAAGTGGGTAAAGTCCAAAAAATATAGAAGTTTCAGTAACTTTGTTTTGCCGCAATAATTTGTATGATTGGCAAAATAAATTATTGCATTTATTAGCTTTTCTCTGTGATGTGTTATAATCATGGTAATATTATCAATCTCCAGGCTAAGAAAGTCAAGGTAAAGTATTGGTAAACTTGGGATGCGTGAGGAGTGGACATGAAAAGTATAGAGTTGACCTCCCATGTGGGGAAAGACGGTATTTTGAAGATACAGATGCCCGTGGACATAACAGATCAGGAAGTGGATGTGGTCGTGGTGGTTCAGCCGCGCTTGAAATCCGAACCGGCGGCAGACATGCCGGAAGCACGCGGCTGGCTTCCAGGTTTTTTTGAAAAAACGGCTGGCGCCTGGCAGGGCGATCCCTTAACCCGTCCGCCTCAGGGTAAATATGAAATCCGTGGGGAACTTAAATGAAATATCTACCGGATACCAACATTTGGATACATTATCTTAACCCGCCGGTTTCACCCGTAAAGCAAAAAATCTTGTCATTGTCTGTTTCGGATATTTTATTTTGTTCTGTCGTAAAATCTGAGTTGTATTTCGGCGCATATAACAGCGGTAGATACCCACGGGCTTACGCCCGTGGCACTTTATAAGGAATATGCTTATTTTATAAGGGCATTCACCACCGGACTTACGTCCGGTGTCCTCTGCTAATTTTGATAGCTATTTGGCCTGTTTTATTCTTATAACAGTCTCAGTTCGATGAATATTGACAATTTGAGGTTGCTTTTCTGAGAATTTTACCTTGACTGGAATACTGCATCTTATTTGAGATGAATTGTTGTAAAAAGTTTCTGATTCTTGAACCTTTTCGCAACTTATTAAATTAATCTTTTGTTCTTTTTCGAGCATTTCTTTCATTTACCTACCTCCTGCACTTCCAACTTTTCCCATCCTATTCTCCTAACATTTACATCAAATTCAACTGCCGCTGGTTTTTTTCGTTTTACGTTCACTGAATACGAACATGTGTGAATTAAATCCACGCTCTCTATTATCGCACTATCTAAGAGGAAATCACCACTTTCACGATTCCCCAAGAGACGATTGAAATCAAACTCTTCACCAGGTAAAAGCGCATCTTGATATTCCATATACAGTTCCCACATCAATTTTTCTATTTTTTCAGAAGGATATGAAACATTGAGTCCGATTATTTCCTTTGCTTCGTGCCTGGAAATCTCATACCCGTGAAAATATAACTTTTCACTTAAAATTTCAACAATCTTTTCAATCTTTTCCTTATCTCCCTCTCCTTTCATGTGTAGCTCAAGAAGTCTTTTTGATAAGGTGCGAATCAAAAGATATTGACGATGAACGTTACCCAAAGCCAATGGATGGACTCTATCAGTTAAAGCCTTTAACGCAGTAGAGAAGACGTTTGGGTCACTTAATCCTTTTTCCTGAATTAAGGTCATATAGGCACTCACATCTTCGACGCTTATTGGAATATTTCCCTTCTGAGGGTCCTTTTCATCTATTAAAGGATTAAAAATATTTGCCACACTCGGGTCAACAGGGCTGAGCTCTCCCATAGGACCCATTACAATTTCATCTGCCCCAAGGGCCAAGGTAGTCCCTGCACTATGGACTCTAAAAGGAACCAAAACAGCTAATCTTTCACAAAATTCCCTCAACAGATGAACAATTCTGTTTGGTGTAAGAGTGTGTCCACCCCTCGTATATAGAAACAAATCTATTTTCTCTACTTTTTTAACTGACTGAAGATGTTCAAAAAAGAATGGAATGGTGTCACTACCCATTTGAGCCCCCAAATTTCGGCGGTCCGCGGTGAAATATGAAATTATTTTAGAACCCCTTTCATCCTCAAGCTGTTTTATTAAGCGTTTTCTCTCTCCTCTTCTTTCCGATAATAATCTTCTTTGTTTCAACTCTTCAGCCATGGTTTCAATCCCCTGCAGTTGAACATCGGTTTGAATTCCCTCTTTAGGAACAGGAACTTGTAACTTTTGTTTCCTTTTTTTCTTTCCCATATCAAGTTAATCCACAAAAGGGACTCTGTGACAAGATGCAATTTTTATAGACTAACTTACGATATAATTTTACTCTCAGCTTTGTCAACAGGGAAATTCAAGGTTATTTCCCAATCCTTAATTGACATCCCGTTCCGAATTTAATAGATAACAGTGACATAAAAAAGTTGCAGGATAAATTTGAAAATATTATCGAGTTTCATTGTTGAACAATATGGTAAAAATGAAAACAGGAAGAGATGGAGATAGGCTATGGCGCAAATTCAGTTTAAAGGCAAGTCGTTCGTTCAAAACCATCATCTGTTGGTCAAGTATCATGAGCTGATTCCGAAAAAGGAGAAAAGCCTGACGGACAAGGTCAGCCTGCATGACAATCTCATCATCCACGGAGACAATCTTAAGGCCCTTAAGGCGCTTCTTCCGCTCTATGCCGGGAAAATCAAATGTATTTACATCGATCCGCCTTACAACACCGGCAATGAGAAATGGGCGTACAACGATAATGTCAATTCCCCCATGATGCAGGAGTGGTTTGGCAAGGTGGTTGACAGGGAAGACCTTACTCGTCATGACAAATGGCTTTGTATGATGATGCCAAGGTTGAAGTTGCTGCGGGAATTGTTGAGTGATGATGGTGTGATCTTTATATCGATTGATGATGAAGAAGTCCATCACCTGAGAATGCTAATGGATGAAATATTTGGCCTTGAGAATTTCATAGCAACAATTATTTGGCAAAAGAAATACTCACCTCAGAATGATGCCAAGTATTTCTCTGACATGCATGATTTCATCTTGGTGTACGCAAAAAGGAAAAATGAAGGTGCGGAAACAGGAGGCTGGCAAAGAAATCTTTTGTCTAGAACCATCGAGCAAGATGCTCGTTATAAAAACCCGGACAATGATAAGAGAGGTCCTTGGAAAGCGGCAGATTTTTCGGTTAAAACTTACTCTGAAGCCTACGATTATGAAATCACTACCCCATCAGGAAGAAAGGTTAAACCTCCAAAAGGCCGTTGCTGGGCGACTTCTATAAAAAATTTTAAAGAATGGGTGAATGATGGCAGGGTATGGTTTGGTAAAATGGGGAATAACATTCCAGCGATTAAAATATTCTTGAGCGAAGTCAAAGAAGGTATAGTGCCTCTTACACTTTGGTTTCGCGAAGATGTTGGTGATAATGAACTTGCAAAAAAAGAGATAAAAACAATTTTTGGAGATAAAGATTCTCCATTTCAAACGCCTAAGCCTACTTCTTTACTGAAAAGAATTTTACAACTATCGGTCGATAAAGACGCTATAGTTCTCGATTCATTTTCCGGCTCCGGCACAACCGCCAATGCCGTCCTTTCCCTAAACAAGGAAGACGGCGGCAACCGCAAATTCATCCTTGTTGAGTGTGAAGATTACGCAGACAAAATAACCGCTGAGCGTGTTCGACGCGTTATCAAGGGGGTGTCGAGTGCGAAAGATGAAAATCTTAAAAATGGGCTTGGCGGGACATTCAGTTACTTTGAACTGGGAAAGGCCATAGAACTGGAGAGCATTCTTTCGGGAGATGGGTTGCCGACATACGAAGAACTGGCCCGGTATATATTTTACACGGCAACCGGCGAGGAATTTGATCCAAAGGCCATGAACGAAAAGAAGAATTTTGTCGGTGAGAGCAGGAATTACAAGGTCTATCTTTTCTATGAGCCTGACATTGAAAAGCTGAAAAATACCGCCCTGACGCTGGAGCGTGCAAATTCCCTTGGAAAGCACGGGGAGAAGAAACGGCTGGTCTTTGCGCCGACCAAATACCTGGATCAGGCGCACTTAGACGAACTGCGGATTGATTTTGCCCAGCTCCCTTTTGAAATCTATGAGCTTGCACGGTGAGATATGGAACTTAAAGAATACCAGATACGAGCCTTATCAGAGGTAAAGTCCTATTTCGAGCTTTTAGCCGATTGGCGAAAAAAGGCTGAACAAATTCCGGAGGCTGAAATAGATTTCCCGGCCAAGGCGTGGGAAAAGGCGGGGACAGGGCGGAGCTACATGCCCCGTAAAAACGGCATTGGTCAACCCCTTCCTAATTTTTGCCTCAAAATACCCACCGGCGGCGGCAAGACTCTTCTTGCGGTCAAAATGATTGACCTTGTCAACATGGTCTATCGCAAGAAAAGAACCGGGCTTGTCCTGTGGATAGTGCCTACAACCCAGATCTACCGTCAGACCATCCAAAACCTGAAAGACCGGGATCATCCCTACCGGCAACATCTCGATTTAGCCAGTGGAGGCCGTACTGTTATCCTCGAAAAAACAGACCGCTTTTCACCATTAGACGTACAGGAAAACCTTGTGGTTTTAATGCTCATGCTGCCTTCTGCTAATCGCCTGACTAAAGAGACCCTGAAAGTTTTTAAGGACAGCGGCGGTTTTCAGGACTTCTTCCCGGCCGAGGATGATGTGAAGAATCAGGAAAAGGTTCTTCAAAATATTCCCAATCTGGATACTTATCACCAGGAAAAGGGTTTTTGGGGGAAACAGATCAAGACCTCACTGGGGAATACGCTCCGGACTCTATCACCAATAATCATCTTAGACGAAGGGCACAAAGCGTATAGCGAGGGCGCGCAAAATACGCTGCGCGGCTTCAATCCCTGCATGATTGCAGAGCTCTCCGCCACGCCTTCCCAAAAAAGCAACATCCTGGTTGACATATCCGGCCGGGAGCTTCACCGCGAGGAGATGATCAAGCTTGATCTTCATGTGGTCAACAAGGTGAGCCCGGACTGGAAAGACACTTTGCTGGCAGGTGTGAATAAAAGAAATGTCCTTGAGCAAAAGGCCCGGGAGTATGAAGCCAACTCTGGCGTCAACATTCGCCCAATCTGTGTTATTCAGGCTGAAAGGACAGGTAAGGAACAGAGGGGAACCCGCTATATCCATTCTGAGGATGTTCGGGAACAACTCATAAAGACGGTTGGAATACCCGCTGATGAGGTGGCTGTCAAGACAAGTGAAAAGGACGAACTGAAAGAGGTTGACGATATTGGTGGTTTGATGGACCGGGACTGTAAAATCCGTTATATCATTACAAAACAGGCATTGCAGGAGGGCTGGGATTGCGCGTTTGCATATATCCTTGTTATCCTGACAAATCCTGCTTCGAAGAATGCTCTGACACAGCTTGTGGGACGCATACTTCGCCAGCCCGGAGCTCGCAAAACCAGGATCAGGGAGCTTGATGAGAGCTACGTATTTTGCTTTAAACAAAAGGCAAATGAGCTGCTTGCGAGCATAAGAGACGGCTTTAGCCGTGAGGGTCTTGGAGACCTGAAAAGCCAGATTGTTTCAGACATGGAAGGAACCGGGGAAGCCGGTGAGCAGCCGGAGCGTTTGATAAAAATCAGGGACCGTTTCAAAAAGGCGGCAAGCAGCGCTATCTTGCCGGTCTTTATGGTACGGCGTAACGGGAGATGGAAACCCGTCAACTATGAGATGGACATCGCAGTCCAAATACCCTGGGATCACGTTGACCTCAATCCGGTCCTCTCGCTTACACTCTCAATGTCTGAAGAAAAGGATATGGAGCACATTGCCACGCTTTCAGAAGACATTAAAAAAGTAATTGAGGAGAAAGGGGCGATAAAGCTGAAGGAAGGCGGCATTCGTGTTGATCCGGTTTTTATGACCCGCCAGGTCTGCGATATTGTGCCCAATCCCTGGATGGCCCATGAATTTGCCCGGGCGACGCTTACACATCTGGCAGGAAAATATGATCATGAGATGATTGCCAACAACTTTGTATTTATCATCGAGGAGTTACGAAAACAGCTTGACCGGGAAAAAGACCGTTTAGCTGAGAATGTTTTTCAGCAGATGCTTGCTTCAGACCGGATGAGATTCCTGGTGATCGGAGAAAAATTTGACTTTACCTTTCCAAAATCGGTCAAAGTCAAACCCACTGCCAGAACACTGAATCAAAAAGATGGCCGACCACTTCAACTGAGCCTTTTTGAATTCGTTCCTGAAGAAGAGTTCAACGAAACTGAAAAGGCAGTGGCATGGTATCTTGAAGGGCAGAAGAGGCTTTTTTTCTGGTACAGGAACCGATCCTGGCGTGACTATGCCATTCAGGGCTGGCGAAAGCACAAAATCTATCCTGACTTCATATTTACTTCAACCTCTTCAGAAAATGAAGACGACTATGAACAGGTTTACGTAGTTGAAACCAAGGGCCTTCACTTAATAGGAAGTCCGGATACGGATTATAAGCGAAAGATGTTTTCTCTGTGCACGAAGGAGGCAAAGGCGAGAAGCCGTTCGGAATTGGGGCTTGCGGTAAAGGACAAAGTGTTGCGATTCGAAGTGCTCGCCGAAGATGAATGGGAGGCAAAATTGAACGAAATGCTGCAGACATAGAGGTTGGTAAAGGTCTTCCTGGGTCAAATACTTATGAGGGATTAGGAAACAGGAATAGAAATTTTACTATTCATGTTAGGCAATTAAAGAGTTGGAAAAACCTGTCCCCGCGCCTCCCGGAGGACATCCTGTACCTGACCGGTCTCCAGGATATCAAGACATCGGCTCCATTCCTTGCCGTCGCAACCTTTCTGGCGGCAGGGGACACATTCCATGTCGGGGACAACAACGCGATGATGTTCCCCAATGGGCGCCCATTCCTGCCAATCTGATTTCTTGAAAAGAAAGATTTCGCAGATTTAGGCCCGAAGGTGTCAGGGGCCTGTCGGCGGCTCTCTTGTGGGGAAAAGGCCCTCTAAGAGTAATACAAACAAAAAAGCCGAAAATCCGACAATAAAAGCAATAATATTCACTAAATGGTAGGTTACTAATAGATAAATTGTGCCGAACAGCACGATAAGTTTTATCACATATTGCCGTACTATCACTGCCTTGGAGGGTTTTTCCTGAGAGAAAAGAATGTCTATTATCCTGCCCAATACTCCGATGTTTAGAATTGATAGACATCCCCCAATGGCTATTCCTAAAGATACTTTTGGCGATTTATAAATTAAACTTAATAGAAGCAGAAAAAACAGGACAGCGACCGTTTTTTTTTGTATCGCAACCAATCTTTTTTTTGATTCATTCAGCAAAAGTATACTACCGTTTTCACCTGTATTGTTGTATTAAGTGATGGTTTCCGGTACACAAATATCCGGCATCAAGAAGTGTTTTCTCCTTCCTGGCCAGTTCCATATCCGCTTCAATCATCATATCAATCAACTGCTCAAAGTATACCTTTGGTGTCCACCCCAGCCTGTTCCTTGCCCTGGTGGCATCACCGAGGAGGCAATCAACCTCCGTTGGCCGGAAATATCTGGGATCTACAACCACATATTCTTTATAATCAAGTCCTAACCTTTCAAATACCATTTCCACAAACTCCCGTACCGAATGGGATTCCCCGGTGGCAATGATGTAATCATCAGCCTTCTCCTGCTGGAGCATAAGCCACATCGCCTCGACGTAATCACCGGCAAAACCCCAGTCCCTCTTCGCCTCGAGATTCCCGAGATAGAGTTTATCCTTAAGACCTAATTTGATCTGCGTGGCCACCCGGGTAACCTTTCTGGTTACAAATGTTTCCCCGCGTCTGGGGGATTCGTGATTGAAAAGGATCCCGTTGCAGGCAAAGATACGGTAGGCCTCCCGGTAGTTCTTTACTATATAATACGAATAGACCTTGGCGGCGGCGTAGGGACTTTGCGGCTGAAGGGGGGTTAACTCATTCTGGGGCGGCGGGGCGGCCCCGAACATCTCACTCGATGAGGCCTGATAAAATTTTGTTTTTATACCGGTTTTGCGAACGGCTTCCAATAGTCTCAGTGTACCGAGTCCGGTGATATCCCCCGTATATTCCGGTATGTCGAAGCTAACCCAGACGTGGCTCTGGGCGCCAAGATGGTAAATCTCATCAGGTCTGATGGCATAAAGCAGGTCTGTCAGTTGTCCCGATATGGAAAGATCACCGTAGTGTAGAAACATCCGAGCCTCAGGATCATGGAAGTCTCTGTAGAGGTGATCAATACGGTCTGTGTTGAAGGTACTGGCCCTGCGAATGAGGCCATGCACCTCGTAACCCTTTCCCAGCAAAAGCTCTGAGAGATAGGAACCATCCTGACCGGTTATTCCAGTAATGAACGCTCTGTTCATTTTTGACCTTTTACGAGAAGATCAGGTTACTACTCATCGTCAAATCCGGTACAGCGCCCTTTTACAGGCGGCGAGGGTTTTCTCTATGTCTTCGTCCGTATGGGCAAAGGAGACAAAGGAGGTCTCGAACTGGGAAGGCGCCATGTAGATTTGATTGGCTAACATTTCTCTGAAAAAACTTCCAAAGCGTTTCGTATCACTTCTGAGCGCTGAACTGAAGTCGAAAACTGGATGGGGGGTAAAAAAAACGGTAAACATAGAACCGATCCGATTGATACAAACGGGGATGTCGCCTTTAGTAAATAGCTCTTTCATCCCCTCACAGAGAAGGGAGGTCCTCCGGTTGGTTTCGTCATAACCGGTGGCGCCCTTCCGAAGTATCTTCAGTGTGGCAATACCGGCCGATATGGCCACGGGATTCCCGGAGAGGGTACCTGCCTGATAGACAGGGCCTGAGGGCGCCAGCTTTTCCATAATATCCTTTTTCCCGCCGAAGGCGCCCACGGGAAGCCCCCCTCCAATAATCTTTCCCAGGCAAGTAAGATCAGGTTTGATGCCGGCAAGGTTCTGGAAACCACCATAGGTCAGTCTGAAACCGGTGATGACTTCATCAAAGATAAGGAGGGTATCATGCTGACTGGTGATTTCTCTCAGTGTTTCAAGAAACCCGGGCATGGGAGGAACGACCCCCATGTTTCCTGCTACCGCCTCTACGATAATACAGGCCAGATCGTCACCGTATTGTTCTACGGCGGAGCGGACGGCCCCCGTGTCGTTGAAGGGAAGGGTGATGGTCAATTCGGCAAGTCTTCGGGGTACACCCGGACTGTCCGGGATACCGAGAGTTGCCACACCGGAACCGGCTTTGACTAATAGAGAGTCGGCATGGCCGTGATAACACCCCTCGAATTTGATGATCTTTTCTCTGCCGGTATATCCACGGGCCAGCCTGATGGCGCTCATCACCGCCTCTGTCCCGGAATTTACCATCCTAACCATTTCCAGAGAGGGGAAGGCATCTACGAGTAATCTTGCCATCTCAATCTCGAGTTCCGTCGGCGCTCCGTAGCTTGTCCCCCGTCTTGCAGCCTGATTGATGGCCTCGATGACCGCCGGATGGCTGTGACCGAGAATCATCGGTCCCCAGGACAAAAGGTAATCAATATACTCCCTCCCCTCCACGTCATAGATCTTCGCACCGCGGGCTTCACTGATAAAGAGGGGTGTTGCATCTACGGCCCCAAAGGCCCTCACAGGGCTATTGACGCCTCCCGGCATGTATTTCTTTGCCTCTTCAAAAAGCCCCCGGGAGGAACTCTTCATCTTAAAAATACTCCATACTGTTTTTCTTAAACTCTTCTTCGCTGATGAGGAGGAGGTAGTCTTTTATGCCCGTAGCTGATGATAATCTCTGGATCAGCAATTCGTATTCATTATCCCGTAGGCCGTGCCCATTATCCCGTAGGTGGATCATGGTGAAGATATTGTATTTTCCTGCAAAGGCCGGAGTTCTCTGGTAGCAATGGGTAATTTCCGGGAAAGAGGCCAGTATATTTCCCACGGCCTCGCTCTTTGAGGGAGGGACTGCCCAGAGTAGCATGGCATTTCGCTTAAAGCCTGCCTTCTGGTGACGTAAAATAGCGCCGAACTTCCGGATTACCCCCTTTTTCATCATATCTTCGATGATACCGAGGACGTCCTGCTCCCCGCTACCCGTTAGCTCTCCGATATGCTTAAAGGGACACTTGATGAGGGGTATATCTCCCTGGATCAGGGAGGCGATTTGCATTTCTTTTTGTGTCAACATAGTCAGCAGAAAAAGTTGGAAGTGCCTAAAGTGGGAAGTTAAAAAATTCACTTTAGCTCACTTTAGGCACTTCACACTTTAGTGCACTTTAGGCACTTTTTAAATGGCATATATTTCCTCATTAATAAGATGGATCCAGTTCTGCTGCAAAGCCTCCTTAGCCTCTTCGATCTTGTCAACTCCCAGGATCACAATGGTCTCTTTCCCAATTCTGTTAATCGTTGTATAGAGATAGTGGATGTTAATCTCCGCCTCGGCAAGATGTTTCAAAATGGCATCCATACCACCGGGATGGAGGGGAACCTCTGCGGCCAGTACGGGTGTTATCTCGTAATTGAAATTGAAACTTTCCAGGACGGTGGCGGCCCTTTCCGGATCATTGACCACAAGCCGCACCATGCTGTTTTCTGCCGTACTGGCAGAAAGAACAGCCTTTGTGGTGATATCTTCTCTGTCCAATATAGAGGCAAGCATAGATAAGGTTCCGGGAACATTACCTAATAGTACCGAGATTTGCTTGACAGCCATTTTCCATATACTCCTTCAGTAATTCATAACCGGCAGCAAACGCCGCCCGGTTGGCATCGGCGATCGTTTTCTTCTTGCTTCCCATGATCGTCTCCAGGCTTTTCAGGTAAACCTCAGGTGATACAAGAGCGGTCTTTTTAAGAAATGCACCCATCATGACGACATTTGCCGCCCTTGGATTGCCCATCTTCTCCGCAATTTCTATACAGGGAATTTCATAGACGTCAACGTCCTTCCGGCTGGGACGGGCCTCGATGATGGAAGAATTCAAAAAGAGACTCCCTCCCGGGGCAACCCTGTTCTGAAAGGTATATAACGAAGGGGTGTTCATAACCACGAGATAATTCGGCTCCGAGGCAATAGGAGAGGCAATTTCCTCATCCCCCACCGCCACGGTGCAGTTGGCTGTTCCACCCCTGACCTCTGCCCCATAGGCCGGGAGGTAGGTAACCTGGTAACCTTCCATCATCGCCCCATGGGCAAGGCTATGTCCCATCATCAATACGCCTTGTCCCCCGAATCCGCAAAATATCGTTTTAACCAACATGACTCTTCCCCCCTTTATCCGATGATTTGATGTCCTTAATGATACCGAGGGGAAATTCTTTGCTCATCACCTCATCTATCCATTTGCAGGCGGCAATGGGTGTCATCTTCCAGTTTGTGGGACAAGGCGACAGGACCTCGATCATGGAGAAACCGAGACCGTCAATCTGATACTGAAAGGCTTTTTTAATCGCCTTTTTGGCCTTGATGATGTTGGGGGGTGAGTTGACGGTACACCGTTCGATAAACGTTGTGCCGGGAAGAGATGAGAGAATTTCGCTGATCCGGATGGGATAACCCTCCTTTACCGCATCTCTTCCCGAGGGGGAGGTTGTTGTCCTCTGCCCTAACAGGGTGGTGGGCGCCATCTGCCCGCCGGTCATACCATAGACAGCGTTATTAATAAAGATGACGGTGATGTTTTCACCCCGGTTTGCCGCATGGAAACTTTCCGCTATCCCGATGGCAGCAAGATCTCCGTCCCCCTGATAGGAAAAGACCACACGATCGGGCAGTGTTCTCTTGATACCCGTGGCCATGGCAGGTCCTCTACCGTGTTGTGCCTCTATCATGTCAATATCAAAATAGTTGTAGGCCAGAACGGCGCACCCCGCCGGGGGAACGCCTATCGTGATCCCCCTGATATCGAGTTCGTCAATTACCTCTGCAACCAGGCGGTGTACGATGCTGTGACCGCATCCGGCGCAGTAATGAAAGACGTTCTCCTTTAAACATTTCGGTTTACCGAATACCTTTTTTGTCATGAGAAGGTGACCCCCTGTCTGAGAAACATCAAAATCATTCGTGATGCCTGTCTTTCTTGGAGTACTGACGGGCAATCACATGGGCAAGTTCCACAGGTGTCGGCACTACTCCTCCCGGCCGTCCATAAAAGTTAACATATCCGCGACCACAGAGGGCGAGGTGGACGTCTTCTATCATCTGACCGGTACTCAGTTCGAATACAAGAAAATTATCTGTCCGTTCGGAGATTTCCTGAAGTTCCCGGCTGGGAAATGGCCACAGGGTAATGGGACGAAACAAACCAACCTTTAAGCCGGCATCATGTAACCGCTTGATCGCCCCTTTGGCGATTCTGGCCGCTGTACCATAGGCCGTCACAATCAGTTGTGCATCTTCCGTATTGAACGCCTCGTGCCTCGTCTCCTTTTGTGCAATTACCTCATATTTTCTGGCCAGCTTCCAGTTGTGCTCCTCCATGGCCCGCGGGTCCAGGATAAGACCCCTGATGAACCTGCTCTTACCGGCGCCGGCTCCCTTAAGGACATATCTTTCCCTGTATTGCCTTGGTTTTGGTTCCTTGAAGACGACGGGTTCCATCATCTGCCCCATCATCCCATCGGCCAGGATCATAACGGGCATCCGGTATTCATCGGCCAGGTCAAAGGCGTCCATGGTCAGATCGGCCAGCTCCTGACCGCTGGCCGGGGCAAGGACGATCGTCCGATAATCACCGTGTCCGCCCCCCCTTGTTGCCTGAAAATAATCTCCCTGGGCCGGGCTGATATTACCGAGACCTGGCCCGCCCCTCATCATATTAACGATGACGCCGGGGAGCTCACAGGCAGCCATAGAAGATATGCCTTCCTGTTTTAAAGAAATACCGGGGCTGGAAGACGATGTCATAGCTCTGGCGCCGGCAGCGCTGGCGCCGGCTACCATGTGGATCGCTGCGATTTCACTCTCAGACTGAATGAATACACCGCCTTTCACCTGGCACATACTTTCCGCCATGTACTCCGGCAATTCATTCTGTGGCGTAATGGGATAACCGGCATAAAACCGGCATCCGGTCCTGATGGCAGCCTCACCAATCACTTTATTACCCTGCATAAGTACCTTATTCACGATAAACCTCGATAGCGATTTCCGGACAGGTTATGGCACACAGGGCACAACCTGTGCATCTCTGATCTCCCTCGTTATTGAAACGGACAGGACGGTACCCCTTCGCATTATATTCTTTCGAGGAAACAATATGACCTTTTTTGCATGCATGAAGGCAGAGGTAACATCCCTTGCAAAGTTCTCTATTTATTTTAATGTGTCCCTTCAATGAGTTCTCCTCTCCAACGTACAGTCTTCATATAATTATTTAATATGTCATAAGATATTTATAAGATTCTATACTATCTTCACGTTAGTGATTTGTATTTTCTACTCATATCAATGAGAAAGTCAAGTTGAATTTTTTTAAAAAGCTGTGATATTATGTAACTACTCCTGAATAGTCACAGCAAATTGAGATAGAAGATACAACATGTTCAACGCCTTCCTGATTAATGACCCCTTTGGCGACCCTGGGGTATATATTGAATTTAAATATCGGAATGAGGCCCTGCTCTTCGACCTGGGTGATCTACACCTCCTCCCCCCACGAAAACTCCTCAAGGTCAGCCATATTTTTGTTTCCCATACGCACATGGACCATTTCATCGGTTTTGACCATTTATTAAGGGTCTGCCTGGGGCGGGACCGGCACATCTCCCTGTTTGGTCCCCCCGGTTTCCACAAGCAGGTGGAAAACAAGATCGGGGCCTATACCTGGAATCTTGTGGAAAACTACACGAATGATTTTGCCCTCTTAGTAACGGAGGTACATCCGGAGGGCAAATTAACCAGATGCTATCACTGCCGGACAGCCTTCAAGCCTGAGATATTGGCGGAAGAGGAGGGTTTTGACGGCGCCCTTGTCGAGAGGAACCTCTTCTCCGTCCGGGGGACATTCCTCGATCACAAGATACCCTGTCTCGCCTTCCGGTTTGAAGAGAAGAGCCGTGTCAACATCAAGAAGAATGTCTTGCAGGAGATGGGACTTCCCGTGGGGGCATGGTTGATGGAATTGAAAAACCATGTTCTTTCCGGTGACGATGATGATACGCCGGTCAAGATCATCTGGAGAGAAAGGGGACAGGAAACAAGGGAAAAGATCGTTCCCCTCGGCGAATTAAAGGCGACGGTGGTCAAGATAACACCTGGTCAGAAGATAACATATATCACTGATGCTATCTATAATGATGAGAATCGTCGCAAAATTGTCGCCCTGGCGGATGGGTCCGATTTGTTATTTATCGAGGCGACTTTTCTCCATGATAATGCCGATAGCGCGGCGAAGAAGTACCATCTTACAGCCTTACAGGCAGGAACCATGGCACGCATGGCAGGAGCAAAGAGGGTTTCACTCTTCCATTTCTCGCCGAAGTATAAAGGGTTAGGAGAACTCCTCGTGGAAGAGGCGATGCAGGCCTTCCAGGGTTAGGCTTGGAGGAACAGCGCCTACCTGATGCGGGGGCAACCGGTCTTAGAATGATCAAAGGAATTGATTTTTTAGAAAAAACCACCAAAAAGTGATAAGGGCTTAGCCAATGGAAAAAAATATTGCCGTAATCGGCGCTGGCTTTTGGGGTAAGAATCTGGTTCGTAACCTTTATGAACTTGGTGTCCTCGGCACTATCTGTGATGGAGATAAAAAGCTTGAGGGGGAATACAGATCAAGATATCCAGATACCAATTTCACTCAGTTTTTCAACCAGGTCCTTGATGATCCCAAAATTGATGGGGTGGTCATTTCTACTCCTGCCTTTTACCATTATGAGATGGCCAAAAAGGCCTTACTGACGGGAAAACATGTATTTGTGGAAAAGCCTATATCCCTTCAGGTTGACGAGGGAAAGGAATTGGTCAAGCTGGCTACGGAAAGGACATTGGTTCTTATGGTAGGCCATATCTTACAATATCATCCTGCCATAGAAAAACTTAAAGAGCTTATTGAAAAAGGAGAACTTGGCAAAATTCAATATATCTACTCTAATCGCCTAAACATAGGCAAAATTCGTTCTGAAGAGAATATTCTCTGGAGTTTTGCCCCCCATGACATCTCGGTGATACTCTTTCTCTTAAATGAATCTCCGGAGACTGTCTATGCCACAGGGAGAAGCTACCTCCAGCACCAAATCCCGGATGTAACCATAACCACAATGGATTTTAAAAGTGGGGTTAAGGCTCATATCTTCGTCTCCTGGCTTCATCCCTTTAAAGAACAAAAATTGGTTATCGTTGGCGACAGGAAGATGGCCGTCTTTGATGACGTAAGTAAAGAAAAGCTTTGTCTTTATCCCCATAAAATCGAGTGGAAAGAACGTATACCTGTAGCCTCTAAAGCTGAGGCCGAGATCATACCCATTGAGATGGAAGAACCTTTAAAGATCGAGTGTAGACATTTTATAGAGTGTATCCAAAATAACCAGACACCCAAAACCGATGGATACGAAGGCCTGCGGGTTTTGGAAATCCTCCATGCATTTCAGGAATCTCTGAATGAAAATGGTGTAAGTATTTCCCTGATAAAAAGTGAAAAGTCGAAAGCAAAAAGTTTTTCTCCTTACGCCTCACGCCTTACTCCTCACGGAGTGTATGTCCACGAGTCCTCTTATGTAGACGATGATGTAGAAATAGGAAGCGACACAAAGATATGGCATTTTTCCCACATCTTGAAATGGTCAAGAATAGGAAGGAATTGCAGGATTGGTCAGAATGTGGTAATTGGGCCAAATGTAGCTATTGGCAATGGCTGCAAAATCCAGAATAATGTCTCCATATATGAAGGAGTGACCTTAGAAGACGGGGTATTCTGTGGACCTTCTTGTGTCTTTACCAATGTCTTTAACCCTCGCTCGGCAATTCCTCGGATGGATGAGTTACGCCCAACCCTAATCAAGAAAGGAGCAACTATCGGGGCTAACGCCACCATTATCTGTGGCCATGCTATTGGACGATATGCCTTTATCGGTGCTGGGGCAGTAGTCACAAAGGATGTCCCGGATTATGCTTTAATTGTGGGTAACCCTGGGAGGATTGCAGGTTGGGTTTGTGAATGCGGAATAGGGCTTAATCTCGATGAGAAAGGGATCGGGAACTGTAAGATTTGCAATCTGACTTATGAGAAGATAAACGAAGGGTCATTAGGGGTCAGGTCTTGCAATCATACATAGATGCCCTATGCTTTTTTACCGCTCGGCTTATAGTCGCGTAATCGTAATGGACGCTGAAAAAGATGGCGATTTCCTGCATGGTATAGTCACCGGTGGCATACGCAGAAACCATTGCCGCCTTGGAGCAAGGAAATTGCATGATTGCAAGACCTGACCCCTATCTTCACTCTATCTTCACTATCTTACAAGAAGACAGAAAGACATATCCCGATTATTGAGGGAAAGGAAACAACTTGTGAAGGACAGGAAAAAGGTCAAAAAGAAATAATAAGCCGTGGAAAACTATTTTAACCGAGCCGATGTAAGGCAGATTGAAGCAACAGGCCTGGCGGTAGAGCGGATTTTAGAACAGATTGACCTTTTTAAAGGGGGTGTTCCCCCGATCAGGTTGAACAGGCCCTGTACCATCCATGATGGCATCGTTGATATTACGGGCCCTGAAGAGGAGCGGGCCGCCTTCCTCGCATCCTACGATGAGGCGGCCGCTGAGGGACGATTCCTGAAATTTGTGCCCGCTTCCGGGGCGGCCAGCCGCATGTTTAGGGACTGGTACAGGGTCATTGAGAGGGGCGGTTTTGATTCTGAGGAAAAGAGCACAAAATTTGCCCAGGACCTCAAAAAATTTGCCTTCTTTGATGATTTGAGTGTAGCGGTCTCGCGGAAGGGGGATAATATACAGGATCTGATCAGGGGCGGAATATTTGCCAGGATCATGGAATATATCCTCACGCCGATAGGTTTAGAGTATGGGCAGCTTCCCAAGGCGCTCCTTAAATTCCATGCCTATCCGGGAGGCAATCGAACTGCCCTCGAGGAACAACTGGTGGAGGCAGCCCTGTATGTTCGGGATGGTAACCGTATCTGTCGTCTCCATTTTACCGTTTCCAACGAACACAAAAAAGGTGTGGAGGATTATCTGTTCCAGGTCAGGGGGGATTATGAAAAGCATTACGACGTGAGGTTTAATCTTGAGCTTTCCACACAGTTGCCATCCACCAATACCATTGCGGTAGATATGGAAAATCGCCCCTTCCGGAATCGTGATGGTTCCCTCGTTTTCCGACCGGCTGGTCACGGCGCCCTCCTGGAAAATTTAAATCGAGCCAGGGGAGACATCATCTTTATCAAGAATATTGACAATGTTGTTCCCGATAGATTAAAGCCAACCACGGTCATTTATAAAAAGGTCCTCGGGGGATACTTAGTCGCCCTTCAGAAAGAGATTTTCCGATACTTACGCCTCCTGTCTGAGGATAACATGGTCAATAAAGAGCTGATGGAGGAGATAGGCGATTTTTGCCAAAAAAAACTCAATATCACATTTCCCGCGGGTTTTAAGGATTTATCTCTTTTAGACAAACGTGTCTTCATTTGTGAAAGGTTGTACCGGCCCCTGCGTGTGTGCGGCATGGTTAAAAATGAAGGGGAACCGGGGGGAGGCCCATTCTGGGTGGATGAGAGGGACGGGACCCAATCCCTCCAGATTATAGAGGAATTTCAGATAGATAAAAATTCTCAAACGCAGAGGGCCATCTGGTCTTCAGCCACTCACTTTAACCCCGTTGACCTTGTATGTGGGGTTAGGGACTATAGAGGACGGGAATTCGATCTCCATCAGTTTGTCAATCGGGAGACTGTCGGTATTTCACGGAAGTCTGAAAAGGGAAAGGAGATAAAGGCGCTGGAGCTTCCCGGTTTGTGGAATGGTTCCATGTACTTCTGGAATACGGTCTTCGTTGAGGTTCCTGTGGAAACATTTAATCCCGTAAAGACTGCCGATGATTTACTGAGGGAGGAACATCAGCCGTAACAGGCAGACGCCAGGCTATCAAAGGGGAAAGAACATGTTAAAAGGGAAAAAGATAGGATTCGTCGGTGGCGGGAAGATGGGAGGCGTCCTTATCGGCAGCATCATCTCCCATGGTCTGTTGAATGCAGGCGCGATAATGGTCTCTGATGTAGTCGGGGAAAGGCTTGAGGAACTCAAGGAACTCTATGGTGTGCATGTAACAGAGGATAATAGAGAGGTTGCAGGGGGCGCTGATCCGGTTATTCTGGCGGTAAAACCCCAGAATATGGCAGAAGTTCTGGAGGAGATATCCGGCGCCGGCGAGAGACCGGGAGTGATCATCTCTATTGCGGCGGGTATTTCCACGAGTTTCATCGAGGGTTATCTCAGGAAAGGAGTTCGGGTTATCAGGGCCATGCCGAACATGCCGGCCATGATCGGCGAAGGGGTTACCGCCCTTGCCTGTGGCAGATTTGCGGGAGAAGAGGACCTTGCCCTGGCCCGTCTCATCTTTGACTCCGTGGGGATAACGGTTTTTGTTGAAGAGAAACTCATGGATGCGGTAACCGGCCTCAGTGGAAGTGGTCCTGCCTATGGGTTTGTCGTTATTGAAGCGCTTTCAGAGGCAGGCGTCCGTATGGGGTTGAGTAGAGACGTAGCCTTGAGGTTGTCGGCACAGACTATCCTCGGTGCAGCCAGGCTCTGCCTTGTAAGCGGTAAACACCCTGCGGAATTGAGGGACATGGTTACCTCGCCGGGAGGTACGACCATTGCGGGACTGAAGGCCCTTGAGGAAGGTAGGATCAGGGCTACCCTGATGGCGGCTGTAGAGGCAGCGACCGCACGTGCCAGGGAATTGGGCGGTGGTAAATAGCGCTGACACCGCCTGTCATGGCTGAATAGTTACAATTTTTCTTTCCTTTGCTGAAAATAATCTGCGAGGATCTCTTCATGATCAAACATAAGAGGGGAGGGGAGGTTTTCCTTTGTGAAGGCGCCTACCTGTGCGGCATCATCGGCGGCAACAGGCGTGCCGCTCGCCCTAACAATAAAGACGGTGGTAATCGTATGATGGCGCGGATCTCTGTCTGGTCTTGAGTATGTGTGCAGTTGTTTCAAGAGAACGATATCCAGACCTGTCTCCTCTTTAGCCTCCCTGATGGCTGCATCCTCAAGGGACTCTCCAAAGTCAACAAAACCTCCGGGGATGGCCCATCCACACGGAGGATTTTTTCGTCTTATAAGAACGATTTCCCCCTCATCCAACTCGATGATAACATCCACGGTGGGAAGCGGGTTTCGGTAGCATTCTACTTCTCCACCACAGTGGGGACAGCGTTTTTTTACTTTCACCGTCATATTGTATCCTGCGACAGTTTCACTTGTTTCATCGTAACTGTTCAGGTAGCCACCAAGGCACTAAGGCACGAAGGATAGATATGAATTTTTCCACTTTGTCTGAAAAGGAAGAAGGCATTGCAAGAAAAATAGTAGATGCGGCATACACCGTACATAAAATACTTGATCAAAAAGGGTATTCAAAGAATAATTATATGATCTTAGAGTCTTGGTGTCTTAGTGGCTGAATAGTCACGTTTCATCAACCTTTTTTCCAGTGCCTCCAATTCGTCCCAGAGGGCAGAGGGGAGCCTGTCGCCGAATTTCCTGTAATATTCCCTGATGCCGGCCGCTTCTTCCAGCCACCCCCCGGTATCTACCCGGAGAAGTTCTGCCATATCTTCGGCCGGAATATCAAGTCCGGAAGTATCAATGGCATCCGCCGCAGGCAGATAGCCGATAGGTGTTTCCACAGCTTTACCCCTGTCCTCCGTCCGTTCGAATATCCATTTTAACACCCGGCTGTTTTCACCATAACCCGGCCACAGCCATCTGCCTCCGGGTGTTTTACGAAACCAGTTTACATAGAAGATCCCTGGAAGCTTGCTTTTTTCGGTCCTCTTTTCCATAGCAAGCCAGTGGGCAAAGTAATCACCCATATGGTAGCCGCAGAAGGGAAGCATGGAAAAGGGATCCCTCCGCAATTGACCTACTTCTCCCGTTGCGGCTGCCGTCGTTTCGGAACCGGCGATGGAACCGAGGAACGTTCCATGCTGCCAGTTAAAGGCCTGGTGCACCAGGGGGACAACGTTTGTACGGCGGCCACCGAAGAGGATCGCCGAGATGGGAACACCCCTGGGGTCTTCCCAGGAAGCATCAATTATCGGGCACTGGGCTGCCGGCGCCGTGAAACGCGCATTCGGATGTGCAGCCAACCGACCGCACCCCGGATGCCATACCTGACCTTTCCAGTCCTCAAGCCTTTCCGGTTCTTCATCTGTCATCTGTTCCCACCAGACATCACCATCGGAAGTGAGAGCAATATTGGTGAAAATCATGTTTTTGCCCATGGCAAGCATGGCATTCGGGTTGGAATCCATAGATGTCCCCGGCGCAACCCCGAAGAAGCCATTTTCCGGATTGACGGCGTACAGCCTCCCATCCGGGCCAAATTTCATCCAGGCGATATCATCCCCCACGCATTCCACTTTCCAGCCGGGAATCGTGGGTGCAAGCATGGCAAGGTTGGTTTTTCCACAGAAACTGGGAAAGGCTCCCGTGAAATACTTTTTTATCCCCTCGGGAGAGGTAACTCCCAGTATCAGCATATGTTCGGCCAGCCAACCCTCTTCATGTGCCATGGAAGAGGCGATGCGAAGGGCAAAACATTTCTTGCTCAAAAGAGCATTGCCGCCATAACCGCTTCCGTATGACCAGATTGTCCGTTCCTCGGGAAAATGAGCAATGTAAATGTTCCCGGGGTTACATGGCCAGGGAACATCTTTCTCGCCCTTCTTTCGGGGCATACCAACCGAGTGGAGACAGGAAACGAATTCACCATTTGGACCGAGAATATCCAGGACGGCTTCTCCCATGCGGGTCATAATTCTCATGTTGCATACTACATAGGGTGAGTCGGTTAGTTCCACGCCAATATGAGCGATATCAGAGCCCAGGGGGCCCATACTGAAAGGAATGACGTACATGGTCCTCCCCCTCATGGAGCCGTTAAACAGGTCTGTAAGCACTTTCCTCATCTGCTGGGGGTCACCCCAGTTATTTGTAGGCCCGGCGTCTTCTCTGTTTTTTGAGCAGATAAAAGTTCTGTCTTCCACACGCGCCACATCGCCTGGATCTGACCTGGTAAGGTAACTGCCCGGCCTCTTCTTTTCGTTCAGTTTGAGAAAAGTGCCTGACTTTACCATGAGTTCGCACAAATTGTCATATTCTTTCTGTGACCCTTCGCACCAGTGGATATTAGCCGGTTTACACATTTCGGCCATCCCCTGCACCCATTTATTCAGTTTTTGGTTTGAATTCATTCGCTTCTCCTCTCTGAGGGTACGGGGAATATATAGAGAAGGGTTGTTTATGTGTCAAGGAGAAAAATCTGCGGGGATGCCGTTTCTCATGATGACGAGAAACCTTGACAATAGGTCAATAATCAATTAGTTTACCGTAGCGAACGTACTCTATGGAGGGGGTAAAAGAGTATGATAGGTGTGTTGATTACAACTCATGGGAACTTAGGAAATGAGTTGATACGAGCCGCTGAGTTGATCGAGGGCAACTTAAAAGGTGTGTATTATGTCTCGGTAGATCAGACAAAAAGTGTAGAGGAATTGAAGAAAGAAATCGGTACAGCGATAAAGAAACTGGATCAGGGGCAGGGTGTTTTGATTCTCACAGATCTTTTCGGAGGCACCCCTTCCAATCTCTCTCTATCTTTCCTGAAAGAGGGAAAGGTGGAAGTAGTCACCGGCGTTAATCTTCCCATGCTGCTTAAGCTTTCCAATGTGAGAAAAGAGGGGATGAGCCTTAATGATTTTGCCTGTTATATAAAGGAATACGGCAGGAAAAATATATACCTGGCCAGTGAGATATTAAGTAAAAAAACCAGTTGAACTTAAGTAAGGCGGCTATTGAGATCACATACATGACGGTAGATGATATGGAAGAGGTTTTATCCATTGAACGGGATTCTTTTCCTGCACCATGGTCGGAGGGGATGTTTTTGCAGGAACTATATTCGACGATGTCATGTAATCTGGTGGCAAAGATAGAGGAAAAAGAAGGAAAAAAAATTGCCGGTTACATGAATTTCTGGATCGCTGCCGGGGAAGCTCATCTTCATAACATTGCAGTGAGGAAGGATTTAAGAAGAACCGGAGTTGCCTCGAAATTAGTGACGGAGATGATCAGACTTTCCTGTGCCAAAGGGGCTGTGTGGGCTACTCTTGAGGTACGCCGCTCGAATGAAGGCGCCAGAAATTTGTACGAAAAGCTCGGTTTTGTGGTCAGGGGAATAAGACCTCTCTATTATTCTGATCCGCGGGAAGATGCCCTGATCATGTGGGCGTGCCTGGAAGAATGTCTAAAGAAGATCCCCCATGAGTGATGTCATGTCTTTGTTGGTCGGCCAGATCGTCCAGAACCGGGAATTGGTCCCCCGGTATTTTTTTTTAATGTCCGTAAAACTGCCGGAATCTCTGGCGACACCTCTGCCCGGTCAGTTTGTCATGGTAAGAGTGAGGGACAGAAGGGATCTCCTCCTGGGGAGACCCTTTAGTATCTACGCCTTTGCTCGGGATAAAACCGCCCCGGTAATTGAGTTGCTCTACAGAACCACGGGCAGAGGTACGATTGCCCTGTCTCGCCTGAAATCAGGAGAATATCTCGAAATTTTGGGTCCCCTGGGCCATGGATTTGATATTTTTCCGGAAATGAAAAAAATTGTCCTCCTTGCGGGAGGGATCGGCGTTGTCCCCCTGTCGTTCCTCGCTTCTCATTACAGGAAACTCCCGATAAATGATCGTCTGAGGATAATCGCTTATCTGGGGGCAAAGAGCGCCGATCATATTGTGGGAATGGATAGACTGCAAGAGACCTGCACAGATGTTAAAATCAGTACTGATGACGGCAGCAGTGGTTATCACGGTTTCGTTACGGAACTCTTAGCAGATGACATGGAATCTTACCTGCATGGTGACTCCGTTATCTATGCCTGTGGTCCTCCCGCCATGATGAAACGGTTGGCTAAGCTTCTGGGGGATCGTCCCATCTCCTGCCAGGTATCGGTGGAGGAGCGCATGGCTTGTGGGGTGGGCGCCTGTCTCGGCTGTGCCATCCACGTAAAAGCTGTGGGAGATAAAACAAGGTACAGGCGCGCATGTCAGGACGGCCCCATTTTCGATATACGCGAAATCATCTGGAACTGACCCGGTATCTCTCGTGAAAAGCAAGACGGAGCAAATAAATAATTCTGAACCGGTGGTGGCAGTTGACATAGGTGGCCTGATCCTCAAGAACCCCGTGATGACGGCATCGGGAACTTTTGGTTACGGGAAAGAGTATGCGCCGTATATAGATCTCAACCGGTTAGGCGCCCTGATTGTCAAAGGATTATCCCTGGAACCAAGGAAAGGAAACCCGCCGCCACGAATTATGGAGACCCCCTGCGGGATGCTCAACGCCATCGGAATGGAGAATGTGGGTGTAAGGGCTTTCATTGATGAAAAACTCCCCTTTCTGCGGCCCTTCGATGTGGCCATCATCGCCAATATCTTTGGCGAAACCATTGATGAATATAAAAAAATTGCCGCAATACTGAGCGCTGCGGAAGGGGTCCATGGTCTGGAAATCAACATCTCCTGTCCCAACGTCAAGAAGGGAGGCATTGCCTTTGGTGCTCATCCCGATACGGCTTATGAGGTAACGGGTGGGGTAAAGAGTCTCACAGACCTCCCCGTTATTGTCAAGCTGACACCCAATGCAGGAGATATTGCCGAAATTGCCGAAAGTGTTGAGGCAGCAGGGGCCGACGCTGTCTCCCTCATCAATACCTTGACCGGGATGTCTGTTGATGTTGAACAGAGGGTGCCCCATCTCAAAAACATTACCGGTGGACTGTCCGGTCCGGCCATAAGACCGATTGCCCTCTCGATGGTCTGGGAAGTTGTCAAGAGGGTATCTATCCCCGTCATCGGGGTGGGGGGCATTATGGATGCGAACGATGTCCTTGAGTTCCTGATTGTTGGGGCCAGGGCCGTGCAAATCGGCACGGCAAGTTTTATCAATCCCCGTGCCACACTGGATATCCTTGAAGGCATTGACAATTATCTGAAGAGACATCATATAACAGACATTAACGATCTGATCGGGACGCTCAGAGACGGCTGTCCTACGTCGTAAGTGGTTATACAACACAGTAGGAAAGGCATCTCGCCTGTCATGGCTGAATAGTTACTTTTGAAACGGGAGAGAAAGACGATGAAATTAAAGGGCAAGGTTGCGGTAATTACCGGTTCCAGTCGCGGCATGGGAAAATTGGTGGCATTGGAAATGACAAAAGAGGGAGCGAAGGTGGTGATCAATGGCACAACTCCCAAGCCTGTTGATGAGGTTGTAAGAGAGATTCAGGCATCCGGTGGACAGGCAGTGGCCAGCTACGATTCCGTTGTCACTATGGAGGGGGGACAGAGGATCATCCGGACAGCTATTGATAATTTTGGCAGGATAGATGTGCTGGTGAACAACGCCGCGGTTACAAGGGATAGATTACTCATTAAGATGACCGAAGAGGATTGGGACTCCGTAATATCTGTGGATTTGAAAGGGGTCTTTACATGCACCAAGGCAGCCATAGGGTATATGATTGAGCAACGGTATGGAAGAATAATAAATGTAGCCTCTGCCTCAGGAAGGTCGGGGAATATAGGGCAGGCAAACTACAGCGCCGCTAAGGCAGGTGTGATTGCCTTTACCAAGACTTGTGCGAAAGAACTGGGGAGATATAATATAACCGTCAATGTTGTTTCTCCCTCCCATAAAACCAGGATGTACGACAATATCCCTGAGGAGGTCTTCAAGAAGATAGTTGCCTCCCGGGCATTGGGGAGGATGTCGGAGCCGAGGGAAATTCCGCCGATGTTTATCTTTATCGCCTCCGATGAGGCCAGTTACATTACAGGACAGATCATTGGTGTGGATGGCGGGCTTTTCCTCTAGTGCCATGTAACATCTACAGATTCGGACAACGCCAGGCATAAGTGGCGGGCGAGTACAACCCCGGAAAATTAAGAAGGCACCTCGGCAGGATTCAACCAAGATTCCGAAAAACCGCAAGATATAGCCCGTCCATCTTCATGCCTTTGTTAGCGGTTCGATAGTTACAGCCAAGTTCATGCCGCTTCAGAAAGGCTTTTGTTTACGACATGCCAAAACCGACAGAGAGCCTCATCTTTCCCATCAAAATAATCTTCAAAAAATCCTACTTCATTCAGCGATGGTGGATATGAATAACGTTCGCCATCATCTCCATATTCAGTGATCCAAATACTTGGTTCGTGCGAATCTATGACGTCAAACAAATTCGGAGGATAGAGATACGGCTTGCCATAATCATTCAATATCCGGTAATCATCCGCTTCGATTCCAATAACGAAATAATGCTGATCTTGAGTAAGATCCGGGTAGTCAGGATTTTTCTCTTTAAGTTTTACAATCATAAATCTCTCACCTTCTTTTTCTTTATCTCTAATCTTCCAATTCCATGGTGTTCATACCAGTGATATTCATACAAATCCCCATCAATCTCAACAGCGGGACTGATCTTCTTAGTCCACATTGGGGGTTTTCCCCCATGCTCCCGAAGGAGTCTCTCTAAGCCACGTATACGTCGACCTTTTGCAATGACCCGAGATCGAGCAATAAGCTCTTTTGTCAGCCCAGGAATCTGTTTGCTTCCTCTCTATTTAAAAATCCGTTAACACTCAAGCAGAGCATCGGCGTTTCAATTGCCAATTCGCTGGATTGAGTTGCCGTGGTTCACAAAGATCGCTTTTTTCTGAGGTTCTTGATCAAGCGCCACCCGTCCTGACCAGGAATTTTGCACTCCCAAAAAATCCAGCCATTAACCGAATTTCCAGTAATCGATACTGCGGCGGCAGAAGGGGATAAAAACCTTGTTCCGCTGACCACTAAAGCTCCACTTTGGACGGTACCATTAAACATTTTGCCCTTGTGTGTTGCCCGAAATTCGGTGCCATTCGGAAATGTTACACCCTTCGTAACCCATGGAACTTCCTCCGAAGAATCAGAGACATGGCCTTCGCGCTTAGGGTCAAGACCAAAAAGCTCACGGAGCACATCATTCGGAGTCACATTTTCTGTTTTTCGCCGAAGGATTATTTCCTTGAAGACATCGAAATCAATTGGTAACGTTCAAAAGTTGTGGCATATTTAAAAATTGATTAAATCACGATCTCTTTCTAAGGTTATGTTTGGAAACAAAAACCGAAAGGAAAGAGACCGTGATGAAACGAGAAATTACTATAACACTTCAGTATGATCTGGCAATAGGAAA
>Ga0210016_1000524_pt1 | contig 34197 bp, 37 predicted proteins | sample CryGeyCG2014_300_FD_185454 | JGI IMG/M metagenome (GOLD analysis project Ga0210016, IMG submission 185454) | Groundwater microbial communities from aquifer - Crystal Geyser CG02_land_8/20/14_3.00 (SPAdes) (version 2) | ecosystem: Environmental > Aquatic > Deep subsurface > Groundwater | place...
CCCATATCTCCCCGCCGGCAAAATTCATCTCCTTCAACAATTCTTTTTAAAACGGCAAAAATCAACCCGATGGTAAATTCGGCAACCGCCCTTGAAGAAAGTTCAGAAGGAGTGTTTGTCACCATTACCCCCTTGCTTTTTGCATACTCAAAGTCAATGTTGTCATACCCTACGCCATAATTGGCAATAATTTTTAAGTTACCGCCCGCCGCGTCAATCACTTCCTTGGTAATTCGATCAATAATCAAACACAAAATGCCGTCTGCCCCCTTAACGAAATTTTGCAGTTCAACCCCGGTAAGCAGTCTTTCAGTCGGATTACCGACAACTTCAAAACCGGCATCTTCTAAAACATCAATGCCGACCCGGGGAATTTTTCTGGTAACCGCGACTTTCATAAACTTTTTTAATAAACTATAGTAAATCAAGTACTGTTCTTCTGCTCTACTGGTTTACTTCAAAACAGTTTGTAATTCTTTATAATATTCTCCACTGTCAGCCCGTATTTATCAAGCAATTGTTGGTATTCTCTGGCAGATTCGCCAAAAACATCCGGTATCCCCATTATTTTTACCGGCACCGGGTACTGTTGTGACACCATTTCCGTCACCGCTGAACCCATTCCGCCGTAAATACTATGCTCTTCAATTGTAATCACCCGCCCGGTCTTTCTTATAGATTTCAATATCGTGGCTTTGTCCAACGGTTTGATGGTAGAAAGATTTATCACTTCTCCGTCTATTTTCTCCGCCGCCTGCAAAGCAATTCCCACCATGGTGCCGCAGGCGATTAAAGTGATTTTTTTACCCTGTTTTATTACTCTTGCTTCCCCAATTTTGAAAGGATCGCTCTTACTGGTTACGACCTGGGTTTCCGTTCGGGAAATCCGCAGATACGCCGGACCATTCTGATGCGCCATTGCTAAAACCGCTTTTTTTGTCTCGATGGCATCCGCCGGGCAAATCACCGTCATTTCCGGCAAAACCCTCATAAGAGCGATATCTTCAACGCTTTGGGCCGAGGCTCCGTCACCCGGATTGGTAAAACCGCAGTGGGATCCGACCAGTTTAACATTCGCTTTGTTTTGGCAAAGTGAAACCCGGATTTGGTCGAAACATCTTCCGGGTAAAAAAACCGCAAAAGAAGCGCAGAAAGGAATAAAGCCCTCAAGCGCCATCCCGGCGGCAAGGCCGATCATGTTTGCTTCCGCCACCCCAACATTAAAAAATCGATCGGGAAACTCACGGGCAAATCCATCCAGCCTGACCGACGGCCCCAAATCGGCCGTCAAAGCCAAAACCTTGGGATTTTGTTTTCCCAGCTCCAGCATTGCCTCTCCGAAGGCATCGCGCATTGAAATTAACACAGTTCCTCCATTGCTTTCCGATATTCTTCTTCACTCAGGGTGCAGGAATGATACTTGAGATTATCTTCCATAAAAGAAACCCCTTTCCCCCTTACTGTTTTACAAATAACCACCTTGGGTTTATCCTTTGCTTCATTAAAACGGCTGAATACCGAAAGCAGGCTACGGAAATCATGCCCATCCGCTTCATAAACTTCCCAATCAAAAGACTTGTATTTTGCCGAAAGCGAATCCATATCCAAAACTTTTTTCGTTTCTCCGCCGACTTGCATTCTGTTCTTATCAATAATTAAACACAAATTTCCCAGTTTATGAAAGGCCGATTGCATGACCGCTTCCCAATGGGACCCCTCATTTTGTTCGCCGTCGGACGAAAGCACCACAATTTTACACTTTGAACTTGGTGTTTTAAATTTAATTCCCAACGCCATCCCCGCACCCACCGACAACCCCTGACCGAGCGAACCCGTCGAGGTTTCGATAAAATCAGCATAAACCGAAGAAGGGTGACCCTGCAGACTGCTGCCTAGATCACGAAGATTACCAAGCAAGTCCTCGTTAAAAAAACCCAGGCGGGCTAAAACGGCATAAAAACTGGGGCAGACATGACCACAAGATAAAATAAAACGGTCTCTTTTTTCTGACTTTAAATCTTTCTTGTCCAGATTTAAAACGCCGCCAAAAAATAAAGAAACTAAGATATCGGTTGCCGACAGACTACCGCCCGGATGACCTGACCCGGCCTTATAAATTGCTTCAATCGAATTTCTTCTTATTACCTTGGCAGTTTCTTGAAGATCGGAGATCGTTAAAGGAACCATTAACTAATAATACCACAAATTCTAAAATCTAAATACTAAATCCTAAATAAATCCAAATTTTTTAATTTCAAATTTCTAAAATTGTTTTGATTTTTAGTTATTTTTGATTTGAAAATTGTTTAGACCTGTCTGCCGCCAGGCAGGATTTAGAAATTAGGATTTAGAGTTTTTTAATCTCTTCCAGCACCTCTTCCGGTGTTGTCACTATCCGGTAAACTCTGATTTCTTCCGGACGGATTAACATGTTCCTGCCAAAGGCTTCCAAAATCTCATGCCAGAATTCACCAAACAAAATTAAGGGTTTATGGTGGCCGAAATATAGTCTCGCCAATCCCCAAGCCATGCCAAATTCAGAAACTGTTCCCGTACCACCGTTAAAAAATATATATATGTCCCCCTCTTCCAACAAACGCACGGTTCTTTCAACATAATTAGCCATGACAACTTCTTCATCAACCGGATTGGTTTGATCACGGCCTTCAAAATGAGTCATATCTTTAGGATTAAAAGTAATCCCCATCACTTTTCCCCCGCCCGCTTTTGCTCCTTCGGAAGAAGCTTTCATCACTCCCGGTCCACCGCCGTTAATAACCTCGTAGCCCTCTTGGGCCAGCAATTTGGCTGTCCTGAAGGCAGAATCATAAACATCGCTACCGGTAACAACTTCAGATGAACCGAAAAAGGTAACTTTTTTTATCATTTTTTATCAAAAAAACTCGAAATACGAATATCGAAATACGAAACAATTTTCAAAATACTAATTTTCAAATTTTTTAAACGTTTTTGTCATTTTAATTTCGAAAATTCGAATTTGTTTCGAATTTCGGATTTAGGATTTCGGATTTAATCAAGTAATTTTAATAATTCATTATATCTTTTCTCCGAATTTTCCGCCTGCCAAAAATCGGTGCCTACATAAAAAACGTTCGCCCCCGCCTTTTGGCAAAGTTTAATATTCTCTCCGTTTAGGCCGCCGTCCACCCCGATTTTCCCTCCGCCGACTGGCGGATCTCCCAAAATCTTCCGCATTTTTTTTATTTTTTCCAAAACTACCGGATTAAATCCCTGTCCGCCCATACCCGCTTTTACCCCCAAAAGAACGACAATATCTGCCAATAAATAAATGTCTTCGGAATAATTTTTCATCGGGGTTTCCAAATCCAGCGCCAGTCCCACCTGAGCGCCGCTTTCAATTATCTCGTTAACAAAGCCCAAAGGGTCAGCCATTTTTTCCATCTGCGCAATTATTCTATCCGGAACCAATTCTAAACACCGGCTGATCCAACCCGACGGTTCTTCAACCATCAAATGCAAATCTATCTTCAAGTCCCCCAAATCAATTAAGTCCCTGATCGCCGATAAATCAATTGTTTTTGCCGGCGCAAATTTACCGTCAATAATGTCTATCTGCACCCGCGGACAAACCCCTCTCAACGAATTTATTTTTCGGGAAAAATCCTCAATCTCGCTGGTTAGAATCGTCGGAACTATTTCGTTCATATTACGAGTTTCAAAGTTTCAGAGTTCCAAAGCTTCACGGAAAAACACCTTTGAAACTTTGAAGCTATGCTTCTTTGTGTCTCGAAATGTAAATTGCTTCCTCTAATAATCTCCTTGCGTATGCCCATTCATTATCATACCAGGCTCCAATTTGAATAAAGTCATCGGCTATCACACTGGTCATCATTAAATCGACAATGGTTGAGGCGGGATTGCCAATAACGTCACTCGAAACTATCGGATCGGTGGTAACCGAAAGAATTCCCTTCATTTTTGCCTCTGCTGCTTTCCAAAACAACTGATTTAAGTCGTCAATCGTCGCGGTTTTTGCTATTTTAAATACAAGATCGGAATATGACCCGCAAATAACCGGCACTCTGATAGCACTGCCGGCAAATTTTCCTTTTAAGTCGGGAAAAATCGCAATTACCGATTCGGCCGCACCGGTTTCGGTAGGAATAATGTTTTGGGCCGCTGCTCTCCCACGGTGCAAATCCTTATGAGAACCGTCAATTAATTCCTGATCGGCCGTATATGCGTGGATCGTGGTTAAAGAAGCCTGCTCTATCCCAAATCTTTCTTTTACCAGTTTCACTATCGGGGCAACACAATTAGTGGTACAACTGCCGTTTGAAATAATCTGCTCTCCTTTGTATTTATTCTCGTTAACCCCCATCAAATATATGGGAATTCCGTCGCCTTTAGGTGGGGCAGAAATAATTACTTTTTTCGCTCCTGCCTGCAGATGCTCACTCACCTCTTCCTCTTTGCGGAAAACCCCGGTCGATTCGATCACCACATCGGGTTGATAAACAAACCAAGGTAAGGAAAGGGGGTCTCTTTCTGCTAAAAGCGGAAAAGTCCGGCCTTCAATTAAAAACGACCCGGTTTCCCGAGATCCCTGAGGTTCGGTTATTTTTACTTCCTTCCCAAAAGTCCGATAAACCGAGTCATATTTTAAAAGATTCATCCAGCCTTCCGGTTCCATCGAGCCGGAAGTATTGATGGCCACCACTTCAATCCGATCACTAAAATCACATATCGCCTGCCGGAAAACCACTCTCCCGATTCTCCCGAAACCATTGATGGCCAATTTAAGCATATAAATATCTAATTTCTAATTACCTTAGTTGCTCTAATTAAATCACAAATACCAAATCCCAAAAAAATTGGTTATCGGTTCATTGGACATTATTTAGGTCAATTAGATTAATTAGAATAATTAAATTAATTTTTATTATTTTCAAGTGCCTCAATTCCCGGCAAGGTCCCTTTGGCCAAAAACTCCAGCATCGCTCCCCCACCGGTACTGACATAATCCATTTTGTCAATTAAATTAAATTTTTTCAAGGCGGAGATTGTATCTCCACCGCCAACAACTCTAAAACCCCCGCATCCCGCAATTGCTTCTGCGATTTTCCTGGTTCCCATTTCCCACTTCTCATCCTCAAACTTCCCCATCGGCCCATTCCAAACCACCGTCCCCGCCTTTTTAATAATCTCTCCAAATTTCATGATTGAATCGTCACTAATATCAAATCCATCATCGGTTGGTTTGGCAAATAAAACATTGTTTATGTTCATGTTTTGGGTCAACGCGCCACCGACCAAAACGCTGTTGGCAAAATGCGCAAGTTCTACCACTAATGGCAGTTTTGTTTCCAGTTTATCCCCACCAATGACAAAGACTAACGGTCTTTTTGGGTTTTCTAAAATCTTTGACAAATTCTCGACTTCAGAGGCAAAATGAAATCCGGCACAGTGAGGCAGAAATTTCGGTATTCCGACAATAGAAGCGTGCTGCCGGTGACTTGAAGCAAAGGCCTCATTGACATAAAAATCCCCCAAACCGGCCAGTTCTTTGGCAAATCCGGCGTCATTTTCTTCTTCTCTTTTATCAAATCTCAAATTTTCCAAAAATATAATATTTTTTGAATCCAATAACTCACGGAATCTCTTCTCTACCGGAGCCAGCTTTAAATCCTCAACAACCCTACCCTCAGGTCTTCCTAAATGGCCCATTAAAATAATTTTTTTCGCTCCGTTGTCGAGAAGATATTTTACCGCCGGCAAGTTTTCTTCCAGTCTTGCGCCATCAAAGTCACATCTGACCAAAACCTTCTTGCCATAAAAATTAAAATCTTTTAATTGAGGAAGAATCATTTAACAGGCAAGGAGTTTCCTTGCAAATAATAAGTTATTTTATTTTCTCGATTTTTTTAAGTCTCCGTAAATATTTCTCTCCTTCGGCAAAATTCGTTTCCAAAAACATTTCAATAATCGTACGGGCTTCTGTCTCGGTTGAAAAATCAGCAGGAAGGACCAGACAATTAATATTGTCGTCTCTTTTGGCAATTCTTATTTGTTGAGAAACAAAACCAAGGCCGCAACGGATATGGCTAAACCTATTGGCAAGAATGTCCATCCCTACCCCGGAGCCGCAAAATAAAATGCCGAAATCCCCCTCTTTTTTTATTTTTCTTATCACCTTCAGGGCAAAATCGGGATAGTCGTCTTCCTGGTCAAGTTTATCATTTCCAAAATCAACAAACTCATACCGCTTGTCTTTCAACCATTTTTTAATTTTCTCCTTTAAATCATAACCTCTATGGTCGGCACCAAGATATATCATTTCTTAATCCTCCTTAGGCAGATTTAACAATTCCTGAAGTTCTTCTTTTGGATTTCCCGCCAAAACAACTGCAGAAGAAATTAAAACACCACTTGCTCCTAGCTCCTGAGCTTTTTTAAGATCATCGGCTTGGTGAATCCCAGCTCCGACAACCAAGGGTATTTTACCACAAAGCTCAATGGCGTGCTTAATCGAGCCTGAATTGTCTTTGGTTATTGAAACTTGTCCGCCAATCAGCTCGCTTATTTCATAACCGATAAATCTTGGCTTTAATTTTACCAACCTCTCCATTTGACCCAGTGTTTTACAACAAATCATCGTCTTGAAATTTCTAATTTCTAATTTCAAATTTCTAATTCTGGAAATCGTTTGCTTTGCCGTTCCCGGAGGAATTGGATGTTCACTGTGGTTTAAAAGTGTCCCGCTTGCTCCGGCCTCAATCGCCGCCTCTAAATTTGTCCAACCGGTAAACTTTCCTTGAGGCTGAAAATCAAGATGTTGAACCCAAACCGGGATTTTAACCGCTTGTTTAACCCGGTAAACATCGGCTGTCTGAACAACAAGGATTACCTCAAATTTAGTTTCCTGGGAGGCCTCCTCACAAACCTTGGCTAATTCAACCGCCCTCTCTCCCGTAGCCTGAGGGTAAGTCTTGAAGTTAACAAAAATATTAAACATAATTGGTATATGGCTGTATTTTACCCCAAATTGGGCTTTTTTTCCATTGTCATCATTTTTTTAGCAACACTTGTCGCGAACCTGACGGCAAAACCCCGCTTAGTTAATTTTTCCCCGCCAAACCTCTTTCCCCCCAAATACTCATTGAGAGATATCACAAAACGCTCAACCCAAACAATTCTTGTTTCCGTCGGCGACATCATGCTCGGCCGATACTGCAACGTACAGATGCTTCAAAATAAAGACTGGAAATATCCTTTTTTAAATATTGCCGATTTCACCTCAAGCGCTGATATAACTTTTGGCAATTTAGAAGCGCCGATAGTGGAAAATTGTCCAACAACCGAAACCGGCATGATCTTTTGCAGCCAGCCCGACTCAATCGAGGGGCTGAAATTTGCCGGTTTTGATGTTCTTTCCCTGGCCAATAACCATATCCTCAATCAGGGAGAGTTCGGACTGGCGCAAACTCAAGAAATTCTCAAAAAAAATCAAATTTTGCCGGTAAGCCCCAATCCGCTATCAATTAAAAAAGTAAACGGCACGAGTTTTGGCTTTTTGGCTTTTGACCTGGTTACTTATCCCCCACCTCGACTCGCCGTCTTCGGCGAGGCGGGCAGGGCCGTAGATATCCTCATCGTCTCTCTTCATTGGGGCAACGAATATCAAAAGCAACCAGCTAAAAGCCAAGTTGAATTGGCTCACCAAATTATAGATAGCGGTGCGAAAATCGTCATTGGCCACCATCCTCACGTCACTCAACCCGTTGAAGAATACAAAGACGGTTTAATATTTTATTCTTTGGGTAACTTTGTTTTTGACCAAGCCTGGAGCGAGGAAACAAAAAAAGGCGCAATTGCCAAAATTATTTTTGAAGGCAAAAAAATCAAATCTTATGAGCTTGTTCCTATTTATATTGAAAACTTCTGCCAACCAAGATTAGTCAAGTAAAAAACCGCCGGCAGTAGTTGCCAACAGCATTCCCACCGGTTAACTTTTAAAGAGTACTCCCCATAAGTTACTTTTACCTATAATGTCTAGTTTAATCTCAAGCGGCTTCTTCATCCACACCCCCTCCTGTTTAACTAAATCTTTCGTCCAAACGACACAAGGCTGGATAATTTCTACCAAAGAAAAACCTTTGTGGGTAATTGCCTGATAAATTATTTCGCTGGTTTTTTCAATATCAAAAGCGAAAGTTCGGGCAACAAAACTGGCACCGGAAACCAAAGCCAAATCAACTGCCGACAAAGGCTCGTGCGGATTGCCCTCCGGAGTTGAGCGGGTTTTAAACCCCTTGGGGGTAGCGGATGAAGCTTGTCCGGTTGTTAAGGCAAAAACAAAGTTATTGTTAATAATAACCGTGATGTCATCATTTCTTTGAGCGGCATGAATTAAATGATTGGCTCCTTCGGTTACAATCCCTCCCTCTCCTCCTTGGGCAATTACCGTCAAGTTCGGATTGGCCATTTTTACCCCCACCGCAAACGGAATTGACCGGCCGTGCAAAGAAGCAACCCCGCTGGTGTTTAAAAAATTTATCGCATTGGCTGAACAGCCTATATCATAAACCACCACCGCGTCTTTCGGTTCAACATTGGCTTTAGTTAAAGCATTTTTAAGAGCCGTTAAAAAACCATAACCGGCACAACCCGGGCACCAAGTAATCTCTTGATTTGTATCGTAATTCATCTTAAACTTCTCAAGTTACTTAAGTAACTTATCTTCCAATTCTTGTTTATAAAAAGGTCTGCCATCATCTTTTAAAACCCTTTCCACTTTCCTAAAAGTAAATCTTTCTATTAAATCCGCCAGTTGACCAGAATAATTCCCTTCAATAACGATAACTCTTTCGACATTTCTTAAAATATCTATTGCTCCCTGTGGAAAAGGCCACGGCCGCCAAATATGTAAAAAATTAAACCCAAAGTTATCTTTTAAAAAATCCAAGATAATTTCTTTAGTTGAACCCCAGCCGACTAAAACAGTCTTTCCTTTACCAAAAATTTCAAAACCACCATTTAAATCCGAAAGTTTATTCATCCTTCTATCCATCATTTTTTCTCTGTTTGTTTTATCGTCGCAAGAGAACCCTTCCTCGTCATGTTCATAAGAATTAGCCCTTACAATTGCCTGCCCCGGAAACGCCATTGGCGAAATTCCATCTTCGGTAAACTGATATCGTTTATAATTTTTATATTCGCTTCCCTTTAGTTCTTCTCCGTTCCCCGAGAATCTGCTTTCCGCCAAATATTTATCGGTCAACAAGATTACCGGCACTTGATAACATTCTGCCAAGTTAAAGGCCTCAGCTCCTAAGCGAAAACATTCTCCTATGTCTCCCGGTGCCAAAACAATTCTTGGAAATTCACCCTGGCCAGCGTTAATAACAAAATTTAAATCCGCCTGCGAGGAATAAGTGGCCATTCCGGTCGACGGCCCAGTTCTTTGGCCAACAACACAAACTATGGGAATTTCCGCCATACCCGCCATTCCCAACCCCTCAACCATTAAAGAAAATCCGCCACCCGAAGTGGCAATCATCGCTCTTTTGCCGGCATAAGAAGCGCCCAAGGCCGCCATCATTCCGGCAATCTCATCCTCCGGCCTAAAAACTTGTACTCTAGACTTAGACAACATGGTCAGAATCGAATTAATCGGCGTCATCGGGTAAATGGCGGCAAATCCGCATTTCGCCTTTAAAATCCCTTCAACCAACGCCTCATTCCCGGAATAATTAAGAATATTTTTCCCATTTCCACTCTTACTCTTGCTCTTACTCTTACTAATCTCGTACCCTTTTCCGGCTGCGTCAACATTTATTTTTTTTACGGCTTCTTTTTCTTTAAATTCTTCCTCAATTTGTTCTTCCAAAGCTTTTAGTTCAAAACCCAAGATTTTAAAAATAAGTCCGAGACCTGCCGTGTTGGCTACCAGTGGATTACCCAACTCTTTGGCAATCTTCATTAATCCCAGTTCTTCTCCCTCATATCCCTGAAATCCTTCATTTCCTTCATTCTTGTGGTTTCGGTAATTTTCTTTTCCAAAAGCCAAAAGTAAATCTATTTTCTCCACCGGCGCAACATGTTTTTCCTCCGAAAAAACCACCAAAACATGATTATCCCCGCCCCTGATTCTGGAAGGATATTCGGGGTACATTAAAGTATAAAAACCAAGACGATTAAGAGCTTTGCTTAAAGTCTCCCCCGCCTGCATCATCCCCGCCCCGGCGGGCCCGGATAATTTAATGGCAAAATTTTTCATTCATCAATAAAAATTGTTCTAGCGAACTTTAGTTCGCGCACATCCCGTAACAATTTAGTAATATAACAATTTAACAATCCCCCACTTCTCACCTTCACAACCCGACTCACAACTCACTTCCCACCCTCACCCTTACTTCTATAATCCTCAATCGCCCTCTTAACCGCTTCCGCCGCCAAAACAGAACAATGGATTTTCGAGCTCGGTAATCCATCCAAAGCTTCCGCAATCGCTTGGTTTGTTAATTTTAACGCATCCGAAAGCGGTTTACCCTTAATCATCTCCGTTGCCATCGAACTGGTAGAAATAGCGGCGCCGCATCCCAAGGTTTGAAACTTCGCTTCTTTCACCGTCTCTCCTTCTATCTTAAGATACATTTTCATTACATCGCCGCACTGTTTGTTACCGACAGTTGCCACTCCGTTTGCCCCCGGCAATTCCCCCATATTTCTGGGGTGCAGGAAATGATCCATTACCTTTTCTGAATAAAGTTGATTCATTTTACAATCCTCCGCTTAAATTTCTTAAGTCGCTTATAATTTTAGGTAATTTCTCTAAAACATAGTTTATCTCCTCTTCGGTCGTATTTCTCCCTAATGAAAATCTTATTGATCCGTGGGCTTCTTCCTGAGGAATCCCCATCACCAGAAGCACATGAGACGGTTTTAAGTCTCCCGACGTACAAGCCGATCCGGACGAAACGGCAATGCCTTCCGCGTCCAAACGCAGCAGAACGGCTTCTCCCTCAACCCCTTTAAAAACAAAACTGGCAATATCCGGCAGCCTTTGCGTCGGATGCCCTGTTAAGTAACAATCCGGCACCTTTTCTAAAACTCCCTTAATTAACTTATCCCTTAATTCCGTTACCAGTTTAATACTTAATACATGATACTTAATACTTAATTCTAATGCTTTTGCCGTCCCCACAATCAAAGGCACTGCTTCTGTCCCAGGCCATAAACCGTTTTCGTGATGACCACCAAAAGTAACCGGGTTAACGCCGGTTCCCTTCTTAATATACAAAATACCAACCCCCTTTGGTCCGCCGAATTTATGAGCGCCTAAGGTCATTAAATCCACTCCCAATTTCTGCACATCTAAAGTTAAATACTCCGCCACAGCAGCAGCGTCAGTATGGAATTTAGGCTTTAGCTTGTAGGAAGTAGCTTGTAGGAGTTTGCTTATTTCTTCAATCGGCTCTATCGTCCCAACTTCGTTATTGGCATACATTACAGAAACAAGAACCGTTTCCGGCCTAATTGCCTTTTCTAATTCTTTTAAATCAACAACACCGTATTTATCGACCGATAAATAAGTAACCGCAAAGCCTTGGCTTTCTAAATATTTAAAAGTATCCAAGACGGCATGGTGTTCTATTGCTGTAGTTATTAGGTGGCAGCGGTTAGGTGATAGTTGTTTTTCTTCGAGAGCGTTCACCACCCCCAAAATTGCCAAATTGTCACTCGTAGTTGTTGTTCCGGTAAAAATAATTTCTTCCGGTTCGCAGTTGAGAATCTCAGCGACCTGATCCCGGGACTGCTCAACTGCGACTCGTGCTTCCCGTCCGAAACTGTGTAAGCTTGAAGCGTTACCGAATTTTTCCGCCCAGAAAGGTGTCATTGCTTCAATAACTTCCGGAAGAATTGGAGTTGTTGCGGCGTAATCAAGATATATTTTTCGCATAAAATTCTAAATTCTAAGTCCTAAATCCTAAATAAATCCCAATTTCTTAAATTACAAATTATCGAAACTTTCTTGAATTTTGGTCATTTTGATTTTTGAAATTATTTAGAGTTTAGAAATTAGAAATTAGAAATTAAATTCATCCGTTAAAGCACTCTCCGCCTTCCGGACATTCCATTTTAACCGAGTAGTACACATTTCTCCCCTCTTTTTTGCTTGCCAAAAGTCCTTTTCTCTCCATTTGTTTTAAATGATAAGAAACGGTTGGCTGCCGGAGCCCCAGCATGGCTGTCAATTCTGAAACGGTTTTTTCTCCTGCCATTGACAGAAACTCGTAGATCTTGCGTTTAGACGGATCAGCCATCTGCGGCATTGCCAAAGGACAACAAAAAGATTTTTGTTTTATAAACATAGATACTAATCTATGTAATATTCTTTGTCAAGTAGTTTACCCGCCAAGAGGTATTTTCAAAGACAAAAATTTCCCGGGAAACCGACTGGCCGGGACGGAAATAAATAATCGATTTTCGGTCGGTAATTTGAAGCTTGAGTAATTCCTCTCCTTTTACTTTCTTTGCCAGAAAACCGGCCTGTTTGTAACCTTGATTCTTAAGGATATCTAAAATTTGGAGTTTAAAAAATTGGGCTTTATATCGGAAAACCGGAAAAATTATCACCACCCGGCCGCTGTCTTTTAATACTTTTTTAAACTCGCCGAAAACGGCCAAATAAAGGTCTTCCAGTTTTTGAATCTCCTTTTTAATCTGGTCTAAAGAAAGATATCTCGCCTGAGAAGAACCTAAGTACGGCTCAGTAACAATAGCGTTAACCGAATTTTGGGAAATTTTGGCCGATAACGCTCTGGCGTCGGATTTAAAGATGTTAATCTTAAAATCTGCTTTTTCCAGTTTAAAAGTTTCAAAAAGCCAGTCTAAATTTTTTTGACTGTCAGTCACTGCCCTATCTTCAATATCCGCTCCCATAATATTTTTGTAACCCAATAGTGTCAGTTCCTGCAGGATTGTCCCGCAGCCGCAAAAAGGGTCTAATAAAAGTTCGTCCTTGCCTCTTCCGGCCAAATTGATCATCATTTTGGCCAATTTGGGCGGAATCATCCCGGATTGGGCATCGCGGCTCGGCCGGCCGTAATCCCGCCGGCTGTAACTTTCATAATCCTGAACCGCCAGTGTTTTGCCAAAATAAACCCCTTTTGCCCCGACACAGATCACCAGCTCAAAACCCCCACCTCGCCTCGCTTCGCGAGTCGAAGTCGAGGCGGGCTTTTTAAGCAAACCGCTTTGGTCGACCGTCACGCTCGACAGAATTCTCCCCTTCTCTCTAATTTTCTTCAGTTTTTTGGTTTTTTCGAAAATTTCGTCAATCTCCCGATATCTCCCGCCCGCATGATAAAGACTGAGGCCAAATTTCTGGTTTCCGAGCTCTTTATCAAAAAAATCTTCCCAGTTTTCGTCTTTTAAATAAACCTTTTCGATTTTTCCGATTTTAACCGCGCTTCCGAGCTCGTTAATTAAAAGTGCCGGCGATAATTCCGACGAAGTTGAAATAATCAGGATTTCCTCCGAAGCCTCAAGGATCTCAAAATCTACTCCTTTTCTTAGAAGCGTGTTAATAATGTCAATTTTCGAAAGACTATGGTTCGTCCCCAAGGCAAAAAAATATTGGTTCATTAGGTCATTGAAGATATTTCGCTACTGCCTTGGCGAATTTTTCGAAGTCTCCTAAATGATTATTCAAATCATCAACCACTTTCTTATAATCTATATCTAAATAATCGTGAACCAAAATGTTACGGAATCCGGCTACGCCCGAAAATTCTTTGGCAAACTCTTTAGGTAAAACTTCCTTCTCACCTAGGATCAAAATGCTTTCTTTTGCATCTTTGGCCGGGCGAAAACGATATTCTGAATTTAACAAATTCGCAATATCAATCACCGCCTCTATTGCCAGTTGAAAATACCTCTCAACTGCTCCTCTTTTTTCATAATTTTGTTCTAACACTTCCGCAGTAATCCCTCGGTATTTTTCAAGAAAACCAACATATTTTAAAATTGTTTTTAATCTGATATTTACTTTATCAATGGCATCCATATTTACATCCTTGCTATTGACACTAAGCTGTTTTTTGTGTTCTCCTTAATATAGTAACTATAATCAAAATAGCGTGAATTAGTTTCTGCTTCAAAAACAGCTCTTCGATTATTGTTGACAGTGAGAATTTCTTTTTTAGGAGAAATGGCCGAGTATCTTAAGGCAATCGGCGCCTTTTCCAAATCAACCACATCCACTTGATCCGTTTTTGAAATACCACTAAGATCGGCAGTCATTTTCACCCGCAAGTCAAAACAGGTTGAATCACTAAGATTTTCTTTAAAAAGAACTCCGATGTCAATATCACTTAGCTTGTTCGTCTTTCCTGTTGCCTGGGATCCAAACAAATAAACCACCTCCACCGGCTGAGTGGCAAAATACTTTTTGAGCTGATCCAGTTGGTCTTGAGTTAGCATGGTTTGATTTTACACTAATTCACCGAAAATCTAAATCCCTTATCTCCCAAAAAACCGTTAACCTCACTTTTGATATCTCATTTCCTCCGAGGCCTCAATAATTTCAAAATCCACCCCCCTTTTTAAGAAGCGTGTTTACAATATCAATCTTACAAAACGTGTGATTTGTCCTTAAGGCAAAAATATATTTATTCATTAAAAAAACTAATCTCTAATTTTTCTAATAAGACTATTTGCTTCCTCAAACAAAGAACAAAAATTACTAGCCAGCAAAGTTGTCAATGCCAGAATAATTACATTTAAATCGTTAAAATAAGGCTCTTTATTTATTTTTAATTTACTAAAAAATTTTGTTACTGATCTAAAATCTTCAAATGAAATATTCTTGCTCTGATAGGTTTGATGGCTTAACTTGTCTGTAATTATTTCTTTATATTTTTCTGCTGTCCTGTTTACTATTTTCACCCAATCCAGCTCTTTCACTTTTTCTCTGGCTGAATCAGACAGTTTTAAATATTCTTCTCTCGGCAGGGAGCAAATTTCTTTTACTTTTTTTGCAAATTCTTTTGGAGAGGCATTTTTAGAAAAAACAAAACCATTCTCAATATTTACCAATTCATCGACTGTTTCGTTCGACAATCCAATTACAGGAGTTCCCGAAGCTAATGCTTCAATGATTGCCAAGCTTTGAACTTCCATTTTTGAAGCAGAAACAAAAATATCCGTTTCTAATAATAATTTTGAAACATCTAAGTAAGGTACTTTCCCTAAAAATTCAACATTGTTAAGTTTATATTTCTGGCAGTAATTTCTTAAATACACAAGATATTTTTCATCTATTGCCGGACCGGCCAGCTTTAAAACATAATTTTTGGGCAAGTATTTCATTGTTTCAATTAAAAATTTTTGGTTCTTTCTTCTTGTTAAATATCCGACAAACAACAAAATTTTATTAGCTTTTGCCTGACAATTCTTTATTTTTTTATTTTTATATAACGAAAGATCTCTGCCGTTGGGTATTAAAAATATTTTGCCTGTATATCCGAATTTCAAAATATCTTTCTCTGCGTTCTTGTTTAAGGCAATTACTGCTTCGCAATTTTCAAAAAAATTGATAAAGTATTTTTTTGCTAACTTGTTTTCTAGAATTTTGCCTAAATTACCGGAAATTTCCTGCGCACCGAAACCGGCAATTTTTGTCGGTAAAACATGAGAAGTATAAACAAAAGGAATCTTGTTTTTTCTTGCCCACATTTGGATTAAAAAAGACAAAGGTCCGAGGTCTTGTGCATGAATAATTTCAGGAGAAAAACTTTTTAATTCTTCAAATATTTTTTTAATATTTTTCGAGCTTAAAATAGGAATAGCTATTTCGTTTTTTTCCTCCGATTGAATTTCCAGCCTGGTTAATTTACCCCTTTTTTTTAAAATTGTTTTCCACCCAGGGTAAATAAATAAAGTTTCGTGTTTAAAAGCAAAGGCAGGAGCGATTTCATGGGCAACCCGGCCAATCCCTCCCCCTTTTGTCTCCCGAAACATTGTTGTAAAAACTACTTTCATATTCTTAGGAAGTATTATAGCAAGTACTAACCCTAAATCCCTTATCTCCCAAAAAACCGTTAACCTCACTTTTAATTTTTTTACTATTCAGCATAACCGCCGGATAGAGAGTCAACTCGCCGTATTTATGGTTGACCGCGTCCATGGCGGTCGTCAGGTTTTCTTTTCTGTTTTCCTGCGGGAAAAGATTTAAATTTAGTTCTTTTTTTGGCCTTAAACTTCCCAGCCAAACTCCCAAAAATCTTATATATCCACTCCACCCCATCTCCTCAAAAAGCCTCCAGGCAATCTCAAAAAAATCTCCTCCGTCATCAATAAAATATTTTAAAGTTTTGTGTCGGTATTCTCCATTCTCCCCACCTCTAGCAGCAACCCCCACTTCTCTGCCTTTCATTTTCATTTGTCTGGCCTTACTACTCGCTTCTTCACATAAATTTCGCAGCGTTGCCCTAATAATTCGCAAATCGGTGGTACTTTCGTAAAGCGTAAAAGTCCGGGAAACGGATTTCATTTTGGGAATTTCCCCAATCCTGGTTAAAAGTGAATCGTCTTCGCCCAGGGAAAGTCTTTTTAATTCTCTTGTCCAAAACGGACCAAAGTTTGGCAATAAATATTCTTCGGAAATTTCCCGCAAGGTTTTAAAATTCGTTATTCCGATATTTAAAAGTTTTCTCTCCAAACGAAAACCCAACCCGCAAACATCACTTAGTTTAGTCGAAAATAAAATTTTGTCCCGGTTCTCCAAATTTATTTCAAACACCCCATTTGGCTTATTTATGTCTGATGCCAATTTGGCCAACAAGCGGTTATAAGATATCCCGATTGAACAAGTAATATATTCACCAACCTCTTTTACAAGCGCACTTTTAATTCCCCGAACTATTCCCGAAGTTCCACCGAAAAATTTTTCTGTTTTTGTCACTTCCAAAAAAAGCTCATCAATAGAAAAAACCTCCAGTTCCGGGGAATAGCGGGAGCAGATTTCAATAAACTTATTAGTCACCCAAAAATACTTATCAAAGTCCGCCGGCACCAAGCTAAGCTTGGGGTAAATTTTCTTGGCATCATAAGTAGTTGTTCCTGTTTTTATTCCCAATTTTTTCGCTTCTCTGGAAGCGGCAATGATACAACTCCTCCCTTCTCCTTTGATTACGCCAACCGGTTTGCCAACCAATTTTGGATTGGTCTGTTGCTCGACCGAGGCAAAAAAAGAATCCATATCTAAATGAAAAATTACATTTTTCATTTCAATTTGAAATTTAAAATTTTCAATTTTTAATCAATTTTTAATGTTTTAATTTCTAAAATATTTTTTCCAAGCTCCAGATAAACTTTTCCCGACTAAAAGATAGTTCAAATAATCCGTTCTCACATTCAACCGAAAAATAAAACAAAGTTTCCCTGCCAATATTTTTAGAATAAGTAAAAGCAATTCGAAGTATTTTGTAATTGCGATTGCGCCAGAAAAAAGCCAGCGGTTTTAGTTGGCCATTTTCAAATAAACAAACCGTCCGGATCTTTTCTTTAATCGGTGTTTCCACAAACTAAATATACCCAAATATTACCCGAAAAGTCAAGAAGTAATCAAGCCGGGATTTCGTCGTCAACCGTCTTTTGCTCGTGGGACCCAAGCAGTTGCATTTCCTGACCGCAGCAAACCAGCGTTCCCCCACCCGCTTTGGTAACTGTCACTTGGTTGCCGCAAATATTACAGCGGTATTTTTCCCCAACATTTTTAACCGACATAGTATAAGATTAAAACAAAAAAGCCGTCTTTGCAAGTGAAAAATGAAAGAATTTAAAAATGATCCTCTTTGCGAGGAGAAATATCTTGTCTCTAAGGGTTTGATTCATAAATACCCCTGCCGGGTCTTGATTTTGATATCTTCCCATTGCCCAAAATATTGTGATTTTTGTTTCCGCAAGAGAATAACTAATAATTTCTTGAAAAATCAAATAAACAAAAATGATATAAAAAAAATGATCAAGTACGTACTTTCCAGGCCGGAAATAAATGAGGTTATCTTTTCCGGAGGCGAACCCCTCACGGAACTTGAGCTTTTGTTGTTTGGTTTAAGACAGTTTTCTAAACTAAAACAGATTAAGATTCTTCGGATTCACAGCCGGGCGCCGGTTACTAAACCAAGCTTGGTTGAAAAAAACCTGCTGGCGTTTGTCGCTTTAAGTAAAAAACCAATTTACTTTTCTCTTCATGTCAATCACCCAAAAGAGCTATCGCCAAAAACGATCGGGGTAATTACGGCTTTGCGCCAGGCCGGGGCGATTTTACTCTCCCAAACCGTCTTTTTGAAAAACCTTAATGACAATTTTACTGTTTTAAAAGACTTGTTTACCAAACTCACAGAAATGGGGGTCAGACCATATTATTTACACCATTGCGACCCGGTTACCGGTAATGAAAAATATCTTGTTCCTCTCGAAAAAGAAATAGAAATCGCCACCAGGCTGCGCCGGGAACTCTCCGGCTTGGCCTGCCCTACCTTGGTAATTGATACCCCGGACGGAAACGGCAAAATCCCCGTGCCTTTGGATTTTTGGGAATTTAACCAAAAAAGGTTTAAGGATTTTAACGATAAGGAAGTTGAAACACTTTAAGTTCCAAATTTTCCATCAACTGCTGGCCGGCAGTTTGAGAATATTTTTTTCTTTTTGAAAGCAGATGGAAATTCATCCCGTCGTACTGCCAATAAGGCGTCGTCACCGCCTGTTGGGTAATAAAAACAGTCCCTTTCTCCAATTGAGCTTTTTTTATCCAGGTTTTAATTTCTTCCTGGTCGGTCCTGGGTGAATTCAAAACCCGAAAATCAATTAAAATTTCTTTTAAATACGGCTCTTCGTAAGAACTGATAATTATCGATGGCTTTTCGGTCAATGAATAAAAATATTCTTTTTCTAAAACATAAGGAGTTTTCCGAAAGCGGTAAGGAATAACTAAATGGGCGGAAGAAAAAACCAAAAATACAATTATCAATTTTAACCAAATATCCCTTGTCTTTAATAAAAGAAAAACCGGACAAACGGTTAAAATAAGACTAATCCGACCATACATTCCCAGGTGCCAAACGCTGTTTAAGTATAAAAATTCCCCCAGCCAAAATACCATCACTACTCTCATTTTTTTATTCCGGCGAAACTCGGTCAAAGCTAAAATCAACAAAATTATTCCCAGCGGTACAGTTAAATAATGAAAATAGACCACCAAACTGTTACGGACCGCCCGGGCGAAAAAGAGCCCCCCCTCAACCCGCATTTTCTCCCCAAGATCCGCCCCGCTGGTCAAAAGATTTATGACCCCCTCCCCCTTTAAACCAGCCACCTGTTTATAGATTAAAATTGCCCCAAGTAAAAAAATAGTTGTCCAGACAATAAAGGGTTTAAAGTTTTTTCTTTTATGTTGAAATAAATACAATCCTGTCAGCGGCAGGGAAAAAAGGGCCACCGGGGAAACCAGAAAGGCCAGTCCCCAAAAAAGTCCGGCTAAAAAATATTTATTGGTTTGCCCCGACAGTAAAGAAAGCAGGAGAAAAAAGACCAACTGCGGTTCATAAACAAGATTAACCGAAGAAAGCCAAATGTAAGGTAAAAATGCCAAAATCAACGACAGTAAAACCGCTTTCCTCGCCCCGGCGACTTTTTTAACAATAAGGTAAAAAACGATTACTGCACCAAAACCCCAAAAGGCCTGTAAAAGTTCGGTTTTAAAAAGGGCGTCATCGAAAGGCAATTTGTTAAAAAACCATGAGAACACAATAAATGCCGGATGAGCCGGAGCATGGACGGTCTTCAAGGCTTGAAACAAAGGAGTTTGTTCCATCACCCCCAGATATTCCAAACTGTCAAAAAAACTTGGCGAAATGCTTAAAAACAAAACCCGGGAGAGGAAAACTGCAGTAAAAATTAGAACAAGACTCATTCGTTTTTCAACGACTTAATATTCAAAAAGCAGTTTCATCAAATCTTTTCCTTCAATTGCCCCTAAAGAACCTTTAGCACAAAAAGGCTCACTGAATTTTTCAATTCCATCACCAAACTCTCCGGGCCTATTTATCAGAAGCGGTACCGGATCGGCAGAATGATCTTTAAGGATACATGGAGTTGAATGATCGGCCGTAACACAAATTACGGCCCCTGTTTCTTCCAAAAAATCAATTGCCAGGTCAATTTTTTCAATAAATTCCCTTTTACCTTGCCAGTTACCGTCTTCACTAAAAATATCGGTCGGTTTTATATGCACAAAAACAAAATCATAATTTTTCAGTTGTTCCCTTGCCGCCTGAATTTTTGCGCCTACATTCGTATCCGGCATCCCAGTCGCACCAGAAACTTCTATTAAATCCATCCCTGCCATAACCCCAAGACCTTTATAAAGCCCTGCTCCGGCAATACAACAGGCAGTTTTCCCCCACTTTTCCTTAAAAGACTGCAGCTGTTTAAAATAACCCGGACCTCTGGTCAATAAATAATTCCCTTTCACCTCCCTGTTTTCCTGTCTTTTACCATTGTGCGGGTTTTTTTCCAAAACTTCATGAGCTCTCTCTAAAAATCTCTGCAAAACTTCAGCGGTAAACTTTGCCTCAACACTATCATCTAAGGGCTTGATCACATTGACCGGCAATCCTTCCCAATGTTCGACAATTTTATCCTCTGTCGCGTAATGAACATCGGAATTGGTAATTTGGTCAGATAACCCCTTTCCCCTCATAACCAAAGCCACCCTGTATCCGGTTCCGGGTTTTAAAACAAATTTGACCTCGTCAATTTCCATCCCATCCAAATCTTTAATAAAAGCGCTGCAGTCTTTGATTCTTCCGGCGCGCCGGTCAATTACATGCAAATCCTGATCTATCGTCGCTAAATTCGCCCTGATTGCCACATCTCCTTCCTGTAAAACTATCCCCACACCGGCCGCCTCAATCGGGCCCCGGCCGGGGTAATCTTTCTCTAAATCGTAACCAAGCAAAACCAGGTGAGCCTCGTCGCTGTTTGGCCTTATTCCTTTTCCCAAGACATACATCAATCCAAGCTTGCCGTTTTGCGCCAATCTGTCCAAATTCGGAGTACTCGCCGCCTCCAACGGGGTTTTATTTCCCAGTTCCGCAATAGGTAAATCCCCCATCCCGTCACAGATTATTAAAAGATACTTCTTTTTTATCATTTTTAAATTCGAAATCCGAATATCAAAATTCGAAACAAATCCAAATGACGAAAATTCTAATTTTCAAATCGTTTAGAACGTTTGAAATTTGAATTTCGTATATTTTGTTTCGTATTTCGGATTTCGTGCTTCGGATTTATTTTAACAATTTTTCTTCTATTCTTAGTAGTCGATTGTATTTTGCTACTCTTTCTCCCCTGACTACCCCGCCGAATTTTGACTGCCAGGATCCGGCGCCAACGCAAAGATCGGCAATCAAATCATCATTAGTTTCCCCGCTGCGGTGGGAAACAACCGTGGTAAAACCGGCTTGATGTGACAAGTTCATCGCCTCGATTGTTTCTGTAATCGTCCCAATTTGGTTTACTTTAATCAAAACACTGTTGCAGGATTTTTCCTCAATTGCCCGGGAAATTCTTTTGGGATTAGTCGTCAACAAATCGTCTCCGACAATTTGAACTTTTCCTCCGGCTTTGGCGGTAAAAGCACGCCAGCTTTCCCAGTCTTCCTGCGCAAACATATCCTCAATCAACCAAATCGGATATTTTTCCGTCCAGCCCAGTACTTTCTCCTGCCATTCTTCCTTGCTTAACGACAGATTTTCGCTTTTTAAAACATACTTATCGTTTTCACCTTGCCTGCCGGCAGGCAGGAAAAACTCGGAAGAGGCGGCGTCAATCCCCAGCAAAATTTGCTCGCTCATTTTATAACCCGCCTTTTTGCTCGCTTCAACCATTAATTGAAAAGCCTCTTCATTTGATTTCATTTCTTTAGGCATGAAGGCCCCCTCAAACCCAACTCCGGTTGCATATCCTTTCTCTTCAAGAATTTTTTCTAACGCTTTGTAAATTTCCGCCCCCACCCTAATTCTTTCCTTAAAACTGCCAAAGGATTCTTTCTTAGGAATTACAAAATACTCCTGAATATCGGTCGACCAGGCTCCGTGTTTTCCTCCTTCTAAAACCAAAACCAGTGGTTGGGGCATTTCAAACTTGGTATTACCGGACAGCTTGCCAAAATATTCGTAAAGAGGGATTTTCTGCGAGCGGGCAGCGGCCCGGCAGACTGCCATTGAGACGCCAACAATCGCGTTTCCACCAAGCCGATTTTTGTTTTCCGTGCCGTCCAGGTCGATCATTATTTTGTCAATCGTCTTTTGATCGTTGGCATCCTGACCAAGAAGTGCGTTTTTAATTTCCGTATTTATATTCCCAACCGCCTTTAAAACCCCTTTGCCAAAAAAACGGGTTTTATCGCCGTCCCGGAGCTCAACTGCTTCCGCCTTACCGATTGAAGCACCGGAAGGCACTCCGCCTAAAGCCTTAATTCCATCTTCAAGTGTCACTTCCGCCTCAACGGTCGGCTGACCTCTGGAATCCAATATTTCCCGGGCGGTCAAGCCAATAATTTTCATTGATTTTTTTATAAATAACTCCCTAAATATTTATACTTGAATTATAACTCCCTTAAAGTAATTATAAAAGAATGATTTTTCTTAACCTTGAAACATGACAATTTTTTATCGTACGTACGACAAAAAACTATTAATTGTGAAGGTAAAGAGGATTACTTAACAAACCTGTTGTTCAGCTCGTCGTAAGTTCCGTCAACCACCGCCGCGATTACCTTGCCTTCTTGGACAGTAACCAGCAGTTTATGGGGAGTGATTACCTGGGTTAATATTTTACCGGTTCTATCACCATATCCGCCCTGCCTGCTTTCGTACGAAAAAGTAAATTCCCAACAGTAAGGGCATTCAAGGGCAGCTGAAAAATCAAGCTTTAAATTCTGCCCGTCAAATTTGTAAGTCGAAGTGCCTGAGGCAAAATCCTGGGCGATTTTTTGACTTTCTTCAAAGGAGACCTTTTTATATTCTCCGGCCGGTGTTAGTTCATCAATGGTTTGTCCGTCTTTCTCGCAGGGAATAACCGGTTGGGGTTGGGAAGGATTGCCGTGTTTTATCCAGGCTCCGTCCTGGCAAATCCAAGTGTCTTCATTTCCACCCAAAACAAATCTTAAAACCAAAACCGCCCCAATCAGGACAAACAAGATTCCTGAAACTTTAGCATATTTTTTCATCTGTTTTTATTGTACCAGACCAAGTCAAATTTTCACCCTTTATTAATCACTACTCTCACGTCTAAAGCCTTTGCCCCCTCCTCTTTGGCAAAAACTGCCAGCGGGTTAATTTCTATCTCGGCAATCGCCGGAAAATTCTCTATTACTGCTCCCAGCTTCAAAATAATTTCGGCAACCTTGGCAATATCTCTTTCTTTTTCACCCCTCACGCCGGACAACAGCGGGAAGCTTTTTAATTCCGCCAGCATTTTTTCCGCTTCGTTTTGGCTTATAGGGAAGGCCTTGAATGTAAAATCTTTCAACACCTCCGCATAAATCCCGCCCAAACCAGCCATAACGATTGTCCCGAAATCACGGTCTTTTTTGGCACCGACAATCATTTCTATTCCGCCTTTTATCATTGCGGCGATTTCTACTTGACCCCATCTCTTTTGTCCATAAACTTCGGCCACTTCCTGCTCGTTCCTTAAATCCAAAACCACTCCCCCCACCTCGGTTTTATGAACTATATCTTTATCAATTATTTTCATTACCACCGGAAAACCAACCTTTCCCGCCGCTTTAACCGCTTCTTCTTTACTGAAAGCAACTTGGCTTTCCGGCAGATTTATCCCCATCATCTCGGCAATTTCCCCTGCCTCAGATGAGTAAAGCAAGTGTCTTTTTTCTATTCTTGCTTTTTTAATTATTTCCTCTACTTTTTTTGTTACCGCCTCATTGAAAAACACCGTTCTTGGTTTTTCTGTTTTCCGTTTTTGCTGGCGGTAATGCCGATAAAGACCGGCTAAACACGAAACCGCCTCCGCCCCTTCATTAAAAATCGGGACATTTTTTTCTTTTAAAGAAAGCAGGTGTTTTTTAACCCCTTGTCCGCCGATAAAAGCAAAAACAATCGGTTTACGCGCTTCTTTAAATTTTTTATAACTATCCCGAAAGACCACCGACAGCGCCCGGCTGTCCAAAACGGCAGTTTCACAGCCAAGGCAAATAACCGCGTGGATCTCATGGCTGAAGAGAGCTTTTTCCAGCACCTTTTGGTAATCTTGCGCGGTTGCCTGGCCGGTAATGTCAATCGGGTTTTTTAACGAGCCAAAAGCCGGCACTACGGAAGAAAAAATTCTTTTAAGGCAGCTTTTGTCTTCATATAAATTAACTTGGTATTTTTCGCAGGCATCGGCGGCCAAAATTCCTATTCCTCCGCCATTGGTAATAATAACCGTGTTCTCCCCTTTCGGTGCCGGTGCCGAGGCCAAAAACTTTGACCAATTAATTGCCTGCTGAAGACTTTCCGCCAAAACAGCCCCGCTCTGTCTCATCACGGCAGAAAATATTTTTGTTTCTCCCGCCAGTGAGCCGGTGTGGGAAATCGCCGCTTCCGCTCCTTTGGCGGAGGAACCTGCTCTTAAAATCACCACCGGTTTTTCGGCGGCCGTTTTCTTTATGTTTTCTGCCAGTTGCTTCCCGTCCTTGACTCCTTCCAGGTAAATAAAAACCGCTTTTGTTCCCCTGTCGCTTGCCAAATACGGTAAAAAATCTTTTTCGTTCAAATCGGCCTTGTTGCCTTCAAAAACGATTGACGACAGGCCGACTTTTTCGGTTTCGGTTTTGCCCATTAGGGCAATACCCAAAGCCCCGCTCTGGCTGATAATCGCCAGGCTCCCCGCTTTGGCTTTGGTTACTTTACCGCCGAAGGTCGCATTAAGCGAGGCTTTGGCGCTGTAAAGGCCAAAAACATTGGGACCAAGAATTCTCATCCCCTTCTTCCTGGCCAGACAAACAATTTTTCCCTCTTCTTCGCTATTGCCGGCTTCCGAAAAGCCCGAAGAGACAATTGACAAAAATTTAATTTTCCCCGTGGGACACTCCGTCACAATTTCCAAAACCGATTTTGCCGGCACACTTATCAGGGCGAAATCAATTTTTTCTTTAATCTCCGCAATGCTTTTATAAACCGGCAGGCCGCAAATCTTTCCACCTTTTGGATTAACTAAAAAAACTTTCCCTTTATAACCACCTGCTAAAATACTGTTTACTATTTTATAGCCAACCTTACTTGGGTCGTGGGAAACGCCGATAACCGCCACCGACCGCGGCTCAAACAAATAGTGCATTTCTGTTTGCGGCATAGATTATTATTTTAACATATTCTAACCTTTTTAAATTCGGCTTTTTGTTAATTACCCTCTCAGGCACAATAATCCTTGAAATCGCTTTATTACAAGGATTCCTAATCTTCAAAACTTGACAATTTCCAGGAATGTGCTACACTGAAAATGTGATTTATCCTCGATATTACGAAAACTTAGACAACTTCTTGGAGCCTAACAAGGTAGTGATTATTTATGGACCCAGGCAAGTCGGCAAAACCACTTTATTGCAAAATTATCTTAGTCAAACAAAGCTAAAATATAAACTTGACTCAGGTGACAATCTTCAAACTCAGCAAATATTAAGCTCACAGAATTTTTCACAGATTCTTGACTATCTTGAAGGTTATGAACTTTACGCCATTGATGAGGCACAAAAAATTCCTAATGTTGGGCTTGGTTTAAAAATAATTGTGGATCAAATTCCTGATATCAAAGTGATTGCTACAGGCTCATCATCTTTCGAGCTTTCCGGTCAAATCGGCGAACCGCTTACCGGCAGAAAAAAAACACTAACTCTTTACCCCTTTTCCCAAATTGAACTGGCCAAAATTAATAACCCTTTTGAACTGAAAAATTTACTTTCCGAACTACTTATATACGGCAGTTACCCGGCAATTTTAACCGCTCAAAAAAAACAAAGGGCAAATCTGCTTGAAGAACTGGTAAATTCATATCTCCTCAGAGATATTTTGGAATTAGAAAAAGTAAAAGGCTCGAAAGTCCTGGTTGACCTGCTGCGCTTAATTGCTTTTCAAGTTGGTTCGGAAGTTTCTTTGTCAGAACTCGGCCGGCAAGTAGGACTGGATTATAAAACCGTATCAAGATATTTGGACCTACTGGAAAAATCATTTGTCCTTTACAATCTCCGCGGTTATTCTCGAAATCTGCGGACTGAGGTTACAAAAAAAAGCAAGTATTTTTTTTATGACAACGGCGTCCGTAATGCGATTATTTCTAATTTTAACCAAGTTGAGATGCGTGAAGATGTGGGAAAATTATGGGAAAATTATTTAGTTTCCGAAAGGTTGAAGGCACAAGAATACAAAAATATTCACGCTAATAATTTTTTCTGGCGGACATGGGAAAAACAAGAGGTTGACTGGATTGAAGAAAGGGAAGGAAAAGTTTTTGGTTATGAATTTAAATATTCCCAAAACAAAGCTAAAGTGCCAAGCAATTTTAAAAAAATTTATCCCAATTCGAAAATTAAAATTATTACCAAAGACAACTATCAGGAATTCGTCTTATAAACCACCACCAAATATCCGAGGCAAAATATTTGCCCAAAAATGGCAGCCAGAGGGGCTGTAAAAAAGTGTACTGAAACCAAAAACCCTTACCGGTTATCCGAAAAGTACTGTCCAACCAAAGGTTTATTTTGATAAATCCGGCTTCGGCCAAATTTTTTCTTAAGTCTTGAGTTGTTTGCTCGTTGATATGAACTTTTTTCTCCATCATTGTTCTGGGGTTTTCTTGGTAAGAAAGGCGCGTCTTAAAAAACGGCTCCCAGATTAATTTTGAAGCCAAAAAGTTGGCGTATCGGGTATAAAACCGGTAACCCTTCTCTATCCAGTCTTTATTGGGAGAAGTATGAATAATCAACCTGCCGTCTGGTCTCAGCACCCGCCGGATTTCCTTAAAGACAGTTATCAGCTGATCATCGGTTAAGTGTTCTGCGACATCCAAAAAGAAAACACAATCAAAAACTTCTGACGTAAAAGGTAATTTGCCATCTTTTACCAGCAGGATCTTCGCTCTGATTTTATTTTTTTTACTCGCCTCTTTTGCCAGAGTAATCGCTTCGGATAAATAGTCAATCCCGATCGTATCACAACCTTTCATGGCCGCCTGAATAACCATCTCCCCTCTCCCACAGCCGAAATCCAAAACTTTTTCTCCCTTTTTTAAGTCGGCAATTTTTAAGGAATAAGCCAGGCGCGGAGGCAGCTGCCGGCCAAAACTGACTTCCCAAAGCTCAAATCCATCACAAGATTCTAAAAAATATTGCCGGCTATAAACAGAAGGTATAATAATCACTCCCTGCAGCAGTTTATCGCTTTTTGGACCAGCTGACCCAACTTTTCAAAAATGCCAGCTGAACCCTTAACCGCCGGCTTTTTGTCTTCACTGATAAACTCAACCAGTTTTTTATCGCTTTGTTTAACATCATTAACCCCAACTACGCCTAAGTTTAATCCCCAAAACAGACTATATAATCGGTATGCTTTTTCAAATAAATCTGCCGCGCCAAGCTTATCGCCCTTGGTCAAAGATTTCGTCCCCACTTCCATCAGTCTCATCGAGGCCGCCAGTAAGTGTTTGCTGATGCACCAAACTTCGCCTTCATAATCTTTAATAATACGTTTAAGTAAATCTTTGCGCATTTCCCGAACCTCGTTTAAAAGATCCAGATATTTTTTGTCTTTGGTTTTGTTGTAAGTAAAAAAGAAGTGCTCTTCAATGGAAATTAAATTCATAATTCCAATGGATAAATCTTCGTCCGAAGACAGGTCTAATTTCTCTCCCCTCTCCAGCTTTTTAACTTTTTCTAAGAATTCGTTGAGGTTGTCTTCTTTCAGCATATTAAAAAGTAAAATATTAAACTGGCCAAGATAGTCATTACTACTGGCGCCACTACTTTTTGATAAGGGAAGTAAACCTTGCCGTTATTTTTTGATCTTAAATATTTGTCCAGTAAAACCCCGAGCCATAAAAACACCGTTCCGATTGTTACTCCCAGCCAAATTTTGCAAACCCCCCAAATCTTGCAATAAGGATTATTTAAATAACCGCTTATTTGCAAATATAAAAGCGTAAAAAGATAAAAAATTACGCTCCAGCTTATTTTGGGCTTGGGTAGTTTAACCAGTTTCCATCTATCCGCCAAGGCAATTGCCGTGGCCGTGGTCAGAGCGCCAATCCAGATGGAAGCGATTAAGTCGTCAACCCCCAGGGCTTTGGCCAGCCAAAGACCACCCCCGACAGCAACGATACAAACCGGGCATTGAGCGAAAGCTGGTTGGACAAAAATCATAATATTTCTTTAATAATACATTAATTCTTGCCTAAATCACACTAAATAATAAACACCGGCAATAATAAAAATACAGGCAGTTATAAAACGCATAATTTTTTCAATTTTAGCAACCACGGAAAAAGCCCGGCTTAAATGTTTAATACTGAAAGCGGTTATCAAAGAAAAGACAATTACCGGCAATCCTGTCCCCAAGGCAAACAGCGGAGGTAAAATCAGAGCCTCTGTCGATTTTAGAACCAAGGGTATAAGCACCCCAAAGAATAAAACACCGCTATAAGGACAAAAAGCCAAAGCAAAAAGCATGCCTAAAAGCATTGAACCAAGATAACCTTTTGAGGCCAAATACTCTTTTAGTTTTTCCATCCCCTCGCTTTGCCTTCCCCAATTTATTTTTATAACCCCAAACATAATAAGACCAATCAGAATTAAAACAGGACCAAGAATTTTATCGCCCCAACCCTGAAAGATACGAGCAATCTCAAATGACGATAAGCCAAAATAAATTAAAGTTGCCAAGACTGTATAACTGATGCCCCGACCAATGGTGTAAAACAAGCCATTAAAGAGCGTGTGGCGGGGAGTTTTTATGTCTTTGGAGATGTAGGCAATGGCGGTGATGTTGGTTGCCAAAGGACAAGGGCTTATTGAAGTCAGGATACCAATCAAAAAGGCAGTCAAAACAGGAATGTTATATTGGTCAATAAGAGTGTTAATTATATCCATAAATTAAGTTATCTGGTTTTTAATTGAAGCTATTCCTCTGGAAAAGACGCCAATAATGATTGGTTTCATCAGAATAAAAGAAGCCATAATGGCAGAATAAAGAGGAGCGGTGATTAAGCCAAAAGTAACCAAAAGGTTCTCGCTGACAACACTGGTGCTGAATTTAGCGCACAAGCCCACACCCAAAATTGCCGCGGGCTTTTTGCCTAATATCTTATTAAAAAGCAAATATGAAAGAACTACCCTGACTGTCAAAGAGATCAAAATAATGGCTAAAATGAATAAAGGGTAAGTCAAAAGAGAATCAAAGGATATTTTGCTTCCCAGACTCAAGAAAAAATAAGGCCCAAGAAACATATTACCGACAAAATAAATCGATTTTTTATATTGCTGAACCAGTTTTTTGGGGAAAAACAGTCCTTGGATGGCAATCCCGCTGAAAATTGCCGCTACCACACCCAAATTTTCGTTGCCAAGCGAACTGAAATATAAAAAGGAAAACATTACCAGAAACATTGAGAATGGAAAGACAAAAGAGTCGTCAGGTATCTTTTCAATGGGTTTTTCTAAAACCTTGCCCAGCTTTGAGAGCAAGAAAGTGGCAATGAAAATGCCTAACAGCGTCAGTACAATTGGAAGAGCAGATGCAAAAACAGATGCGCCAGTATAATTAATAATTGAAGGTAAGGCAACGATTATCGCCAATGCCCCAATTTCAAAAATATCGTCAAAAACGCCGATACCCAAAGCCAGTTGGCCGAACTTGGTGGAGGCGATGCCAAATTCCTCCAAGATAGCCAGAAGAATAACTTCACCCACAGTCCCAAAGGCGATGCCAGCAATCAAAGCTATTGAAAATGAATGGCTGACAAATTGGGGAAAAACAAAAAAGAACAGTGAACCTAAGACCAACCCCTCGGTTAGTGTGAGCAAGATATCACCAATTACTATATGCCAACCTAATTGCTTTATTTTCTCAAATTCTAAATCAAGACCTATGGTAAACAAAAAAAACAACATACCCATTTTTGAAAGGAAAAGGAAAATATCGCCTTTCATTACCCCTTGAAACAAGCCCAGTGCCGAGAGAGCAAAGCCCAAAAGAACAACAGTAAACATCCAAGGCATGCGCAGATGTTTATTTATCCAGTAACCGACAGTGATGATGGCTGAATAGGTAACAATGGCCAAAAGTAAAATATCCGTCATCTTTTATTTTCCAAGCAAACTGCTTAGTTTGTTCTCAAAATAACTTATAAATTGGCTTTCGCTGTTAATCAACCGCCAGACAGTGACATCCTCTTCGATATTGTCTTGCTCGTCCCGAATGGCATTTACAAACAAAGAAGAACCTCTGGCTTGATACTTCACGACGATTTCCTGGTTTTCTTTTAACTCGCCGTCAATGTCTTTATAAACAATTTTTCCTGAAGTAAATTCCTCCGGGAACTTGTCCTTAATGGTTTTAAGTGCATATTCACCCACAGTAATACATGACCAACACTGTTGCGTGCCATGGAAATGGACCACTTCGATTTTGTCGGCGGGCATAACCGGTTGCGGAGTTGGCGAACTTTGAGAACTTATTTGGCTATTTTCTTTGCCCTTTGCGCCGGAATATATAAGTGCAACTATTGTAATAATAATGATTGATATAATAATTAATTTTTTATTCATGTTTATTAATTTAGCCAGTTAGGCCGTAGATATAACCCGCTAAGGTGGTCAAAATTACTATTGAACCGACATAAACCAGCATTTTTTTGGTGCCGATCAGTTTTCTGATGATCAAAAGCCCTTGTAATGACAGCACTGGATCGGCCAGCATATAGGCCATTAAGGGCCCCTTACTCATGCCCAATTTCATAAAGTTTTCGGCAATCGGCACTTCAACCAAAGCAGGAAAGTAAGCCAAGGCACCAAACATAACGGCAATAAAGTTGGTTAACAAATTATTTTTACTAGCCAGAGCCTGAAATTGTTCTTTGGGGATAAGGTGAGTAAAGGCAGCGGCGAAAAAGACACCAACCAAAAGCAGAGGCACAATCTGGCTGACAAATTTAATCGTTTCCTCCCACCAGGCACCCCTTCTTTCTTTAGACAACCACAAAAAAGTCATTATCATCTGCAACAGCACCAGAGGAAGAATCAAAGCATATCTTAAATTATTACTTATGGGAGCGGTGCCGACTACCAGAATTGCCAGCATTATTCCCCAAAACCAGGCATTTTTACCGCCTTTAAGGCTACTGGAATCTTGAGCTACCACTTGGAGATCCCCTTCTTCTCTGCCGTTACCGAAAACCAGTTCCATTATTAAGCCAACTAAAATAGCGAATATAACTGAAAAAGCGAATCTGACAAAGCTAAACTCCCAACCGATTCGCTGTCCTGTAAAAAGAATGGTGACAACGTTAAAAGCCGGGCCAGCGTAAAGAAGGGTGATGGCAATTCCCAATCCGGCCCCCTTTTTCCAGATGCCGGCAAATAAAGGCAGGATAGTGCAGGAGCAAACTTCAATTAAAAATCCGGCCGTAACCGCAATTAAATAAGCCAGCCACTTTTTAGTTTTGCCGCTTAGATATTTTAAAATTGACTGCGAATCAATAAGGCTATTGATCGCACCAGCGATAAAAAAAGCGGGGACTAAGCAAAAAAGGACATGGGCGGAAAGATAATCAACCAACCCCAGCCAGCCTTTATAAATTGCTTGACCGATAAGGTTTTGCACCGACTCTTGAGCCAAAAAACCACCTATCTGTTTTTGCCATAGATAAATGATTAGATACGCTCCGCCTAAAAGTCCTAAAACCCAGTTTTTCTTGAGTAATTTGATAATGTTCATAGTTTGTTTTTTATTTAATTACTGACTTAATTAGTTCTTTAATACCTATCTTGGATTCCAAGAACGACTAAGTCTTCTTCTGCTTTTATACCCCTTATTTCATCCTTTTTAATATAGATACCTTGGTTTCTGCTTAAAGTAAATTTACCGTTTATATCGGTAAACACTCCCTTGCCTTCAAGCACTGTCAAATAAACGCCATAATCTTCTGGATGTGGAGGAATTTCCACCCCAGCTTTTAAACAAATCAGGGCCGCATGGAAACCTCTAGCATTGAGAAAATGTCTTTTAATGGGTTTGTCAGCCGAAAAAATAATTTTTTCTTTTAAGTCGAATGTTTTCATTTTTTATCTTCTTATTTCTCCTGCGACTTTTTAATAAGACTTTTAATTTTTTCAACATCGTCGACAAAGCCGGTCAAAACTGGCTTGCCGTCAACCGCCAACACCGGACTGCTCATTACTCCCATTTCGACAATTTTGGAAATATCGGTAATGTATTCAACCTCTTCTTTGATACCCAGTTCCTGTACCGCCCGCTTAGTCAATTCATACAGCTTTTTACATGTTGGGCAACCAGAACCTAAAACTTGAATCTCCATACTTTTTTCTCCTTTATAGGAATTCGAAATAATAAATTAGTAATATATCTACCCTTATCTGTAAGCGAATAATAGACACGCAATCCCCTTTTTTCATCTTTCACCAATTTTGCCTCTTTCATATCACTTAAATGATGCGAAATCAAACTTTGGGATAAACCAACATGTTTCATTAGTTCGCAAACACAGTGTTCGCCCTGGCGCAAAAGGCAGAGCAGTTTCAGTCGGCTTTCTTCGGTTACTATCCTTAGGAGAGAGGATAACGAAGCAACTTTTTTTGACTCCTTGCTTGATTGTGAACAACAACTATATGAACTCATGTTCATATATAATACTAGTCTTCCGTTTATCTGTCAACAGAAATTTTAATCTCGCCAAACAAAAAACCTTAATGTCTTTCAATAACGATGAAAGCAATATACAGGAGCAGTAAGATAAAGCCTTCTTTTCGGGAAATATCGTTATTGGACCGGGACAAATAAAAGAACAGTCCGAATCCCAAGAAAATAATAATAAAAAGTTTAGTAAAACCGTTGACGACAACAATATCCCCCTTGCCAAGGACGGTCAAAAAACCCAGCAGTAAAGTATTGGCTGCCGCCGAACCAATATAATCACCAAAGGCAACTTGTTTTTTTTTGGCCATAATCGAACGGATTCCCACCGACAGCTCCGGCAGATTAGTCCCCAACGAAATAGCAACCAAACTAAGATAAAAAGGAGAAACTTTGATTATTTGGGCAAAATAAAGAGTTTTTTCAACGATGAAACGGCTGGCGGCAAAAACCATACCGATACCAAAAAGTATCTTTGCCAAATCAGCCAGGGAAAAAGATTTTAAAAACAAAACCTTACCGTGCCCATTATCTAAAATCCCTTTTTCTTTTTGAATAAAATAAAAAAGCAGGAAATAAAGCCCAAGAAAAATCACTCCCTCCAAGTGATTTATTTTTTTATCCATCACCAAAAAAACCGGCGCAATCATCACCGCAAAAGCCAAAAGCAGGTTTTTTGTTTTTAACTGGCTGGACAGCTTAATCCCGTTGCCAAAAATTGCCAGCAGTGGAATAATCAGAAAAAAAATCACGATCACTCCGCCGATTAAATTGCCCACAAATATTTCCGGGTCTCCGCTTGTTATAGCGGTAAGACCAACGCTTAGTTCAGGAATCGTTGTTAAAATCCCCAAAACAAAAAAGGAAAAGCCAAAAGAAGAAACTTTCAGTTTTCTGGTAAGCTTGCCCACCGAAGAAACAATCAGTCTAGACCCAAACCAAATAACCAAAAAAGAAAAAAGATAGATTAAGATGCCGGGCAGAATCATTAATCTATCGTACAATATCGCTGTATCTTTTAAAAGTTTATAGTTATTTACAAATAGTATATAATCCGCTCAAATGAGCGCAAACCCGGAAAAAGAAGAACACTCTTTTTTTGTCAAAGAAGAAAATTGTGGAATAGCCGTGACTGATCAGAACACCGGCAATAAGTTTTTTCAAACTCAAAACGGAGGCTGGTTTTGGCTCGCCAGCCCGAGAAATCCATTTGGTGAAGATG
>Ga0210016_1000530_pt1 | contig 34085 bp, 40 predicted proteins | sample CryGeyCG2014_300_FD_185454 | JGI IMG/M metagenome (GOLD analysis project Ga0210016, IMG submission 185454) | Groundwater microbial communities from aquifer - Crystal Geyser CG02_land_8/20/14_3.00 (SPAdes) (version 2) | ecosystem: Environmental > Aquatic > Deep subsurface > Groundwater | place...
AAGAAAAAGGAATTTCTGTTAGTAAGGATGAATGGATTGTGATAATCTCAATTTTGGCATTTGCTTTTCTTTAGATAATTCTCCTGCCAATAGTGATGGTTTCATCATGGTTTATTGAGGCTGTTCCTCCCCTGCGGTATCTTCTTTATAATGTGGGTTTTATTTTGCTGACAATTCTTATTTTTGGAGTTCCTCTCACTTATGTCATACATCAAAAATTGCATCTATTCAAGATGATAAAATATGGATTCAGCTCTTGGCTGGCATTCAGCTTTCTTTTGGATATATGGCAGCCTCCTCTTGCTTGGGGCGCAAATGGAACGCTTTTGATAACAAACCTTGGTTCTTTAGTAGGAACGTCTGTTGATTATATGTCTGGCTGGTTTTGGCTAAAAGTTTTCCCATCTATAAACCAGATTTTCATTGGAAAAATTTCCCTGTTATTTGTATTTGTTTATTTTTTAACACCAATTCTTATTGCTTTTATAATTGCCTTAATATTAAGACCAAAAGAACTTGCCCGTTTATTCTTAAAACAGATGTAATTTTTTATGGAGAGCATTATCTTTAAAAACTACAGATTCTTTCTTTGAATAAATAAATTAAAAGGAGGATATAGAAATGGTAAGTTTAACTGATTTATTGGGGACCATGGGGCTTGGTAGTCTTGTTGCAATGTTTGCTACAATGATGTTAGTTTTAGTGCTTATTTTTATTGCCTTGTATGTTTATAGTGCATTGGCATTAATGGCAATTGCTAACAAAACCAAAACAAAGAATGCTTGGCTTGCGTGGATACCAATAGCTAATGTTTACTTAATGACCCAAATGGCAGAAGTTTCGCCTTGGTTTACGCTCGCAATATTGTTGCCTTTTGTTCCAGTTATAGGAGCAATAGCGATGATAGTAATAATGGTGTGGCTATGGTGGAAAATTGCAGAAGAAATAGGCAAACCTGGCTGGTGGGGAATCTTGACGATTATTCCAATAGTTAATTTAGTAATTATAGGAATAATGGCTTGGGGTAAATAAGCTAGCTTTTTTTTCTTTTTCTTTTTAATTTTTCATTAGTATTCTCTCTCTTTATTCAAAACCTTTAAATATTCAAATAAATTTTCTGAAATATGGCAAAGTCTGCAAGAAAAGATACTGGAATGGGGATTGCAAGTATTGTTCTTGGAATTGTCAGCATTATTTTTTGCTGGTTTCCCATACTTGGAATGGTTTGTAGTATTCTAGGAATAGTCTTTTCAGTTAAACAAAAAAAGATTTTTCCTACAGGCATCGCTACAGGTGGATTGGTTACAAGCATAATTGGATTAATTCTTTCTATAATCTGTCTTATTCTATGGCTCATAATTGGTGCAGCATTTATTTCTTTATTTTCAGCTTTTTCAGCCTTGGGGAATGCAAGTAACTACACTTTATCAATAATATAAATTAACAAATTCTTTTAATTAGATTTTTAAATCTCTATTGTTTTATTGTTTAATGCGCGAATTCATTTATTTTTCACAGCATGCAAGGACAAGCGGGCACATTCACGATTTGCTTAGGGCAGGAAGAATTGATATTGCCTGTCACGTCATTGTTTCTTCATTTTTCTTTTCAAGAGCCCGAAGGCCTTATGTGAGACTGCATATGATTTTTAACGGACCTCCTGACGCTCCAAAACATCTTGAAATATTTGGAGCAAGGGCAAGAATAAGCAAAAGAGAGCCTGCAGAGCTGATAAGCCACATGCTTTACAAATACAAAAGAGGCAGAAAAGTTGAGGCTTTTGAGGACTGCTGGATTGAGAAAAAGTCATTTTTAGATTTGGTTGAGGAACTGCATGAGCAGGGGAAAACGATTTACATGCTTGACCCAAAAGGAGAGGATATACGAACTGCTAAGATTGAAAATGATCCTGTGTTTATTTTTGGCGATCACGAAGGAATTCCAAAAAGAGAGATTAAAAGAGTGAAAGAAATTACAAAAAAGATCTCACTTGGCCCTCTTGAATATTTTGCGAGCCATGTCGTTGCCTTAGTTCATAATGAACTTGATAGAAGAGGAATTTGGTGATTGTAATTTAAAAATATCTTTGAATTGCAATAAAATATAAAAAGATAAAATGAAAAAGAGAGTTATAAAAAAAGGGAAAAGAATAATGATAGGACTTCTCGGAACAATTGGAAGCGGCAAAACCGCCGCAGGAGATTATCTTGAAGCAAAAAGAGGCTTCTATCGCGTTATTATGGGCAATTTAGTCAGAGAAGTTGCAAGAAAAGAAGGGCTTGAAATTACAAGAGAAAATTTGCAGAAAATCCAAAAAAAATACCGGGATAAATACGGACAGGAATATTTTATCAAATTGACTATTAAAAAATTGAAAGAATCTGGAAAGAAAAACCTGCTGATTGATGGCATAAGAACGCCTACGGATGCAAGGGTGGCAAAAGAAAATTGGGCTGTTTTAATTTTGATTGATGCAAAACCTTCCTTAAGATATGAAAGAATTGTTTCAAGAGGCCGTGAAGGAGAAGAGAAGACTACTCTTGCAGATTTCAAGGAAGATGAAGCCCGAGAATGGAAACTGCTTAATTTCAAGGAAACTTTGAAATATGCTGACTATAAATTGTTGAACAATGGAAATATTAAGCAGTTATACAGTAAGATTGACAAAGCTCTTGAAAAAATTCTTAAAAATGCTTGAAGCAAAAATGCCTTACGAAAAAACATTGGTCATAATCAAGCCTGATGGAGTTTCTGAGGGCTATGTTCCAGAAATATTGAGAAAATTTGAGGCTGAAAAACTGGCGAAAAAATTCTACAAAAAATGCATTCTTGAAAGCCAGAAAGTTGAACAGCTTTATTCTCATCTCAAGGAAAAAATAACTGAACAAAATTTTCTTTCAATACTCCAATATATGACATCAGGAGATTCTGTCCTCATTGTTTATGAGGGAGAAAATGCTATAGCCAATGTCAGAAAAATTTGCGGTCCTACAGACCCTTTTGAAGCCCGCCAATATTCTCCGAATTCAATTCGGGCTTTTTCTAAAGACTCTTTGCAGCGCGCCATAAATGAAATGCGCGCGGTTCATAATATTGTTCATTCTTCTGGAACCTTAGCTGACGCAGAAAGAGAAATTAAATTGTTTGGAATTGATTTATAATAAAAGATTTAAAGCATTCAGTTATTGTCTGTTCTTATGGGCTCGTGGTCTAAAATATAAAGTGGGCCATAGCAGAATCGAACTGCTGTCTCTTCGACGTGAACGAAGCATCATTAAACCACTAGACTAATGGCCCATAAGGAATTCTAACCTTTTTATATAAATCAGCATATTTTAAAACTTCTTCTTTTTTAATTAAATTGCCTTTTTTAAATTCACAATATCTTATTATATTACTTAAATTGGAACTGCCAATTGTTTTAAAAAAAGAATCTATTTTATTTATGTTTCTGGTTCCAATTACCGTTTTGTATTGGAATGTAAAAATATTTAATTGTTCATTTAATTTAGCTAATTGTTCAATTATTAATGGATTATGCGAACGAAAACGGATGCATAAAGTTTCCCCATCTTTGGATACACTCCCGTCAGTATCAATCAATCCTCTTAAACAAGAAAAAACAAGCTCTTTTCTTTGAATAATTTTTTCTGGTATGACTAATTTATTCCTTATTTTGCATCCGTCTTTAAACCCAAATTCCTTTTTCAGATAATCACAAAATAATTTTGAGCCTATATCTAAGATTAACAGATTTCTGCCTTTTTCTATTCTTATCTTTGGTTGTATGCTTGTGATACTATAAACTAACGAAGATAAATAATTAAAATAATGCAAATCATATCTCTTATCTCCAAAAATTCTTATAAAATATTTAGTAAGAGTACCATCTCCTAAATAAACCCCAATAAATTCGGCAAGTTCTTCATTAAGTTGGGGCATTTTAATTTTTTTAGGAACAGAATATTTGGCCAATGATTTTCCTCCTTTTTTTCTCCATAATTGCAATTTATCTTTATATTTGGATTGCATAGATCTAATGCCTATTTTCCCACCCATAGATGCCCCCCAATTTTCCTCTCCCTATGTCCCGAGAAGATCAGCGGTTCGATCCCGCTCGGGCCCATTTTTCAATATTCTTCACAACCTTAAAGTTTTTAAAGCCAAATTTTTCATTTAACAATATGATAGTTAAGATCAGAGTAATAACAAATGCAAAACAAGAGAAACTTGAAGAAATAGGAGAAAATTTGCTGAAAGTTCATCTCAGGGAAAAACCTGAGAAGGGCAAGGCAAATAAGGCATTGATTGATTTTCTTTCAGACGAGCTCGATATTCCGAGGGCAAATGTCACAATTTTAAGCGGGCACACTTCAAGTGAAAAACTTGTAGAAATTCTGAATTAATTAAATTAGGTTAATTAATTTAATTTATTGTTTAATGGATTTTTGAGCCGAGCTCAATTTCTTTTTCAGGCTTGATAATGAAAACTTTGCTTTTGCCTTCATTGACAGCTGCAAGAATCATGCCTTCGCTTTTTATTCCCCTAATTGTTGCATGCTCAAGATTTGTGAATACGACACATAATTTACCAATCAATTTTTTTGAATCATAATGCTGTTTTAATCCGGCAACAAGTTTTCTTTTTCCTAAGGGCCCAAGGTCAACTTCAAGTAAATAGAGTTTGTCTGCATTTGGATGAGGCTCTACAGAAAGAATTTTTCCTACGCGTAGGTCAAGCTTCTGCCATTCATCAAATTTAATAGTTTCTTCTTCTGGCATTTTATTCTACTTTGCTTTTCGTAAAAAAAGAAAAGGAGAAGCAATATTTAAGGTTTGTCTTAGAAGCGTTTTTTAATTTACTCGTAAGTTCCTACAATGATGCTTCTTTCCTCACCTTTTCCTTTTACAAGCTTTCTGCTGAGATTCAAGAGTTCTGGATATAGTTCTCTTGCAGCTCTTTCTGTAAGGCCTATGTTTTGCAACACGCCTAAGTAATCCTCGCTTGTCAATTTGCAGCCGTCGTAAAGTCCAAAATAGAGATATTTCTCGCTTAGCTTTCTTTTTTCATTGATTTTGCCTTTCAAGATAGCCCCATATTTTGGAAATTCTTGTTCGAATTCTGCAACAGCTTCCTTCATTCCTCTAGCTCTGTCTTTGTCTTCTTCTTCGACAAAAGCATAGACTCTGTTTCCGTCAAATTTTTCTCCAATCATTTCAGCAATGCTTTTGGCATCACTCATCTTGGATTTTCGAACTTTCTGTTCGAGGCTTGACATTGGAACCTGCAATCTGTCTTCTGCAATCAATTTTACAATTTGGTTTTCCATTTTATTTTTTGTTTTAACCTCCCGAAAAATAACAGCAGAAAATTCCTAATTAATTTATGTGGTGATTTTTATCACCCCAATAGAAGAATATAAAAATGATGAATTATTGAATTTGTTATGGAAATTGAGCAGTTGAGAAAACTTGGGCTTACAAATAATGAAGCATTGGTTTACAGAGCTCTTCTTGAGCTTGGCCCCTCTCTTGCAGGACAAATTTCAAGGAAAACCGGACTGCACCGGAGAAATGTTTATGATACAACTGAGAGGCTTATCAAGAAAGGATTAGTCGGCTATATTTTGAAAAATAACAGGCGGCTGTTTCAGGCATCTTCTCCAAATATTTTTCTTGAAACAATGCGGGAAAGGGAAAATCTTCTTAAAAATGCCCTTCCAGAAATGATTTCCCTTTATGAAGGCACAAAGGAAAAAGAGGGCACAAATTTTTACAAAGGCAAGACAGGGTTAAAGGCTGTTTTTGAAGATGAAATTGAAATGGGCAAAGAAATTCTGATTATTGGCGCATCTCCTCTTGCCTATGAAATTCTGCAATTTTATTTTAAATGGTTTGATAAACGGAGAAAGGAAAATAAAATAAGAACCAGAGTAATCTTCAACAAGAAGGATGAAAAATTGAAAATTCCGCTTTCAGAAATAAGATATCTGCCTCAGAAATATGTTTCTCCGCTTGCGATAAATATTTATGGGGATAAAGTTGCAATAATTTTATGGAGCAAGGAAAATCCTCTTGCAATAGTAATCAAGAATAAGGAAATTTCAGAAGGATATAAAAAATATTTTGAATTGATGTGGAAAACTGCGGCAAAATAAGATAAGCGTCAGTAATCCAATGGCTAAGATTCTGCCTTCCCAAGGCAGGTATCCGGGTTCAACTCCCGGCTGACGCATTAACGGCAGAAGGGCACTAAAAATCTCAGAGATTTTTTCCGCCCGGCTGACGCATTGCATATCACATTAAGGCCCAGTAAATTTATAAATTAGTTTTTTATACCTTTATCACTTTAAAATATCAGCCTAAAAAGTGTAAAATGCCAGCATCTTCAAATTCTCAGTTTATGCACCTTAATTATATTCTAAAGCCTTTTACACAATCTGTAGAGCTGATAACAAGCCTGCCTTTTATAATTAAAAAACGAAGAAAAAAAGAGAGAAAAAAAGAATATGTTGATTTTAAAAAACTTCCAAAGTCCCTAACTGAAAAACAAAAAGAGAAAAGTTTGAAAAACAGCATCAAGGATGGAGTTTCTGCTTCTGTTACTGCCGGAGTGGTTGACAGTTATATCGCGCCTTATGCAATTGCGATGCAGGCAAGCAACATACAAATTGCAATGCTGACTTCTATTCCAAATTTAATTGCTCCAGCCCTGCAATTACAGACTCCAAAAAGGCTTGAACAGGCAGGAAGAAAGAAATTAATTGTAAGGTCTGTTCTTTTTCAGGCATTGATGTTAATTCCGATAGCTCTGCTTTCTTTATTGTTTTTATTCAAATCAACAGCAAAATTTGTTTCCTATGCGCCTTTGATGCTTGTTTTTTTCTTTACGCTTTACGTGATTTTTGGTTCTTTATACGGGCCTGCCTGGGCATCCTGGATAGGCGATTTAGTTTCTGAAAAGCACAGATATAGTTTTTTTGCAAAAAGAAACATTGTCTGCGGGGCAGCTGCTCTTATTACAACATTGCTTGCAGGTTTTTTCCTTGATTTATGGAAAAAAGAAGCAGTGTATATTGGATTTATTATTATATTTATGATTGCAATGGTTGCAAGGCTTTTCTCAAGGTATTTCTTAAGCAAGAAATATGAATCTAAATTGAAATTAGAAAAAGGATATTATTTCTCTTTTTTTGACTTCCTTAAAAGAATGCGTTATAATAATTTTGGGAGATTTGTGATTTATATTGCCGCAATTATTTTCGCAACAAACATTGCGGGGCCGTTCTTTGCAGTATATATGCTAAAAGATTTGAATTTCAGCTATACTACTTTCACAATAATCAATATTGCAGCTGCTGTTACAACACTTTTTGCATTCAGATATTGGGGGAATTTCTCAGAAAAATACGGCAACATTAAAATAGTGAAATTCTGTGGATTGTTCCTTGTTCCTTTATTGCCAATATTATGGATTTTTTCCCATAATTTCTGGTGGCTTATCTTTATCCAGGTTTTAAGCGGGCTTACATGGGCAGGCTTTAACCTTGCAGCAGGAAACTTTGTTTATGACACAGTAACTCCTCAGCGCAGAAGTTTATGTGTTGCATATCAGAATGTTATAAACGGGCTTGCCGTATTCTCAGGAGCAACTATTGGAGGTTTGATTGCAACTCATGTCAATGTTGGAATTAATGTCTTGCTTTTTGTATTCTTTATATCTGGGATTTTAAGATTTATATTTTCAGTATTTATGCTTCCACAAATTAAGGAAGTAAAGAAATTGGCTAACGGAACAATTGTTACAATAACTGATTGATAAAATATAAAAACTTCATCTTAATTATTTTATTGATTAAAATGGGCAAGCTTGTCGTTTTTATAATAATTTTCTTATTAATTGGAGCTTTTTTCATAATTTCTCAGCAAAATTTGGATATAAAGAAAAAAGTAGACCAGCAGACTTTTTTTAAATCATTCAGTTCATGGCTTGGGCAATTGGGAAACAATACAATTCATTTAACTGCCTCTGCTGTTAAACTTGAATGGCTGCCTGAGAAAAATTCAACAGGAACCGAGAATAATTCAAATAATTCTACAAATCCTAAATAGGAAATAAGTTTAAATATATTCAATGCCGATTCTTTACGAGGACTTGAATTAAAATGCACAATTTTGCTGTAGAAGAACAAATAATTTTGAAGTTCTGGCAAGAACGCCGGATATTTGAGAAGCTTAGAGAACAAATCAGTGGAAAGAAAAAATGGTCTTTTGTAGATGGTCCGATAACAGCAAACAATCCTATGGGCATTCATCATGCTTGGGGCAGAACTTACAAAGATGTTTTTCAAAGATTCAAGGCAATGCAGGGTTTTGACCAGAGATTTCAAAATGGATTTGATGCCCAAGGTCTTTGGATAGAAAGAGAAGAGGAAAAAGACTTAGGCTTGAAAACAAAAGAAGATATTGAAAAGTATGGAATTGAAAAATATGTTGATGCCTGCAAGGCGCGAGTTCAAAGATTTGCAAAATTAATAACTGCAGATTCAATAAGGCTTGGCCAATGGATGGATTGGGATAATTCATATTTTACAAATACTGATGAAAATAATCTCCATAATTGGTTTCTTTTAAAGAAATATTTTGAAAAAGGCTGGCTTTACAAGGGAAAAGATGCTGTTCCATGGTGCCCAAGATGCGGAACTGCAAGTTCAAAGCACGATATAATAACAGAAGGATACAAAGAAGTGACTCACGTAGCTCTTTTCATGCGTTTTCCTGTGAAAGGAAAGAAAGACGAATATTTCCTGATATTCACGACAACTCCTTGGACAGTTCCTGCAAATGTCGCTTTGGCTGTAAATTCAAAATTAAATTATGTCAAGGCTGAAAATGAAGGAAAAAAATATTGGATTGTCGAAAGTCAGACAGAAAAAATTCTTAAAGGAAAATTCAAAATTATTGAGAAAAAAACAGGAAAACAGCTTGTCGGGCTGAAATATGAAATGCCATATGCTTTTTTTCCAGAGCAAAAAAATTCCCCCCACAAGGTTGTTTCATGGGAGCTTGCATCTGCAGAAGAAGGAACAGGAATTGTTCATATCGCGCCTGGATGCGGAGCAGAGGATTATGATTTGGGCAAAAGAGAAAATCTTCCGGCAATATCGCCTTTAAATGAGGCTGGCTTTTATTATAATGACTGGGAAAATTTCAGCGGAAAAAAATATTCTGAAGTGAACAAACTTGTTTTGAAAGACCTTGAAGAAAAAGGTTTTGTTTACAAAATAGAGCCGTACAAGCACAGATATCCTCATTGTTTCAGATGCGGGGAAGAGCTTGTATTCAGACTTGTTGATGAATGGTATATCAAAGCTGACGAGATAAGAGAAAAATTAAAATTAGAAAATGAAAAAATTATGTGGTTTCCAGAATATGGCAGAAAAAGACAGAGTGAATGGTTTGATAATATGTCTGACTGGCTAATCTCCAGAAAAAGATATTATGGCCTGCCATTGCCTATCTGGGAATGTTCTTGCGGAGAATTAGAAGTGATTGGAAGTCTTGAAGAATTAAAAGAAAAAGCAATAAAAGGAATCAAGGAATTGAAAGAAATTCATAGGCCATGGATTGACAATGTGTTTTTGAAATGCAAAAAATGCGGAAAAGAAATGAAAAGAGTTTCTGATGTTGGCGATGCCTGGCTTGATGCAGGTATAGTTCCTTTTTCTACTATCGGCCCATATCTTAAAAATAAAAAAGAGTGGGAAAAATGGTTTCCTGCTGATTTTATCTGCGAGAATATGCCCGGGCAGTACAGAGGATGGTTTAATGCATTATTCTGGGCAAGCGTTGCAATAACAGAAGAAGGCCCTTTCAAAGCAATACTCGGATACGAAACTGTCAAGGATGAAAATGGCAGAGAGATGCACAAATCACTTGGGAATGCAATATGGGCAAAAGAAGCCTTGGAAAAAATAGGTGCAGATCCTTTGAGATTGACTTTCTGTTTGCATGACCCTGACAAGGAATTATGGTTTGGTTGGAATACTCCAAAAGATGCAATAACTGCATTGAATGTTTTATGGAATCTTGGACAGCTTTTAATTGAAGTAAAACAAATCAAGAAAAATAAATCTGCAAATCTAATTGATAAATGGATTATTTCAAGACTCAATACTACAATTAAAGAGACTACTCAAAGCTTGGAAAAATTTAAGCCGCATCTTGCAGCAAAAACAATTGTATCTTTTTGGCTTGATGAATTAAGCAGAGGCTATATTCAATTTATAAGAGAAAGACTTGGAGAACAGGACAAAGAAGCGCTTTCTACTTTTTTTGAAGTTTATCTTAATCTGATTAAACTATGTTCTCCAATGATCCCTTTTATCACAGAATTAATCTATCAGAATTTGAAGGAAAAATTTGGTTTGAAACAAGAATCAATTCATTTATGCGAATGGCCCAAGTATGATGAAAAAATGATTGATGAAAAACTTGAGCAGGAAATGAGTGTAATGCGGCAGATAATCGAAAAAATTATGGCTGCAAGGGCAGAAGTAAAAATAAATGTGCGGTGGCCTCTTGCAGCAGCAGAGGTTTCTGGAATTGAAATTCTAAATAATGAACTTCAGGAGCTGATCAAGAAGCAATGCAACTTGAAAAAAATCATTTTCAAAAAAAGCAAAGAAAAAGAAATTTCTGTAAAACTCGATACAAAGATGTCAGATGAACTTGAGGCAGAGGGTTTCGCCCGCGAAATAGCTCGAAGAGTCCAGGAAGCAAGAAAAAAAGCCAGCTTGCGTGTTGGAGATAAAATTGAACTTGTTTTGCAGCTTAATAAGAAAATTGCAAGCCTTCTCGAAAAATTTGAACAGACAGATTATATTGAACAGAAAACAAATGCTGTTAAATTTGAGATAGCTGATTTGAAAAAAGAAATCAAGGGCTATAAAAATAAAGCAGAAGATAAAATAAGGGATGATGCAATAGTTATTTTTTTCAATAAAATTAACTCCTAAATAGGGATTAAAAAATCCTATTTTTATCAAAATATATTCGATAATTTGGAGTTGCGTTAAAGTTGTAAAAACGTTTTTTAAAAGAAAAATTTAAATACTACTCTTTCTTAAATCAAATTAATTTCCTCGGAAAAAATGATAGTAAGAGATGAATTTTTGAGTAGACTGAGAAAAATCTTTGGTCTTAATCTTTATGAGGCTAAGGTTTGGACAGCGCTTTTGAGCAGAGGGACAAGTACTGCTGGGGAATTGAGCAACATAAGTGATGTGCCTCGTTCTAGAACATACGATATTCTTGAGAGCCTTGAGAAAAAGGGTTTTGTCATTTTGAAGTTTGGGAAGCCAATAAAATTTGTGGCATTGAAGCCCGAAGAAGTTGTAGAAAGAGTGAAAAAAAATCTTGTTGTTGAGGCTAAAGAGAGAAGCAAGAGGCTTGATCAGTTGAAGAACGATGAAGTTCTGAAGGAATTGACTTCTTTATTCACACAAGGAATAAAGCTTGTTGAGCCATCTGATTTGTCTGGCGCTTTAAGAGGCAGAAACAATATCTATGGGCATTTGGACATGATGATAAAAAATGCACAAAAATCAGTAACATTAGTAACCTCTGCAGAAGGTCTTTCCAGAAAACTTGAATCATTGAAGGAAGTTATCGAGAAGGCAAAGAAAAAAGGGGTAAAGATAAGAATTGCCGCACCAATATCTATGAAAAATATGAAGGTGGCAAAAGAATTTGCAGGACTTGCTGAAATCAGGCATGTTAAAGATATCAAGGCGAGATTCTGCATCTTGGACAACAAGGAACTTTTATTCATGGTTCTTGATGACGATGAAGTTCATCCAAGCTATGATATTGGAATATGGCTCAATACGCCTTTTTTTGCAAATGCACTCGGAAACATGTTTGATTTGGCATGGCAGAGAATGGACCTATTGAGTAAAGTCAAATAAATATTATTTCTACTCAGGTAAAAAAGAGGTTAGAATTGTGCTAAACATTATTAGTTATTTAACTATTTCTCCAATCAAATACTGAGGCGTTACGCTTTTAATTTTAATTTTAATTTTTTCTCCAAGAACCTTTTCCTGAGAAGGAACAATTATTGGATAGTACTCTGAAGAGCGAGCAATCCATGTTCTGCTGAAATCCCAACCCTTTTCATCAACTAATGCAGTGATTTCATCTCCAATACGCTTCTTGTTTTTTTCGATTGTAATCTTAAATAAAAGCTCTTTTAGCAGTTTGCTTCTTTTTTTTGTAATTGAATCATGAATCTTTTTAAGATGAGCTGCCGGCGTTCTCGGCATCGGCCAAAATCTGCTTATATTAATCAAATCAGGTTTTATTCTTGCTATTGCATCCATTGTCTTTTGAAAATCTTCATCTGTTTCTCCAGGGAATCCGATGATTATGTCTGTTACAATATTTATTTCCGGAATTTTTTTCCTGAATTCTTCAATTATTCTGAAGACATCATTTATATTGTAATAGCGGTTCATTTTTCTAAGAACTTCATTGCTTCCAGACTGAATTGGAATATGCAGAAATTTGAACATTTTTTTGTCTTGATAGCATTCAATCAAATCATCTAAAATTGGGAGAATATGATTTGGATTTGACATCCCCATTCTCATTAAGAAATTGTGTTTGAGGCTAAGAATTTTTTTAAGCAGTTTTGGAAGCTGTGAATTTTTTGTTTTGTCTTTTCCATATGCTGCGCAATCCTGGCTCGTGAGCCATATTTCTTTGCAGCCACCTTTAATATCCTGTTCAATATTTTTCAAGATGCTTTCTTCAGGATATGAGAAAAGAGAGCCCTTAGCAAAGCGTGTTACGCAGTATGCGCAGTTTCCAAGACAGCCCTCTGAAATTTGTGTAATCCCAATCACGGGATTTTTCCTGTTTTTAGGACAGAGGAGCTTTATTTCAGAATTTTTTTCTTTTAAATCGGTGATGGGTTTATTTTCAATTAAATTTCTCATAACTTTTGTGATATTTTTTATTTTATGACTGCTTAAGAGGATTGCTCTTGGATTAATCTGTTTGATTTGCTCTGAAAGCGCATCAGGCATGCATCCTGTAACAATGATTCTTTTGAATTCTCTGCTTAGTTGTTTGATTCTTGATTGCATTCTTTGCAAGGTCGGTCCTTTAACAATGCAGGTGTTCAAAATTGCCAAATCTGCAATTTTTGGATTATTTACAATGTTGAAGCCTGCTCTTGAAAGCAGGCCGGAAATGATTTCAGAATTATTCTGGTTTGCAGCGCAGCCGTATGTTTCAATATAAATGTTTTTTAGCATAACTGAAAAGCTGTTTTATGGTTTAAAAAACCTTACAAGAATTACATCTTTTTGATCGGAGAAATGCCTAAAATATTCAGGGAATTTTCTAAAACCGGTATTGTTGCTCTGACTAATTCAATGCGAAATGATTTTTGCAGGCCTTTTGCATTCATTACAGGGCAAGTGGCATAGAATTCATTAAATTTCTTGGCGAGCTCATATGAATACGTTGCAATTATGTGTGGGGCAAGCTGTTTTGATGCTTCATGAACTGCATTTTTGAATAATGCGAGCTGTTTTGTAAGAGAAATCTCCTCTTTTCCAAGCTTTAATTTATCGCTTGCTTTTATTTTCAAATTATTTTTCTTTTCTTTTTTGATTTTTTCAAGAATGCTGTTTGCTCTCGCAACAGAATATTGCAAGTAAGGGCCGGATTCACCTTCAAAATTCAATGCCTCTTCCCAGTCAAAAACAATATTCTTGTTTTCATCAACCTTGAGCATGGAATATTTTATCGCTGCTTTTGCAATTTCCTCCGCGTTTCCTTTGCTTTTTCTTTTCGCAATCTCTTCTTTTGCTTTTTTGATTGCCTCATTGATGAATTCTTTTAGCATGACAACTTCGCCTCTGCGAGTTGACATTTTACTCTTGCCTTCTTTTGTTTTTATCAGAACAAAAGAATAATGAACAACTCTTGGCGCAAGCTTGTTTATCATGTCGAGTGCAATTGCGAGCTGTTTGAAATAGAGCTTTTGCTCCTCACCCAAAATAATGATATTGCTCTGGGTCTTTTTTAATTTTTCAATATTATATGCCAAATCTCTCAGAACATATAATCCAGTTCCATTGCTTCTTGTCAGAACAAGCATCGGAGCTCTCATTTCTTTTTCAAGCTCACAGCCGCTTTCATCAAGAACAAACCTTCCATCCTTGTCTTTGAAAAGCTTTCCAGTCTTGTCAAAATCTTCTATAAGGTCCTGTCCTGCCTTGATATATTCTGATTCAAAATCAAATTTATCATATTTTATTCCTAAATGCGATAAAACCTTTACTTGGCCTTTAACGGCATGTTCAACAATTTTTTCTGTTTTTTCTATTGTTTTTTTATCTCCCTCCTCAATTTTGCTTAGAATTTTGAATACTTCCTGTTCAAGTTTTGCATTTTTCTCAACTTTTTTGGTCATTTCAATATAAATTTTAAGCATCTCATCCAGAGTTTCATTGCCTTTGCAGCCTAACGCAATAATCGCAACTTGTTTGCTTACATCATTAATATAAAAATGAACTTCTGGCTCATAATTTTGGAATCTAAGCAGTCTGACAATGCTGTCGCCAATTATGGCATTCCTTGCCCTGCCAACATGTGGCTCTGAATTTGGATTCAGGCTTGTATGTTCAACAAGAACTTTTTCCCCATCTCCCATATTCTCGCTTCCATATTTCTCTTTTTTATCAAGAATTTCCTTGATTATCTGTGTTGCAAGCAAGTCCTTGTTTATGAAAAAATTAACATATCCGTTTACTGATTTTATTGAAGAAATTTCTTTTGGCAATTTGTTCTTGAGTTTTGAGGAAATATCCCCTGCGATTTTAACAGGCGCTTTTTTCATTATTTTGGCAAGCTCAAAGCAAGGCAATGCCCAATCACCCATTTCCTCCTGCGGGGGCATTTCAAGAAGTCTGTTAATCTCTTCTTTGCTGATTCCCACTTCTTTCCAAAGCAAATTTATAACACTCTCTTTAAACATATTTTGAAAAGGAAAATTGACTTTAAAAATTTGACTTATGCCTCATTGATTAGTTATATTTTTAAATGAAATCTCTCTGTTTTTTTCATGAAATGCTCTGTTTGCGGAAAAAATGTTGAAGAGAATGTTCTTGGCAAGATAGAAGGAACTTTAATCAAGGTAAAGAAAGACAACAAAAACGAGCTTGTTGCTGTCTGCAAGGAATGCCAGAAAAAGGAGAATTTGAAAGAGTTAAAGCGCAAGCTTTAACTTTTATTTGTTCTTTTGTTTATTGCTTTTGAAATTTCAAAAATTATCAGTCCTGCTGATGAGGCAAGTATTGCCAGCCCAAGTTCTTGCAGAGAAAGCGCCTTGAAACCAAAAATTGCGGCAAGAGGAGTATATATTGCTATTAATTGCAGCATGAATGCACCTAAAACAGAATAGATAATCATTTTATTGCTGAATATTCCAATTTCCCAGATATTTTTTTCTTCTGAACGGCATGCAAATACCAAGAACAATTCATAGAAAACTGTTGTTGTAAGCGCCATTGTTCTTGCTTTTACTAAATCCTGCTGATAAAACAGTGCAAACATTCCAAATGCCACAACAAATGAAATCAGCCCTGCAAAGACTATGAAAGACCAAATTCCATGCAGTATTGTCTCCTCTGGATTTTTGGGTTTTCTTTTCATTATATTCTCTTCTTCTTTTTCAACACTTAACGCTAAACTTGGAATGCTGTCTGTGATTAAGTTCATCCACAAAATTGCTAAGGGCATCAAAGGCAGAGGGAATGCAAACATTAGAGCGATTAATACAAGAAGCAATTCGCCCAGATTTGCAGCAAGATAAAATTTAATTGATTTTTTCATATTGTCATATACGTGGCGTCCTTCTCTAACTGCCTTTACAATGCTTGAAAAATTATCATCAAGCAGGATTATGTCAGAAATATCTCTTGCAACATCAGTCCCTCTTATTCCCATTGCAATTCCTATATGTGCTTCTTTCAAGGCAAGAACATCATTTACTCCATCACCAGTGACCGCAATTATTTCATTTTGCTTCTTCAGGGATTTTATGATTTTTAATTTAAGTTCTGGGGTTATTCTTGCAAAAATTGTTTTTTCTTTAAGCGCTTTATTGAAATCATTTTCAGAAAGCTTCTCAAGCTCTTTGGCTTCTATGCTTGCTCCATCAAGCTCAATCATCTCTGCTGTTGCATTTGCAGTAAGCAAAGAATCTCCAGTAATCATCTTGACTTTTATTCCTGCTTCTCTGCATTCTTCAATCGCTTTTTTGACCTCTTTTCTTGGCGGGTCGAGCATTCCTTGAAATCCGACAAAGATAAGATTGCTTTCAGCAATATCCTGCGAATATTTTGAAGCAAGAGGCCTGTATGCAAATGCCAGGACTCTTAATGCCTGCATTGCCATGGTTCCATATATATAGTGCAGTTCTTTTTTCCTCTTTTCATCTAAGTGAACAATTCTTCCATTGACCATCTCTTTTGAACAATTTTTCAAAATGACATCAGGAGCGCCCTTGACATAACTTGTTAATATTTTATTTTTTCTCACTATGGACATCATCTTTCTTTTTGAGGAGAAAGAATATTCTATGATTCTGGTTTCTTTTTCGGTTTCACTTTTCTTTGCCAGTCCTGCCTTGTCTGCAGCAATAAGAATTGCTTTTTCTGTAGGATCGCCGAAAATTTTCCTGCCTTCCATTCTGGCGTTATTGCAGAGAATGCCTATTTTTAGAAGATGCAGAAGCTCTTTGAATCTGTTAGGGTTTATTTTTTTCTGTTCTTTCAAAAAATCATGATTTTTAATTTCAAAAAAAGAATTATTGCAGTAAAGTTTCACAACAGTCATTTCCTCTTCTGTTATTGTTCCTGTCTTGTCTGTGCAGATTATTGTTGTTCTTCCAAGTGTTTCTGCTGCAGGAAGTTTTCTTACAAGTGAATTGTTCTTCTGAAGCCTGCCGATTGCAAGAGCGAGAGTGATTGCAATCACTGCAGGAATTCCTTCTGGAATCACTGCAACTGCAAGGGCGATTCCTGTCAAAATCATATGCCCAATTTCTTCTTTTCTGAATATTCCTATCAATACTGTAATTGCTGCAAAGATTATTATTAGTACAGCAACTTTTTTTGAAAATTGGTCAAGCTTTAATTCCAGGGGGGTTTTTTCTATTTTTGGCTTCTGAACGAGTTTTGCAATTTTTCCGAATTCAGTGTCCATTCCTGTTGCAACGACAACTGCTTTTGCATTTCCCCTTGCAACTGTTGTTCCTGTGTAAAGCATATTCTCGCGGTCTGCAAGTTCTGTCTCAGTTTTCAGGGCAATAGAGCTTTTTATCTGAGGAAAGCTTTCTCCTGTAAGAATTGCTTCATTGACCTCAATCATGTTTTCATGCAGAATTCTGCAGTCAGCCATTATTTTGTCGCCTTCTGATACTATCAGTATGTCCCCTGGCACAAGCTGTGTCGAATAAATTTCAGTCATTTTGTTTTTTCTCAAAACCTTGACCTTGGGAACAAGAAATTCTTTCATTTCGCTTATTATTCTCTCTGCCCTATATTGCTGGAAAAAGCCTATTATTGAGTTTAGAAGAACAATTATCATAATAACAGAAAAATCAATATAATGCTTGATAAAAAAGGAAAAAACAGCTGCAAGGATTAAAATTAAAATAAAGATTGACTTAAATTGCTGAAGGAAAATCATCAAAGCACTTAATCTTCTGATTTCTCTGATTTCATTCTTTCCGTATTTTTTCAGCCTTAAAGAGGATTCCTGCTCTGAAATTCCGTTTTCATCAGAAGCAAGCTCTTTTAAAACCTCTTTTTTATCTACGGCGTGCCAATCTATCATGGTATGAAAATAGAAATGTATTTTAATAAACATTTCCCATTTTTAATTATGAAAATCAAACTTAAAGAGAATTTATTAAACTCATTTCTGAGCGTAGCCGCTCTTTCTGCTGTTATTTTTGCAGTAGTATTTTCCTTTATATATCAAAAAAGATGGATAGGTGTCATTTTCTTAATTATTGGATTCATTCATCTTTTAGTCTTAAAGCTTTTTAGAATAAAAGTAAAAGCTGTATTGCCAGATATTATATTTGGAGTGATTGATAATGGAATTCTTGTGATCGCTGCCATAATTGGTGCAGGTTTTGCAGGAGTTCTTGGCGCAATAATTGGCGGAGGTGCTGCAAATGCAGTAACTGATGGATCTGCAGGGATATTTGAAGGATGGACTGCTGAATATCTAAGAAAGCATAGAATAGAAGAGAAAAGAACTGTTTTGAGTGCCTCTATCGGAAAGATGGCTGGCTGTTTTTTTGGCGCAGCAATTATTTTAATAATTGCTTGGACAATTCTTGCCCTGTAAAAATTCTGCAAAAATTTTTATACCCTTCTTTCTTTGAAATTTTATTAGGAAATTTTTGAAATTTCCTTTAAATTTTAAACTTTCGCAAGGAATTTATCAATGAAAAATCTGAAATGACAAGAGGAGAAGAAAAAATATTGAATAGCTTTTTAAGAAGTATCCATCCCTATACTTATGAAAAAGTTGAAGAGGAAATAAAAGAACATTTTACAATCCTTGGTTTTTTTATAAAGAGGATAATAATCCCTCTTGCATTGTTGTATGTTATTTTCGGAGTTATATTCAACATAGATTTGTTTGATTCTTTATTTCTTGCATTAGTAATTTTTATCTATAGCAGTTTATTGCCTGATGCTGATATTTTCTTCAGGGCTACAAAGAACAAAAGACAAGATTCTTTATGGTATGACAAATTAGGTATGTTGTTTTTTGCGCCGCTTATTGTGTTTTATATATTTTTAGGGAGGGCAAGAAAAATGTATACTTTTTCTCAAAGACCATTTCATAACTTTTCAATGATTTTTGTGTATGGTTTTTTTCTTTTGATGATTAGCTCTATTTTTTGGAGTACTTCTCTTGAAAAGGCATCTCTGCCTATTTTAGGAATGATGGGTTATGCGATTCATTTGATAATTGACAAATTTCCTAAAAAAGTTAAAGGTTATATAAATAAGAAGTCCTCTTAAATTAAAGAATTTTTATTAGAGATATTAAATTTTTTTACAAACAATAATGAAACTATTTGCGAATAAGTTATTTGTTTTTTTAATCCATTTTGGTTTTTGATAATTTGGATATGCCTCATAGAATTCAACATCCCCGAATCCTACTTTTTTTAACATTTTTTCATATCCAAATTTGGAATAAATATATGTTCTAAACTTTTTTCCTCTTTTTATTTTGCATACAAAGTCTGCTATCTTCCTTGGAAGAAGATCTACATATTTTATTGGGATATGGCTTGTTTTTCCTTTAAACCAGTCCAATGCAAGCCGGTTTTCAATTGCGAGAATAAAAATTCCATTTTTTTTGAGTATTCTAAAAATGTTTTTTAAAACTTTTTCTTGTATCTTTTTAACATCTCCTTCGATTTTAAAGGCCACCCATTCTAAAACCCCATTCATTAAAACTACATCAAAGCTCTCTTTTTTGAAAGGCAACCCCTTATGCAAGGGAGATATATGAAATAATGCAAGATTAATTTTTTCTTGTTCAGCCCTGTGCTTAATAAACTCTAGTGTTGAAGGGTTAACATCTGTTCCAACAGTTTTGAATCTTCTGGCTAAGGCAATAGTCAAAGCCCCCATTCCAGATCCGATATCGAGAACTTCGCTTTTTTTATCTATTTTCAACTCTTTTTTCATAAACTCTGCTAGTCTTCCTCTAACTTTTTCATTTAGGATATAATCTTTAAAATATTCATTTATTTTTGATTTTTTGATTGCATCTTTCCAATTCTTCTTAGCTCTTTTGAGAAATTCTTTCATGTCTTTTTTTGGTACGAAACTAAAGTCATATTTGTAATCATCTTTTCCAAATGTTTTTTTCATTATTTTGATCATAAAATAAATAAGAAAAAGTATTTAATAAATCTTATCCTGAAATTTAAATGCCGCCTCAGTAGCTCAGCTGGTAGAGCAGCTGCTTCGTAAGCAGCTGGTCGCAGGTTCGAATCCTGCCTGAGGCTTTTGTTTTCAAATATATTTTTGAAATCAATTAAATTTATAAATTAAAAATAAAATAGATTATCCGATATAAACAATAAAAAAGAGAAAATGGCTTATCCTGAAACAACCCTTCCCGAAGCATCATATCTTCTCGTTACTTTGCCAGAGCTTGGGACTCTTAAAAATTGCAGTGTTTATTTGCTTTACTCAGACAGATTCAAAATATGGAATCTCGATGAAGGCCAGGGCATATTAAATTACGATGAATCATCAAAGCCTTATCCTGCAGAAAGTCTTGAAGCATTTGAACAATTTCTTCTTTCAAAAGTGAATGACCCAAAAATCAAGGCATTTATAGCGATGGACATTCCTGCATTTTCTGTGATGTCGCAGATTCACGCAAAGATGGCTATTTTCAATGATTCTATGCATTTGATGAAATATGGCGTTTTTGTCCCAAAACCATAAATTCTATTTTCCAAAATCTTTTAAAACTCCTCGCTTTCTGATTTCTTGATTAATTGCGGGAGTGCCGGAGTGGCCAAACGGGCTAGCTTCAGAGGCTAGTAGCTTAGTGCTTACACAGGTTCAAATCCTGTCTCCCGCATATTTTGCAGTATTTTTATTAAATCATCATCAGAAAATCTCTTTTGGATTTTTTTTCTAACAAGCTCACTTACTTGTGCTATTACTTCATATGCTTCTTCTTTTGTTATGCTAAAACCCAATTCTGATGCTTTTGCCATAACACCATGATAGCCTGAATGCGGCCCGACAACAAGCTCTGATTTTCTTCCGAATTTTTCAGCATCAAGAAATTCATATGAATTTTTGTTGTTTGTTATGCCGTGCTGATGAATTCCTGCCTTATGCGAGAAGACAGCTTTTCCAACTACAGGCGCAAAATCATTTCTTGTTCCTGTCGCTTTTGCAACTAATTCAGAAGCCTTGTAAATCTCTTTTGGATTTGCATTAGTTGTAAAAAAATCCGGCCTTGCTATGCTCCAGGCAATTATTTGTTCAAGAGCGCAATTTCCTGCTCGCTCTCCTATTCCATTAATTGTACATTCAACTTGTTCAGCGCCATTTTCTATTGCAGACAAGCTATTTGCCAGTGCTAATCCTAAATCATTATGACAATGAACACCAATTATTACATCTGGATTTATTGATCTTGCAAAATCTTTTGTTCTTGCTATCAATTTTCCAAATTCATTTGGATAAGCGCAGCTTACAGTATCTGCAATATCAATAATTGAAACCCCCTCATTCAATACAGCTCTGCAAACTTTTTCAAGCATTTCAAAATCTGCCCTGGCTGCGTCTTCTGGAGTGAATTCAACAGTATCAAAATATTTTTTCGCATAATTTACAGAGAAAGCAGCCATTCTGACAAGTTCATCATCGCTTTTTTTCAGTTTAGCTGCTATCGCTTTTGAAACAGGAACAAAAATATGAATCATTCTCTTTTCATAGTCTTTGTATGCCTGATAAGTTGCGTCTATGTCACCTTTAATTCCTCTTGCCAAACCGCAAAGATATGGTTTTTTGACTGCTCTGGAAACTTTCTGCATTGTCTCAAAGTTTTCTTTAGAAGAGACTGCAAATCCGGCTTCTATAACATCAACATTTATTTTTTCAAGCTGCTTCGCAATCTCAATCTTTTCAGAAGTATACATTGTGCAATACGCGCCTTGTTCGCCGTCTCTTAATGTAGTGTCAAATATGCGGATTGTCCTTGCAATATTTTGGACATAGTTTGTAGTGTTATTAGAGTCAGACATTTTAGGTTCCCAAGAAAAAGATAAGGAAATCTAATTACAGAATAATAATGAGACTTATAATTAAGAGTGATAGAATTGTTCTCTCTGAATTATATTTTGCTAATCTCATAAAACTTTTCAGTTTCAGACAATATATAAATTTTTCCTTAGATAAATTTTTAAAACCGGCTTTTCTTAAGGAAAAGGCAGGGTTAAAATTTGCGATAAAAGAAATTCAACAAGAATAGAATTGTTTGACCTTAGCAAAATTGATAGCCAGTATCATCTTAACAGTCATAAGGTAGATCACTGCATGAGAAATCTTATTTTTGCATTGAATTCAGATGGATTCAATACCCTTGCCTGCTGCTGCGGGCATGGCAAATATCCAATGTCTATAATCTATAAAACTCCTGAAGGGAAAATTGTTGAATTATTGTCAGGAATTGAAATTCCAAGAAAGAGGAGATTTTATTTTAAAGATGCAAACGGCTATTCTTTTGTCCCTGAACTGATTCTAAAAAAAGATTTATAAGTTTGCAGAATTTGAGGAAATTCATAAGAAACCTTGGTTTAGGAGATTGATAAGGAACATAGGTTCCTTATTATGCGGGGGTGCCGGAGTGGTCAAACGGGCTGGACTTAAGATCCAGTAGCTTAGTGCTTACACAGGTTCGAATCCTGTCCCCCGCACTAAAAAAAGTTTTGCGCTTACCGCAAAACTTTTAAATATCTGATAGGCTTCTAAAGTTTGAGCAGATTAGACTGCGCGCTAGCCCTGCGCTATCCACAAATGGGCTTTATGGTGGGTCGAAGCTGAGATGTGTGACATGAATGCTGTTGCAGTCTTGTTCATGGCGTCGAAGTTTTGTCCTGTTTGATCTTGCTTTAATGAATCAGGTCAGGCCTTGATCGGAGCAGCCTTAAATTAGAGTTAAGGTGCTTTCGGGGTTACAAAATGGAGCTTTGTTCGAGGTAACTGGACAATGTTTATGAAGCAAGTTTCAGCATATCTGCTCGCTTTGTTAAAAATAAGGAGGATTGAGAATAAAAAAAGAGTTAAACAATGCAGTCATATTCTATATCAAGAGAAAAATTCGAAGAAGTTTTTCAAATTCTTAAAAAATTAGCAGTTATGATTCTAGGAAGTTAAAATCTATAGATGAAAAAGAAAAATCAAAACTTGAAAACCTATTTTTGCATAAAATTGAGGATCTTGTAAAACAAGAATATGATGTCAGAAAATTTTTTGAAATAATTGATGAGGATGATTCAGAATATCTTGTACTTTTTGATGAATCTACCCAAAAATACTTAAGCAAAAATATACAAATAATTAGAGATTATTATAAGCAATAAATAAAAAAGAGAAAAGAGGTAAAATGAATAGAAAAGCAATTTCAGAGCTTGTCGGATATGTTTTGTTGATAGGCATGAGCATGGCAATGGCAGGAGCTGTCTATGCATGGCTTCATTTTTATGTTTTGAATCCTCTGCCTTCTGAAAAATGCCCTGCAGAAGTCAGCGTAATAATCTCAGAGCATACCTGTGGAAATGGAAATTTGAAATTGACAGTTCAAAATCGCGGAAATTTCAATATTTCGGGCTATATTGTAAAAATCAATAATGTTCCAATTGAGCATGGAGAAATTGTTGGAAAATATCCTCTTTGCCAGACAGGCTATGGCTCAGGGGAATCATGCAATAATATTGTTGTATTTCAAAAACCTCTTGCTCCTGGAACTTCTAATCTCAGTTCTTTTATCTATACTGACTATGGAGAAATCACAGCAATAGAAATAGAGCCGTTCAGATGCTTCAAAGATGGAATGCCTGACTGTCTTTGCGATAAATCAATCCTTACCCAGCAGATGGATTGCGCTTAGTTTTTGTTTATTTCTCAAAAGTTTTTTAAATGGATTTATCCTCTTAAGTAGGATATTAAAAAAGAGGAATTTTGATTAAAAACATGAATAAAAAGAGAGCTATATCTCCAATAATTGCAACAGTTTTGCTTATTGGCATTGTAATTTCAATAGCAATTGTTGTTTATATGTGGCAGGCAGGATTTATCACAGAGCAGATTTCAAAATTTAACGGTCCAATTGAAGCACAATGCAGCGCAATAAATTTTGATTGGAGTTTCAAGCAAACAGACGCTCTGGGCGGAGAGCTTTCAATCAATAATCGCGGAAATGTTCCAATTTCGCAAGTCAATATAAAAGTGGTAAATAAAGGAACTGCAATAACTAAAAATTTCAATCAATCAGCAATAATGCCCGGCGCAACTCTGAGCGACATATTAATTTCAACAGAGAATTTTACAAATTATGAGCCAGGTGTTGAAATGGAATTAACTCCTCTTATTGCTGGAAAAGGGGTAAAGACAGGAAATACTAAATTATTTGCCTGCGAAAATTCCGCAATTAAAAAAACAATTGGTTGAATTTATCTTCAACAGATTTACAAAATTTACAAATAAAAGGAGGTTTAAATGAAATTTAACGAAAAAAGAGCAATTTCAGAGATTGTTGCAACAGTCTTAATTATCTTGATGACTGTGGCGGCTATTGGAATTATCTGGGGCGCAGTAATGCCTATGATAAAAGAAAATATGCAGTCAGGCCAGGCCTGTTTGAAAGCAAAACTTGGCATAGATACAACATCAGGATATACCTGTTACAATGCTTCTTCCAATACTGTTTTTGTTGTTGTTACTAGAGGTTCAGAAACTTACAACTTAACAGGCATTGAATTGATTGTAAGCGGTGGAGGAAATTCAACAAGAAAGGATTTCAATGCTAGCTTGCCTAGTGAAAATGAAGCAAGAAAATACAATATAACTACAACATACAGCATAGACAAAGCAGCTGTTGCGCCGATTATTAGAATAGGAGCAACAACAAAAATCTGTGATTTAAGCGCAGAGGTGGTAGTCTCTCCTTGCAGTTAATCCTTTTTATTTTTAATTTTAGAAAATGAACAAAACATATAGCTATAGATTTAATCTTAGCAAAAAAGCGGATATTTGGATATCCACTGTTCTTTATACATTAATTGCTATTGCTATTATTGGAACTTTGCTTGCTGTTGTTCGCCCTCGCATTGATGAAATGCGAGATCATTATCTTATTGAACAGACAATCAACGCGATGAATAAAATAGATGAGACAGTTACAGCAGTAAAATCAGCTCAGGGAACTACTCTTTCTGTCTCTTTTCAACTTTCAAGAGGAACACTTCTTGTTGATCCTGCTAAAAAAATAATTGAATGGCGGATTCCAGATTCAAGATATCAGTATAGTGAAGCAGGATTTCCTGTTGATTTTGGAAATATAAAAGTACAGACAGATAAATCTTATGACAGGTGGAATGTAAGCTTGAAATTAAATTATTCTGATCTGACAATTTCACTAGACAATAAATCTGAAAGTAAAATCTTCCAGCCGTCTTCAGCGCCTTATATGATATGGATTAAGAATCAGGGAAGTGACGGAGCTGTTCTACCAAAATTAAAGGTTGATTTTACAATTGATTGATTAAAAATGGCAAACAATAAGAACAATAGCAATAATAAAAAAGTAATTGTTGATTTGCTTGAACGCCCACTTATTGATTTAAATCCTCCAATTCCAGCGCTTCCAAAATTCCCTGACAAAACAAAAATCAACATACGTTATATGCTGATTTCGCCCTATGTTTCTGTTCATATTTTCTGGAATCAGGCAATCAATGAATTGATGTATGAGATTGAAGAGCCTCTTCTTACAAAAGAAGAGAAAGAGCAGTTGATTCGGCTTGAAGAAGGAATGCGCGAGCTTGTCAATGTGAATATGCTTATCGAAAAAAACCAGGATGCAATTCTTGATTACATTGACAAAACAGCCAAGCTTTTGCTTGCAGAATTGGGAATTAAATTAAGCAAAGAAAGCTACAGCAGGATTTTTTATTATCTTTACAGGGATTTTATTGGATTGGATGAGGTAGAGCCTTTGTTTAGAGATTATTTTATTGAAGATATTGAATGCAACGGGCTAAATACGCCCATCTATATCATACATAGAATTTACAGAAATATGCGGTCAAATATTGTTTACAAAGAAATAGACAATCTTGCAGGTTTTGTTGAAAAACTTGCCCAAAGATGCGGCAGATATATTTCTTATGCATCTCCTCTTCTTGATGGAAGCCTTCCTGATGGAAGCAGAGTCCAGGCAACATATACAACAGAAATAACTTCGAGAGGCCCAACATTCACGATAAGAAAATTTACCAAAGTTCCTTGGACACCAACTCAATTGATTATGTTTAATACATTAAGCCCTGAAATGCTCGCATATTTCTGGATTTTGCTTCAATATAAATGCAATATTCTGATTACTGGAGGAACAGCAAGCGGGAAAACAACTTTGCTGAACGCAATTGCTTTTTTTATCCCTCCTGAAGCAAGAGTTGTTTCGATTGAAGATACTCGCGAGTTGAACTTGCCAAGAGAGAACTGGCTGCCAAGTGTTGCGAGAACAGGAATCGGAGTTGGAGGAATTGGAGAAATTGATTTGTTCACTTTATTGAAAAGTTCTTTCAGACAAAGTCCAGATTATGTTATTGTTGGGGAAGTCAGAGGCGCAGAAGCTTCTGTATTATTCCAGGGAATGGCTTCAGGCCATTCAAGCATCAGCACAATGCATGCTGATTCTGTTGATACTGTGATTAAACGTCTGCAGACTCCGCCAATAAATTTATCTCCCTCATTGGTAAATATTTTGGATTCTGTTGCAGTCATGACTCATGCAGTAGTAAAGAAACAGGAAACAAGAAAACTCAGGGAAATTATTGAAATAATGAGCGTTACTCCTGAAGGAGTTGCTGTTACAAACACACCTTTTTTATGGAATCCTGCAAATGACAAATTCTATTTCAAGACAGAAAGCAAGGTTTTCGAAAAAATTACCCTGAGATATGGGCTTTCAAAAGAGGAGTTATTTAAAGAATTTACAATAAGAACAAGATTATTGTATGAGCTTTTCAGGAGAAAAGTTTTCGGTTTTGAAGAAGTACAGCACATACTCAATGAATATTACAAAAATCCAGATGGAATCCTTGCTGAATTTGGCTTGAAATAATTAAAATTTAAAAATAAATATTAAAATGCTTACTTACAAAGAAATTCAAGTTCTTTCACAGCTTATTCAGGCCGTAGAGCAGGCTTCCTCAAAATTAGAAGCTTCTCTTAATTCTAAAAATATTGAAGATACTGAAAAGACAAAACAATTGCTGGTTGTACTGCAAAAACAAATCAAGCAGGCGATCTTGGAGATTAAAAAATGAATATTGAAAATTTAAAGGCAAATATAGACAAAGAAAAAAAGATAATTTCTGAATTGAACTTGATAATTCAAGAGCATGAAAAAGCAATCTCTGTTGAAGAGAAAACTTTTTTTAAAAATGCGGCTTTTTCACTGCTCGAGCAGGTTGAAATTTTAAATGACTCAATTCTGCCAATTATTTCTGCGCTTGCTCCTGCAGCTCCTGCAGAACAGAAAAAATTGCCTGTTCAGCAGCCGATAAAGCAGATGATTCCTGTGAAAGAAATCAGGCCGGGAGCAAGAATCTCAACGCAAACCGGAATTTTGACAATAACCAAGGAAGACAGAGAGAGGTTTATTGAATCTCTGAAAATCGAGGAAGAAACGCTTGTTCTTCTAAGAAAAAAGCTCGCAAAAAGAAAAGAAATAGTCCCTGAGGAAACAGTTTTCAGAAAACCAAGCGCTTATGTTGCGACTTCTAATAAATTTTTTGGGAATCTCTCTTCCAAACTTGCGAAAGCTGATTTTTTCAAATCCTTGAACCATAATTTGAAAAAAGCGAATATGCCTTATTTGCTGAGCAGCTTTATTTCTTTGATGCTGTTTACAAGCATGCTTGTTTTATTTCTCGCGATTATCGCTGCTGTTGTAATAACCTTGTTGTTTTTCAAAACACATATTGCGATTTCATTGATTCAGAATATTCTGATTTCATTGGCAGCTCCGATTATCACCTTTTTTGTCATGTTTATCTATCCTTCATCAGAAGCTTCTTCAATTCAGAGAAATATAGACAACGAGCTGCCTTTTGCGGTAATGCACATGGCTGCTGTTGCAGGCTCAGGGATAGAACCCACGCAAATTTTCAAGATAATTGCATTAAGCAAAGAATACAAATATTTTGGAAAAGAAATACGAAAAATAATAAATCAGATTAACCTCTATGGCTATGATTTAACAACTTCTTTGCAGTCTGTTGCTAAAATAACATCCTCCAAGAAACTTTCTGAGCTGTTGAATGGAATGGCGACAACCATAGCCACTGGCGGAGATCTGCGTTCATATCTTGACAAAAGAGCTTCAGATGCTATGGTTGATTACAAACTTGCAAGAAGAAAATATGTTGCATTGGCTGGGACTTATGCAGATATTTATGCTGGATTATTGATAGCAGCTCCATTGATTTTCATGCTTATGCTTGTTGTGATAAATACAATCGGCGGGACAATAGCAGGATTATCAACATCTTCTATTGCCACGCTCGGAATTGTTGGATTGATTATTGTAAATATACTTTTCATTGTTTTCCTGCAGCTTAGCAGCAGGAGAGAGGCTTAAAAATGAAAGAAAATAAACTCCCAATTTTTGCAATTATTGTAGCCATTGCGATAACAGTTTTTGATTTGATATGGCTGAGGCAGTCAAAATTATTTTTCTTTTTAATCGGAATTGCGGCATTTATTGTTGTTCTGCCTTTCCTCATGTCCCTGCTGTTGAAAGTCGGCCTTGAAAAAGAAAAAGAAGAGATGTTCCTTGAATTTTCAAGAAATCTTGTTGAATCAGTTAAATCTGGAATCCCAGTAAGCAAAAGCATAATCAATATCAGCAACAAGGATTTTGGAAGCTTGACTCCTCATGTAAAAAAACTTGCAAATCAAATCGTTCTTGGAATTACTGTCAAGGATGCCCTGAAAATTTTTGCATCAGATATACAGAGCCCTGTTGTTTCGCGTTCTGTTGAACTGATTATTGAAGCAGAGCGTTCTGGCGGGGAAATAGGAGGAATTCTTGAATCAGTTGCGAAGTCTGTTTCTGAAATTGAAGAGATTAAGAAAGAGAGAAAAGCCGCTGTTTACAGCATGGCCATGCAAGGATACATCATCTTTTTTATTTTTATTGTAATAATGCTTGTTGTGCAGTATAAATTTATTCCACAGATGGTTGGCGCAATTTCAACAGGCACTGTTACAGGGGCAGGCGGACTTCCTAACATGTTTGGCGGAGGCGGAGGCACACTTGACCAAGCCCTGTTAAGCAGACTGTTTTTATTATTGATGCTTGTTGAGGGATTTTTCACAGGACTCGTAATAGGGCAGCTTGCAGAAGGAAGCATCAGGACAGGCTTGAAACATTCATTCATACTTGTAGCAATATCTTATCTGATAACTACTGCTATCGGAATATTCGCAAAATAAACAATAAAAAGGATTTAAATATTTAAAATCAGTATAGCTTAATAGTTAAAAGAGGTAAAATGATTAACAATAAAAGAGCAATAACTCATGTAGAGAATATAATCTCTTTTTCAATTTTTATTATTTTTTTGATAGCATTATTCATCTATCTCCCGCCAGTTCAGAAGCCAAATATTTCAGACGTTTTGCTTGATTCTTTGCAGCATGGGATTGAAAATGAAACAAACATAAATCTGCTTGAAATTCCAATAATCCTTAATATGTCTGGTTATTCAGCAAGCATTTCGTGTTTTACATTTGCAAATCCAATAACAAGTTCAAATTCAGACAATATTGTTGTAAAAAATAACCAATCAGTTGTGGTTCCATTCAGCATATCTTCTTCAAATCTTAATGTGGCAAATAATGGGGCGGTTTATTATTTCTATTATTCAAATCAAGTCAATTTCAAAAATATAAATCAAGCTCCTTTGACATTAAGCCCATGTACTGCTATCCAGTATTTTTTCAGCGCGCCAAGAATATATTCTATTTACTCATATGCTAATTTAAGCAGTTCTATAAATTCTGTCTCGTCGAATTATGCAAATGCAAAATTAAAATACAAGATTCCAGCATCTGCAGATTTTATGATTCAGGCAAGAAACGAATATGGTATTTTCTTTTCAACAGAATCAGCCAAAAAGCCCGCTGTCGGGATTTCTGTAAAGGCTAGAGATATTCCAATAGAATATCTTGAGAATGGAGATATTAAAAAAGGAATTTTAAACATAAGAGTGTGGTAAAATGATGAAAAATAAAAGAGCGTGGGTCAGAATATTAGAAGCAGTAGTTGCGATAATGCTCATCATAGGATTTATTCTTTATTTGCATGCCCGTGAGGAAAAGCCATCTCTTACAGAACAGATGTATCAGACAACGCATGGAATTCTGTCTGAAGCAAATGCAAATGAAACAGTGAGAAATGCTGTTTTGAGAAACGATATAGCTAGTGTCGCTACTGTCAAATCTTTTTTTGATAAAAGACTGTCACAGTATAATTTTAATTATACTTTTACCATTTGCAACCTTGATGCTGTTTGTCCACTTCCTGAAACAGCGCCAAACAAAGAAATTTATGCAGACAACATTATAATAAGCGCAAGCCCAACTGCGGGAGCAGAAGCAAAAAAACTTTCTATTTTTGTCTGGTTTTAAAAATGGCTTTTGAAAATTTTGAGCACAAGGCAGATATTGGCGTAAGAGGAATTGGTTCAACTGTTGAAAAATCTTTTGAAGAAGGCGCAAAGGCGATGTTTGATGTTGAGGTTGATTTGAAACGAGTTCGAGCTGCCAAGAAAATAAAAATAAAATGCTCTGCCTTAAACAATGAAGAATTATTTGTTGAATTTCTGAATGCTTTGCTTGCACAGGCAAGCATTCATCAGATGATTTTTTCAAAATTCAAAGTCGAGAAGATTTCTAAAGGGAAACAACTTGAATTGAATGGATCTGCTTGGGGTGAGACGCTTGATGTCAAAAAGCACAAGCCTCATGATGAAGTAAAAGCAGCTACTTATTCCCAACTGAAAGTAGAGAAGAAAAAAATAAAAGCCCGAGAAATGTGGGTTTCTCAGTGCATTGTTGATGTCTGATTGCAATGCTCTACTGATATGGCCAAGATAGAAAAGATAAAAGAGATTCTTTCTGATGAAGCACTATATTATAGTAAGAAAAGAGAGAACAGTTTGAAAAGTTTAAAGGCCTCTATTCTTAGGAGCAAGCTTTTTGAATATGTGAGCAATCTCAAATTTCCTATTTATGATTCTAAGGGCGAGATTAAAATTCCAGGCGATATAAAGCCAGATATTCTTGGGGAAAATGCTCTTGAGCATAAGTTGCTTGCAATAACTCATGCAAGAATTGAAAAATTTTGCAGAACTAAAAAGCATGAAAGAATTTATGACTTGTATCTCCAGGAAGGTTTAGAAACAATTTTTCTTGATTTAGACAAAAGAATCTATAATACAGGACATTTAGGAAGCTCTGGCAAGCGCGAGATTTATGATGAGCTTTCTCTTATTTTTGACAAAGCCAAAGCTCCAACATTGATTCCAATTTTTGTTGGAAAAGAGCTTCTTAGCCTGCATATTTTTGACAGGTATGTTGGATGCACTCAATATTATAATCAATTTCAAAAATTTTCACCAGACAAAAAGCCAGAAATAAGCCATTTAATTATGCCTTGTTTTTCTGGTCCAAGACGCATTTCAATCTTGTTTGAGCCTGAGAAGAAAGAAAGGGAATTGCTGAAAATTTATTAAATAAATCTTTAAAAAGAAAACTTTCTTCTTATGCAGATGGAGCCTAATGGCAGATAAACAAGGGGTAAATTTAAAAACTGCATCTGCTTTTAGATTCAATGAAATTAGATAGAAACTTCGCTTCAATTCATGCATACTTATGCGCAGATGGCTATGTCATTAAGAATCCATTAACTCAGAAACAAAAATATTACAGAATTGGGCTTAGAAATACCAATTTAATCCTTTTGAAAGATTTTCAAGAAAAATTTGAAAAAGTTTTTGGAGTCAAACCAAGATTAGTTGAAGGGCAAAGATGTGAAATTGGTTCAAGAGAACTTTATGAACTCCTGACTAAAGAATTTGGAAGCTTTTATTCCTGGAAATGGAGTATGCCATCTTTAAAAGATGAACTCTTGTCTTTTTGGTTAAGGTCTTTTTTTGATTGCGAGGGCTGGGTTTACATTAAAAGCCATCAGAACAGGCAGATAGGATTAGATTGTGTAAATGAAAAAGGAATTAACCAGATTCGGGATGCATTAACAAGATTAGGAATACATACTATTAAAAAATTAAAGAAAAATGGCAAAATTTTCAGAATTTTTATTTTTGGAAAAGAAAATCTATTAAGATTTAAGGAAAAGGTTGGGTTCTTCCATCCTGAAAAAGCACAAAAGCTAAATCTTGCTTTGGCTGATTATGTTGTCTATAAATGGATTTTTCCTAAAAATGAAAAACAATGCAAAAAATTTGTTAAAAAAATCCTAAAAGAAAAAATCAGAATTAAAGACAAAAAGCATATAAGAATAATCTCAAACGAAAGAGAAAATTTAAATAAACTTAACTGCTTATTGTTTAAGTTTTTTAAACTAAAAGGGCTATCATATAAACGAATTAATGGCCTTGGGACTGAATATTACGAACTACATATTAATAAGCGAGAAGACATAGAAAGACTAATAAAAGAAAAAATAATCCAAAATCTATTCAAAAATGTATAAAGATAAATTAATTAAGATAAATGAGTGGACGTATGAACTTCCAAAAACTGGCGATATGCTTGTGCACGGAAGAATATTTATTTCATCAAAGTTATTAAAAGACCTTGATGAAGATTGTTTGAGACAGATTGAAAATGTTGCCTGCCTTCCCGGCATACAAAAAGCATCAATTGGAATGAGTGACATGCACATCGGTTATGGATTTCCAATTGGCGGAGTCGCGGCTTTTGATGCAGATGAAAATGGAGTTGTTTCTGTCGGCGGAGTTGGTTTTGACGGCGGATGCGGAGTTCGATGTTTGAAAACAAATCTGACTCTTGATGAAGTAAAGCCTAAAATAAAAGAATTGGTTGATGAGCTTTTTGATAATGTTCCTGCAGGATTAGGAATAAGAGGAAAAATAACTTTGTCTCGTGAAGAAGTTGATGAAGTTCTGCGAAATGGCGCAAAATGGATTATTGAAGAAAAAAAATATGGTCTGAAAGAAGATCTTGAATATATTGAGGAAAATGGCCGTGTGTCTGGCGCAGACCCAAAAAATGTTTCTGAAACAGCAATAAAAAGAGAGCAGAGACAGGTAGGAACTCTTGGAAGCGGAAATCATTATCTTGAAGTCCAATATGTTGATGAAATTTATGATGAGGAAGCTGCGAAGCAATTTGGATTGGAAAAAAATCAGATTTTAATCTCAATTCACTGTGGTTCAAGAGCTCTTGGGCATCAAATAGGAACAGATTATCTGAAAGTTCTTGCAGATGCCTCAAGAAAATACAATATCCCAATAAGAGAGCATGAACTTGTCTGCGCGCCGATTAAAAGTGAGGAAGGAAAAAGATATTTTTCAGCAATGTGCTGCGCTTTGAATTATGCGTATGCAAATCGGCAGGTTATAGCGCATTTAGTTCGCGAGAGTATAAAAAAAATATTCCCAAAAGCAAAAGTTGAAACTTTTTACGAGATAACTCATAATTCATGCAAAGCAGAAAAGCATGAAATTGATGGTAAATTAAAAACAGTTTATGTCCATAGAAAAGGCGCGACAAGAGCATACGGACCCGGCCGCGCCGAAGTTCCAAAAAAATATCGTGAGATAGGACAGCCTGTTTTAATCGGCGGGACAATGGGCACAGCATCTTTTATCATGCATGGAACAGAAAAAGGAATGAAAGAAGCCTTTGGTTCAGCGTGCCACGGAAGCGGAAGAGCAATGTCAAGAACAAGAGCGAAAAAACAATACTGGGGAAGCACTTTAATTAAAGAACTTGAACAAGAAGGTGTTTACGTAAAAGCAAGAAGTTTGTCAGGACTCGCAGAAGAAGCTCCAGGAGCTTACAAGCCTGTTGAAGATGTTGTTGATGCAATTCATCAGGCCAATCTTGCAAAGCGCGTTGTTCGATTGAAGCCTATTGGAAATATAAAAGGATAAAAAGCAG
>Ga0210016_1000531_pt1 | contig 34062 bp, 32 predicted proteins | sample CryGeyCG2014_300_FD_185454 | JGI IMG/M metagenome (GOLD analysis project Ga0210016, IMG submission 185454) | Groundwater microbial communities from aquifer - Crystal Geyser CG02_land_8/20/14_3.00 (SPAdes) (version 2) | ecosystem: Environmental > Aquatic > Deep subsurface > Groundwater | place...
GTGGACGATGACACCCCGGAGAGAGCCAACGTGAATCCTTCCCGAAGGCGTCTTCATATCATCGACCCACTCAAGAGAAAAATGACGTTCTTTAAGTCTTTTTGCTTCGCGGTCTGCCCAGATCATAAGATTAGTGAATGGTTAATTATTTAATTCTAATTTATTTTTTTCGTCGTTGATGACGAACAAGATTTTTCGGTACAATATTAATTGTATTTGAGTCTGACAATAATTCACTAACACCTATTATATTTTTCTGGTCATTAGGGTCAATGTACTTTTCAATATTTGCCGGTGGTTCATAGGTATAGTTTGACGGTTCAGTGTAATTGCAGATGAGTCCTTCATAATTTCTTAATACCCATTTACTATGACCCTGGGACAAGACATAGTTCGGCATTAATGGTATTTTTCCACCACCACCGATTCCGTCAATACAAAAGACAGGAACGGCAAAACCACTGGTATGGCCCCGAAGATATTCGATAATTTCGATTCCCTCGGAGACTCGAGTGCGAAAATGTTCAATTCCTTGGCTAAGGTCGCATTGATAGATGTAATAAGGTCGAACGCGGTTAGCAACTAGTAGCTTAACCAGATTTTTCATCACTAACGGATGATTATTGACTCTTCGTAGTAAAACAGACTGGTTACCTAAAGGAATCCCGGCATCAGCTAATAGATTACAAGCTTTGGCTGATAGATCAGTTATCTCTTTTGGATGATTAAAATGAGTATTAATCCACAAAGGATGATATTTTTTCAACATCTGACAAAGATCATCGGTAATTCGCATCGGGCAGGTAACTGGTACTCTTGTGCCGATTCTTATTATTTCTACATGCTTAATTTCACGGAAAAGTTTGATGATTTTTTCCAAGTAATCGGTTGGTAAAGTCAAAGGATCGCCGCCGGAGATAAGAATGTCGCGGACGGTTTTAGTTTTTTTTACATACTCGGCCGCTTTTAAAATTTTTAGCCAAGGAGTTGGTAGATCAGTTTCGCCGGCGTGTCTTCGTCTGGTGCAGTGGCGGCAGTACATGGCACATTGGTAAGTAACATAGATAATTAATCTGTCTGGATAGCGATGAGTTAAAACTCCTTCGAGTCCTTTTACTGGGCAATCTTCTTCTTCATGAAGAGGGTCGGAAAAATCGCTTTTGGAAATATTGGTTTCTGAAATAGTCGGTACAGCCTGTAATTTGATTGGGCAAAATTTATCATTGATATCAATTTGCGAAAGGTAATAAGGAGTAATCGCCATTCGTAAGATCTTTAATGATCTTTGAATAGTTTTAGTCTCTTTATCAGTCAGATATAGAATTTTTTGTAAAATTTTAGGTTCAGTAACACGATTTTTAATTTGCCATCGATAGTCTAACCAATCCTTATCGAAAACCTTTTTCCAATAACTGTTTTTTTTTGCTTTTTGAAAAAAACGAAATTTATCCATAGATAATAAATTATAAACAAATAATAGAATTATTATCAGCAGTATCAAATATATATTCTCCGATCGGCTCGGAAGAAATTAAAGACAAACTGCTTACTTTAAAATATCTTATTTTATAGTATTCTGGATGTTTTGTGAAAAAAGAAAAAGTATAGATATTTTTTCCATCGGATAAACCAATATTAAGAGCCTGAATTTCTTTAGAATTCTTTTTAAGAATGTCTCCCACTTTTTCTAAAGCTTCACTTGGTTTTTTTGATCGGAGATTTTTTTTAAGTAAAAACCAGATTTTTTCTGCTCCAATTTTTCCCGGAATAGAAAGGGAAACTTTTTTCAAAAGTCCGTTAAAAACAAATATATAATCATTACTAAGATAGGGTTGATTAAACTGGATATTATTTTTATGATGGGGAAAAGAAGCGCTTCGAACATGAATGGAAAATAAATTTGTTTTTGGAAAGTTTTGAAAAGTACTTCTGTCTTGCCAAATAGGCTTTATTGATCGATAGAGTTTCCATGAACTATTCTCATACCAGGAAAATCCCCAGCCATCCCCTTGCCAGTCGCCATCATAAGTTTTGTTTTTTTGTGCCATGATAGAAAATTGTTCAAGAATCGTTTTTGGTTTGATTGGATTTTCTGATTTTGCTAAAAGAAATCTACACATAAAAAGAAATATTAAATATTAAAAATCAAATATCAAAAATTCTCAAAAATCTTTATTAATTTCTCAATTACCAGGTCGATATGTTTTATTTCGATAACGAAAGGTGGTAGAAAACGAACTATGGTATCACCGGCGGGAATCGCCAATATTTTTTCTCCCTGCAGTTTTTTCAGTAAATTATTCCGATCTATTTTAACATCGAGACCAATCATCAATCCTTGACCTCGGACATCACTGATTGACGAAGATTTAATTTTTTTTAGTTCCTTAATAAAATAGGACCCCATTTCCGTTACATGTTTTAGTATTTTATTATCGATTTTATTTAATGTTGCTATGATACCCGCACTTGCTAAAGGATTTCCTCCAAATGTTGACGTATGGAGACCCTTAAAAATAACAGCGGAAACTTTATTATTAATAAGAGTAGCGCCAACAGGAATTCCGCCGGCCAATCCTTTGCCCAAAGTTAGAATATCAGCCTCAATACCTGATTTTTGCGAACACAAAAAACTTCCGGCTCTTCCCATTCCAGTTTGAACCTCGTCAATTATAAGAATAACTCCGTGTTTATCACATATTTGTCTGACTTTCTTTAAATAATTTTTATCAGGAACATATATTCCACCCTCGCCTTGTATAGGTTCAACGATAAAAGCGGCCGTATTTTTATCAATCGCTTTTTCCAGCGCTTCGGGATTATCGTAAGGGATAAACTCAACCTGCCAGAGAAGAGGAAGAAATGGTTTGCGGTATTTTTCCCCATAAGTTACTGACAGGGCTCCTAGAGTTTTTCCATGATAACCATGATCGCAGGCAATAATTTTCTTTTTTCCGGTGACAGCCACTGCAAATTTCAAGGCCGCTTCATTGGCTTCGGCTCCAGAGTTTGACCAATAAACATATTGATATAATGGACCGCATCTTTTTATAAGAAGTTCTGATGCTTCGGCCCGTTTATCGTTATTAAAGCTTCCATGCAAAGTCGTAATGAGTTTAAGTTGCTGTTCTAGTTGTTCGGTAATTTCTTTATTGGCATGGCCAAAAATACTAACACCATAATTACTCATCATATCCAAATATCTGTTTCCGGTTTCATCATATAAATAAATTCCTTGTCCCTTAACAAAAGTGACTCCTCGGTTGACATAAGTATTGACGATATATTTTTGTTGAAGAAATTGATAATTTTTCATAAATAAAAATTAACTAATAATTGTTCCTCGGCCATTAATAGCTTCTATAATAGGATGTTTTATCCGGCCGTCCGACCAATACATTGTTTTTAAACCTAAGCGGAAAGCCTCTTTAGCACCAAGAATTTTTTTCTTCATTCGGCCTTGAGCGAAAGACATATCTTGATCGAGTTTATTTTTATCGACTGTTTTTACCAGAGATGATTCATCGCCGAATTCTCTTAAGAGACCCGGAGCTTCAAATAGGACAACCATTGATTTAATTTTTAAAGCGCCTGCCATAACTGCCGTTGCCCAATCATTGTCCGTATTAATGATTTGTTTTTCTTCATCCATTGCCGGAGGGGAAATCACAGGAATATATTTATTTTCCAAAAGCAAATTAATAAGATTTATATTTACTTTATCAACTTTACCGGTCATGTTATTAGTAATCAATTTTATTTTGTTTCCTTCTTTGGAATAGACCGCTTTTTTCCGTTTTCCTGTCCACAATAGTCCATCAATCCCTGACAACCCCACAGCATTAATTCCATAAGATTGAAGTTTGGCAACAATTTTTTTATTGACAAGACCGGGATAGATCATAAGAAAAACATCGATCGCATTTTTGTCAGTATATACGCTACTAATTCCGGTTGGAGAAGTTATGATTTTTGTTGGGGTTTTTAGTTTTTTGGCAATTTCATCCCGGGTTTGACTGGCGCCATGAACGATAATGACTCGTTCTTTTTTTTGAAGATAAACAACGTCTTCAGCGATAAAATCCCAGTTTATAGTTTTTCCGCCGCCAACTTTGATAATGATCATAGTATTTATATTGGATGTAGTCCTGGAAATTCTAACCCCATTGTTTCAGGTAAGTCATACATAATATTCATAGCTTGGACAGCCTGACCGGCGGTTCCTTTGACTAAATTATCAATTGCTCCAATAACTACTAACCGTTTGGTAACATTATCCATCTCAAATCCAATATCACAGTAATTAGTTCCCTGAAGAATTTTCGGTTCGGGAAATCGATAGAGTCCTTGTTTTTCTTTTACGATTCTTATAAACGGTTCGTTTCCATATTCGGCTCGATAAGCTTTCCAAACCTCTTTTTCCGTTACCCCACTTTTCGGAGTGGTGTGTATCGTAACCAAAAGCCCTCTAACAATGTCTATGGCGGTAGCCGAAATTGCCACGTCAAAATTTTCAGCAAAAGGGGATAGTTCCTGAATGATTTCAGCAGTATGACGATGGCCAGAAGGCATATAAGATCGAACCACTCCGGAACGTTCAGGGTGATGTGAGGAAAGAGACGGCTTTAAACCAGCTTGAGAACTACTCATTTTAGCGTCAATGATAATTTTTTCTTCAATAAGATTATGTTTGACCAAAGGATAAAGCGAAAGGATTGAAACGGTTGCCTCACAGCCAGCACAGGCAATATAGGAAGATTTTTTAATTTCTTCTCGGTGAAGTTCTGCAATTCCATAGATAAATTTTTTTAACATTTCCGGATTTTGATGTTTTTGTTTATACCAATTTTCAAATATTTCTTTTTTACGCAATCGATAGTCAGCTCCCAAGTCAACAATTTTTTTTGATAAGATTTTTAATTTATTCATATATTTCATCGATTCGCCATTAGGCAAAGCAACAAAAAGGATGTCACATTTTTTCAGCTCAATTGGATTAGAAAATACCAAATCAGTTTTTTTCCTCAAATTAGGATGAACCTGTGAAACCATCTGCCCGGCGAACTGCCTAGAAGTTGCCTGTTTAATAGTAACTTTTGGGTGTGATAATAAAATACGGAGGATCTCTCCCCCTGCATATCCAGACGCTCCGTATATCGATGCTTTAATCATAGGTTTTTTACAACTTTTACACAGTAATCCAGAATCGCTCCTGAAATACTGGTTTTAGTTGGTTTTTCAGAATTTTTAAATTCAGTCGTATGGTTTATTTCGTTAATCTGTAAACCATCATTAGTCTCAAATATATCCGTAGATAAAATCCCGTCGCCAACAGCGTCACTAGCTTTTTTTGATATATCAGCAATTTCTCTAGTAACAGGACAGTTGCTGGTCACTCCACCTCTGGCGGTATTAGTAATCCAATGAAGTGAATCTCGGTATATAGCACAAATGGTTTGCCCGTCAATAACAAAAGCTCTTATATCTCGTCCCGCTTTCTTAATATATTGTTGAATATAAAATGATTTCTGCTGAGGAGAACCTAAGACATCTTTGTGTTCCAAGATTGCTTCAAGAGCATCAATATCATTAATTTTTGCTAATAATCTTCCCCAGGAACCCAATGGCGGTTTGATGACGACCGGAAATCCACCCATTTTTTTGATAGCTTTGACGGCCTGAGTTGAATTAAATACCATAGCAAAATCGGGCGTGGGAATATTGGCTTTTTGCAAGGCAAGTGAAGTTACAAATTTATCCTCACAGATTGCAGCAACTGATGAATTATTAATGACTTTGATTCCAATAGACTCAAAAAAATGAGTAGCATTATTGCCTTTTACGGTTGATACACAACGTTGAAGTGCCACATCAAAGTTGCATTGATAAGTTTTTCGATTAAAGATTTCTTCTCTCACATCAATAAGCTTTATTTTGATACTTTTTTTTCTTGCCGCCTCAATAATAAGTTTTTCATCACCTCTAATTGTTGTATGTAATAGTCCAATTTTTATCATAGGATCTATTCTCCCCAGTCTTCTTCGACTTTGGGCGCCTCTTGAAGAGTCGCATTATTATCTTTTAGAGACGAGACAACCAAGCGAGTATGACAGTCGGAACAACTGATAATTTCTGACTCTTCAGTATTTTTTGGAAGAGTCACTTGAGCGTCACAAACAGGACATGTGCTTTTCATATTTAAATAAAACTTTTAATTCTGTTATTATATATTCTTATCATTTACTGTCAAATTTTTGAATAAACTTGACAAAATTACTACAAAATGTTAAGATTTTAACAATATGATTACTATTAAAGAGGTAGTAGAAGAAATAATCATGCGGTCTACTTTTTTAGAGGAGGGTTTATATAAAGGGATAATTAATTATTCAGCTTTATCTCGGATGATTAAACCAGAGATAGAAATGAAACTTTTTAAACAGGTTAAAGAAGGAGCTATAGTTATGGCTTTAAGAAGAATTGGTAAAGTTCATCAATTAAACCAAAATCTCAAAAAAATTTTTTCTAAAACCCCAGACATAATTATTAGATCAAACTTAGCTGAATTTACTTTTGTAAATTCTGATTCACTATTAAGTAAACTTAGAATACTGTTTGAAAAGGCTAAAAATCAAAACCGATATTTTTTTACTGTTACTCAAGGAGTTTTTGAGACAGGAATAATTGTCAGTAAAGAACTTGAGGATAAAATAAAAAATATTTTTAAGGAAACAATTATTAATAAATTATCAGATCTATCATCAATTACTATTAAACTTCCTGAAGAAAATGTTAGTACGCCAGGAGTCTATTATTTTATTCTTAAAGCTTTGGCTTGGAATAATATCAATGTTATAGAGGTAATTTCTACTTATCAGGAGATTACTTTAATTCTGGAAACAAAAGAAGTTGATAAAGCTTTTTCTGTTCTAAAAAAATCCTTGACTATTTAATTTCCACTATTTTATATTTTATCTTTCCAGCCGGCACTTCGACTTCGACCCAGTCGCCGACTTTTTTGCCGACCAAGGCTTGACCGATAGGCGAAGTGTGAGAAAGTTTTTTATTTAAAGGGTCAGCTTCAAAGTCGCCGACGATCTGAAACAGCTCTTTTTTACCATCGATTTCCACGATGACCGAAGTCCCCACCTCAACCTGGTGGTTGTTATTTTGATTTTCCACAACCTTGGCTGTCTTCAAGATTTCTTCGATTTCCTGAATTCTTCCCTCAACAAAGGCAAAACCTTCTTTGGCAGCGTTATATTCGCTGTTTTCTGAAAGGTCGCCCATTGACCTGGCTTTATGCAGTCTTTCCAGCGCATAAGGTCTTTTGGTTTTAATCAATTCCTCAAGCTCTTTTTTCAGATTTTCAAAACCTTCTTTGGTTAGCTGAACATGGTTCATAGAGTACAAAAAAATAACCCCCTTTTACTATTAATCTTGGGGATTTAATGATAAAATATTACTATAAAAAGAGTGTTTTGTCAAATAATGGTCCCATCGTCTAGTGGTCTAGGACGACAGGTTCTCAACCTGTAAATCATGGGTTCGAATCCCATTGGGATCACATTAGTGAATTTGGGTTAAAGCATATATTTATTTATTCTTTCCTAAACTTTAACCATATCTCAGGTTCACGATAGCTATCAAATTGAGTATTAATACATTCAAATGAATATTTTTTAAAATAATTTTTTAGTGTTTTTCCTTTATCATTTATGTTTAAACCCAGTTCATATTTTGACCCATGAGCTTCTTCGTTTAGAAAATTGGTATCAGGATATGGAAGAATAACATAAAGCATCCCCCCTATTTTCATAATCCTATAAAATTCTTTAATCACTTTTGCAGGACGGAATGCGTGTTCTAAAGTATGCGAAGAATATATAATATCAAAAGTATTATCTTTAAAAAAAATTAATTTATGCATATCCGCTTTAACTACTTTATAACCTACCTTTTTAGCGATAGAAATTTTCTTCTGGTTAAAATCTACACCGATAATATTCTTGAATCCTAATTTTTTAAACTGCCTTAAGCCTATACCATCACCACAGGCAATATCGGCAATCATAAAATCTCTTGGTATTTTACAAAAAGACTTTTTTATATATCTTTCCTGACCAGTTTCCCATTTTTGATTTTCTGATTCAAAAGAACAATAATCAGTTAACTGTTGTTTCTTATATTGATTGTAAGTTTTAACAATATCTTTAAATTTTGTTTGATTTGCTTTTTCGTAATCTTTATTTTTATTTACAATCGGTAACAATAAGTAAGTTAATAATTCCATATAAGCAAATCCTAGATCAATTGGAATCCTAAATAATCCGTCTTTATAACCTTGGTTTTTGATAAACCTGGATAAAAACATACGGAGTGGATTTAATAAAATTTTTTTTAGCGATATTCTTTCACCAAGCATTTTTTTTTGTTTTGCCTCTCTAACTCCATAACTAGTAAACTTGGTAAAAAGCTGCCAAAGTGAACGATAAGAATAATGGTTTATCTTATTTTTTAAAACCCCCACTTTATTATCTTTAACTTTATAAACTGCATGAATTTCGTGCGTCGTGCTAAAACCCTTATTTTTTTTAAATAAAACCATTTTGTAGTAATTCTCTTTTCCATAATTTAGCCTCTTATTCCTAAAATAATTTTGGATGGGGATTTTATATCCAGAAAATCTTGAAGATTTTATTATCCTAAGTATTTCTCTTTTTAATTCAGGAGTTATAATTTCATCAGCGTCCAATGCCAACACCCAGATAGCTTTTGCTTTTGTTAAAGCATAGTTTCTTTGTTTACCTTCCCCTTGGTATTTATGTTTATAAATTCTTGCATTAAATCTTTTAGCAATTTCTAAAGTTTTATCAGAGGAGAAGGAATTTACTATAACAATCTCTTTTACCCAATTTTGAATTGATTGCAGAGATCTATTAATTATGTCGGCAGCGTTTTTTGATATCATTGAAACAGATATACTTGCTTTCATGCTTTCATAGGTTAAATTATAAGCTAATTTATTAGTTAAAAAAATCCCGCCTTTCAGACGGGATTTTTATTAATGAAATTGACTTATTTTTGAGTCGTGTCACCCTGGAATAGTTTGTGATAAAAATCCCAGAACTTTCCTTGATCAGCGGCGCAAAGCGAAGCTTCAGCAGCTTTTTCCGCATTCGGATGCATACTTGGAGGTAATGGATATTGCATGTAATAAAGTTTGACTTTACCTTGATAATCTTTCATTATTTGTTCAACAGTACTATAAGCTCTTTGGCAGTATGGGCATTCAAAATCAGAGAATTCAATGATAGTGACTTTAGCATTTTTTTCACCTATTATTGGAGCATTTCCGACTTTAATTTCTTTTAGATTAGGTTTGAATGCTTTACTAGTATCTGTCCCAGTTTGATCACATTGTTGTTGTAAATTAGTCTCAGAATAATCAACACAATTAGTTGAACTTGTTCCGTCAAGCTCTTTGTCAACTATTTCTTTAAAAGCAGAAAGAGGAAAAGCACCACCTAAAAATTTGCCGTTTATAAAAAATGCTGGTGTTCCTTGAACTCCGAGAGAAGCGCCATAACTTCCTTGTGAAGCTACTTCTTTTTGTTTTTCACCAGAATCAAGGCATTTATTGAATTTGCCAGTATTAAGCTTTAGTTCTTTAGCGTATTTTTTTAGATTTTTAACAGATAAAGGAGACTCCTGTTGAGCTGCAGTAGTTCCAGTGGCTCCCGAACTAACTGTTTTTTCAAGCTTGCTAACTTTGATAAAAAGAAAGATCGCAAAAAGAGTTAAAATTCCCATCATCACATAAATAACATTATTTGAGCGAGGAGGAGGGCAATAAGCATTTTCCTCGGTTTTTTTAGATTTTGGCATATTAAATTTTTAATTTATCTTATAACAGTACCATTTTTTAGATTTTTGTCAAGGGGAAAAAGAGTAAATTTTTCCGGATCATCAGCCACTAGTATCATTCCGTTGGAATCGCGACCCATGATTTTCTTTGGTTCAAGATTGGCTAAGAAAACATATTTATTACCGATCAAATCTTCTGGTTGATAAAGCTTAGCCAATCCAGCCAGTATCTCTACGGTTCCATAATCATCGCCCAGATTAACGAGCATTTTAATTAAACTCTTAGATCCTTCAACAAGCGAAGCTTCTTTAACTTCTCCAACCCGTAGATCAAGTTTTTCAAAATCGGGAAAAGCAATAATATCTTTTTTCATGTTTAATAAATTTTATAACGATTATAAAAATTATAACTTATTTAGCGTAAATTCTATATAAATTACTGCCGATTTTTTCGAACTTGTAGATTTTTATCTTTCCGATTTCTGCAGTGTTTTTAACATGTGGTCCGGCGCAGAATTCTTTAGAATATCCTTCAATAAAATAAACTTTGACGGTTTCTGGATATTTTTCTCGGAAAAAAGACCGAGCGCCGATATTATAAGCTTCTTCACGAGGAATAATTTTAAGTGTTACAGGCAATGATTCTTTGACTTTTTTATCAATAATCAATTCAGCTTTTTTAATCTGTTCATAACTTGGTTTAATCGATGAGTAGAAATCAAAACGCAGTCTTTCTCCGGTAATATGAGATCCCTCTTGTTTGATTGAATCTCCTAGAACATCAAAAAGCGCCTGGTGAAGCAAGTGAGTCGCGGTATGATATTTTATTGTTTGAGCCGAATGATCTGCTAATCCTCCTTTGAACATACCGGCAGAAGAAGTTCGGGAGAGATTTTTATGTTTTTTAAATTCGGTATCAAATTCTTGCTTGATTTTTAATTTATTAATCGATTTACCCCATTGTTTTAGTAATTCAACAGCCAATTCAAAGGGAAACCCATAACTTTGTTTTAAATCAAATAATATTTTTCCGTTTATTAATGGCTGATTTTGTAGGATTTTAACACCTTTGCCAACAGTTAATTCAAATGAATCAATTTCTTCTCCAATAATTGTTGTTAATTTAATAAAATCATTTTGTTTAAAGTAAACGGGATAATAAGTATTTACTATTATTGTACAAATAGGTTCGACTATTTTTAACGGAACGATATCTAATTCCATCATTTTTACCATAGCTCTTCGAATTAATCGACGCATAATATATCCTTGTTCTTTATTACTTGGTTCAATGCCTGCTTGCGCCATAAAACAAGCTCCTTTTAAATGATCGGTTATCACCCGCATTTTTAATTTATAAATATCGTTAGAATAAGATTTTTTTGAATATTTTTCTATGACCTTAATAATTTTATTGAATAGATCAATTTTAAAAACATCCGGTTCATTATTTAAAGCAGCCAAGGTTCGTTCCAACCCTCCACCAAAGTCAACATTTTTAGCTGACAGTTCTTGGAAGGTACCGTCTGATTCCTTCTTATACTGCATGAAGACAGAATTACCGACTTCCAAGAAGCGGCCACAGTCACAATTAGGATGACAGGTTTTGCCGTATTTTAGGTTATGGGGGACTTGGGTGAATTCGAAGAAGACTTCAGAGTCAGGACCGCCTGGCTCGCCTATTGGCATGTTTTCCGGCGCTCCGGCGCGCGACCACCAGTTATTTTCCACTCCGTATTTAAAAATGTGACTTTCCGGGATACCTATTTTCTTCCAAATTTGCAACGACTCTTCATCGGCAGGTAAATCTTTTGTGCCGGCAAAAACAGAGACATAAAGTTTTTCTTTAGGAAGTTTTATTACTTCAGTCAAAAATTCCCAAAACCAGGCGAGCTGTTCTTTTTTAAAATAATCGCCCAAAGACCAATTACCCATCATCTCAAAAAAAGTCGTGTGACGGTTATCACCGACTTCTTCGATGTCTTGAGAGCGGAAGCAAGGTTGAATATTATATAATCTTTTACCTTGGGGATGAGGTTCGCCAAGAAGATAAGGAACCAAAGGCTGCATGCCGCTACCGGTAAAAAGGGTGGTCGGGTCGTTTTGGGGAACTAAAGGAATTGGCGGTACTTCTTTGTGGTCGCGTTGTTTCCAAAACTTAGTAAACTTTTCTCTTAATTGGACATGAGTCATCATAATATTATAAAATTATAGCATTATGGTTATAAAAACTACAGATACTAAATTAATAAAGAGCTTATTTAAAAAGTTTACCCTTCCACAACCTAATAGTCACAAGGGCCAAAACGGTAAGGTTCTAATCATTGGCGGCTCTTCCTTATTTCATGCCGCCTCCCTCTGGGCGGCTGAAGTCGCTTCTCATTTTGTCGACATTGTTCATTACTCATCAACTGAGGAAAATAGACAAGTATTTCTTTCTTTAAAGAAAAAATTTATTAATGGCATTATTGTTCCGCAAAAAGAGTTAATTCATTATCTTAAAGAAGATGATGCTATTTTAATTGGGCCAGGAATGATGCGCGACGAAGAAGAAGGTAAACATACATATGAATTAACCCACAAGTTAATAAAAGATTTTCCGGAAAAACGGTTTGTTTTTGACGCAGGAAGTTTACAAATGATGAAGCCAGGTTGGCTTAAAAAATTAGAAACTCCAGCTATTATTACACCACATCAAATTGAGTTTGAGAATTTATTTAACGTCTTAATCAGAGAAAAATCTCTCGAACAAAAACAAACTATCATCAGAGAAACAGCAAAAAAATACCACTGCGTTATTTTATTGAAAGCAATTGTTGATATCATATCAGATGGTGACAAAACATATGTCATTGAAGGTGGCAACCAGGGCCTAACCAAAGGAGGAACAGGCGATGTTTTAGCTGGTTTGACAGTTTCTTTTTATGCCAGGAACGATTGCTTAAATTCAGCTGTTTTTGCCTCGATTCTTTTAAAAACGACTGCTGACAATCTTTTTGAAAGTAAAGGATATTGGTATAATATAAGTGATATAATCAATAGATTATCCGAAGAATTGAAAAAGATAATATTATGAAAAAAGAAACGATTGTTGCTATCATTATGGGTTTACTGTTAGGCGGAGTGGTCGCTTTCTTTTTAGTAACCAAGACTTCCGAGAAAGAGTTAGAAAATAGCAAAGCCATTGCTCCGACGACCACTCTTAATCAGGAAAAAGCAGCGGTTGTCACCGGCTATCAAACTTTGGAAATGAGTCAACCACATGATGAAGAAATTGTTGACAAAGAAAGTATCAGTATCGCCGGTAAAGCAGAAAAAGACTCGCTCATCGTCATTCAATCTCCAATCAAAGAAGTTATTTTGAATATTAGCAATAACAGTTTCCAGACTGATTTTCCCCTAGCTCTTGGAGAAAATACGATTAAAATCGTTGCCTATCCTCATAATCAGCTTCTTCGTTCTCAGGAAAAAGAATTAAGAGTTTATTATTTGAAGAACGAGCTATGACCCCACTTCGTTATCAAATAAAGACTTTGATAACTCCGTTAGGGGTTATTAAAATTAATTAAGAATATAAAAGTGATAATACCTAACGAAGCTATTAAAAATTACATTAGAAATTATAGCGAAGTGGTATGAACAAACTATTGTTATATTGCTATATTGTTATATTATTATTAACAACGGCGTTTGTTGTTAACGGCCAGACGGAAACAGTAGTTCCGACTGCCACTTCTTCCGTAACTCTGCCGGTAGCTGAGCAAAAAGATATTAAAATTCTAAAAGAAAAAGTCGCCAATAAAGTATCCGAACTAAGGAAAGAAAATAATAAGGCCATTAGCGGTCGGATTTTTGAAACAGAGACTGGTTTTTTTAAGATAAAGACGCAAAAACAAGAAGAATATTTAGTTAAATTAGACGATGCTTTAACTAAGTACTACAGGATTTCCGGCAATCAGGCTAAAGAAGTAAAAAAAGAAGATATTAATAAAAACGACTATATTATTATTAATGGAGTGGTTCACGATAAGACCGTCGATGCCAACTCGATTTTTATTGATGAGGAGTATTTAGTTAATTCAGGAAAGATAAGTCAGGTCAACAAAGATAGTTACTCTTTGAAGGTGACTACTTCTTCAAAAGAAGAGTTTAATTTAGATATAGAAACCTCGACTAAACAGATGATTCTTAATATTAAAACTTTAGAGATAGAAACTACTGGTTTTTCTAAATTTAAAGAAGGTGATACGGTTCATTTTGTCGTCAAAAAAACCGGCGAGACAAATAAAGATAATCATTATTCGGTGATAAAAATTTTGATCATACCGCAAGAGTATTTCATAAAATAAATGCTTAACTTTCTAACTAAATTCTTTAACTACAATCAGCGTGAAATCAACCGTCTGAAAAAAAAAGTTGACGAGATAAATAAACTTGAGGACAAAACAAGAGACTTAAAAGATGAAGATTTTTCCCAAGAGACTAAAAAACTCAAAGAGTTAGTTCAGTCTGGAAAAAAGAGTCTTGATGGAACCTTACCCTGGTCTTATGCTTTAGTTCGCGAAGCGGCAAGGCGGAGTTTGGGTCAGCGTCACTTCGATGTCCAGCTTATTGCCGGAATTGCTCTTCATGAAGGTCGTATCGCCGAACAAAAAACCGGTGAGGGAAAAACTTTATCAGCAGTACTTCCTCTATATCTTAACGCTTTAACAGGCTATGGAGTTCATCTGGTGACAGTTAATGATTATCTGGCGCGCCGCGATTGCGGCTGGATGGGAGTAATTTTTGATTTTTTAGGCCTCTCTGTTTCTTCGATGATCTCTGGAAAATCCTTTATCTATGATAGAACCTATAAAGACAAAGAAGCTTTAGATTGGCGACTGTCTAACCTTAAGCCAATCACGAGAAAAGAGGCTTATTTGGCTGATATTACTTACGGAATAAATTCCGAATTTGGTTTTGACTATTTAAGAGATAACATGGTTTCCTCAACAGAGGAACTGGTCCAGCGCGGTTTTCACTATGCCATTATTGACGAAGCCGACTCGGTTCTCATTGATGAAGCCAGGACACCTCATATTATCTCGGCTCCTTATGAAGAAGATACAAATAAATACTATCAGTATGCTCAAATCGTTAATCGCTTAGAGGAAAAGACCGATTATATAATTGATGAAAAATTAAGGACGGCCAATCTCACTGAGGAAGGAGTAAAAAAGATTGAAAAAATTATGGGAGTGACTAATATTTATGAGAAGGACTTTGACAGCTTATTTCATATTGAAGCGGCTTTAAAAGCGCAGACTCTTTTTAAAGTTGACAAAGACTATATTGTTAAAGACAACGAAGTGATTATTGTTGATGAATTTACCGGCAGGCTGTTATATGGAAGGAGATTTTCCGAAGGATTACATCAGGCGATTGAAGCCAAAGAAAAAGTGGCTATCAAACAAGAATCAAAGACATTAGCCACTGTTTCTCTGCAAAACTATTTTCGCCTGTATGAAAAAATTGCTGGAATGACAGGAACGGCTGTTACCGAAGCAGAGGAGTTTCATAAAATCTATAAAACCGATGTCATCTCTATCCCCACTCATCTGCCGATGATAAGACGAGACGAATCAGATATGATTTATAAAAAAGAAAAAGGTAAGTACGAAGCAGTGGTGGAGGAAATTGCCAAAAACTATCAGCTTGGTCGGCCAGTGTTAGTTGGCACTACTTCAATTGAAAAAAATGAACATCTGTCGCTTCTTTTGAATAAAAAAGGGATTCCTCATGAGCTTTTAAATGCAAAAAATCATGAAAGAGAGGCAACCATTATTGCTAAGGCTGGTGAAAAAGGCTCGGTGACGGTCGCGACCAATATGGCTGGACGAGGTGTGGATATCATACTTGGCGGTGAATCGCCAAGTAATCTCAAATCTCAAATGTCAAATGTCAAATCTGAAGAGATGAAAAAATGGCAAGAGAAACATGATGAGGTCGTCAAGCTGGGTGGACTTTACGTAATCGGCACAGAAAGACATGAGTCAAGACGAGTTGATAATCAGTTACGGGGTCGGGCTGGTCGGCAGGGCGATCCTGGCGAGTCAAGATTTTTTGTTTCTTTAGAAGACGATTTGATGCGAATCTTTGGCGGCGAACAGATTTCCAACTTGATGACTTTTTTGAAGTTTCCCGAAGACCAGCCATTGACTCACCCGATGGTTTCCAAGGCGATTGAACAGGCTCAAGTAAAGGTTGAAGGTTTTAACTTTGATATCCGTAAGCATCTGGTTGATTTTGACGATGTTTTAAACAAGCAAAGAGAGATTGTTTATAGTTTAAGACGAAAAATTGTCAGTGGTGATTTTCAAGAAGCAGTCTATTCTTCATATAACGAACAGTTGTTAAATCTGATTAATTATTTTCTGGGTATTAACGAAGAAAATAAAGAGACAGAGAAGTTTTTTCAAGAATTGAATCTTATTCTACCCATAGAAAGAAAAGAGTTTGATTTATTAGTTAAAAAGGGAAATAGCAAAGAAGCAGTTAAGTTATTAGAAGAAAAGGTTAAAGAAGAATATGAAAAGCGGGAAAAAAAGTTTGCTAAAAATTTATGGCACGAGATAATCAAGGCCATTTATCTAAGCGCGATTGATAAATATTGGATTGATCACCTGACAGCAATTGAGGATTTAAGAGAGGGAATAAATCTTCGCGGTTATGCCCAGCTTGATCCCTTGGTTGAGTATAAAAATGAAGCTTATTCGATGTTTGAGCGGTTGATTAACGATATTAATTCTGAGGTGACGAGACGTCTTTTTAAGGTTGAGGTAGAGATGAAAACAGAAAAAAAACAAGATGAGTCTAAAGTTTATCAGTCAGCGGCAGCAGTTGATCCGTTTTCCCAATCACCAGTCACCAACCTGCCTGCCGGCAGGCAAGATAACCAGTCACCAGTGACTACTCATCATAAACTCGGCCGGAACGATCCTTGCTGGTGTGGTAAGTTAAAAGCTGACGGGAAACCAGTCAAATATAAATACTGCCATTATCCTAATTAATTAGGTAATTATTTATTCTTTTTTACCCTTGACATCAAGATTTTTTTTGCTATATTTATTAGTATGAAAAATACTAAAAAGATTCTTTTTATTTTAATTTTTACTCTATTGGGTTTATTAGCACTACAGATTCCTTTTTTAAAAATTATTGGTTCAACTCAAAGTTTTTCTTTGTTTGATTTTTTTGCTCCGACGGTTGGAGCATTTATCACTTCATTTGGCGGCTTAATTTCTGTTTTATCAGTCAAAGTAATTGATCTTGTGGCAGTTAAAAAGAGCTTTGATACTATTAGTTTATTGAGGCTTTTACCATTACCTTTAGCTGCTTTATATTTTGGTTCGATGAGTAAAAAAAAAGGATTAATAGCTTTAATTTGCATGTTTCTTTTTATCAATCATCCAATTGGAAAACAAGTATGGGCATATTCTTTATATTGGCTTATTCCTATCTTTGCTAGTTTTTTCCCAAAACGATTATTGTTAAAATCTTTAGGGAGTACTTTTACTGCCCATGCGGTCGGATCGGTTATTTTTCTTTATACGGTAAAATTACCACCTCAAGTTTGGAAGAACTTAATCCCAGTTGTTTTTGTAGAAAGAGTTAATTTTGCGATAGGAATTTATTTAAGTTATTTTATTTTTAATCTTATTCTTAATTATTTAGCGAAACTATTAAAATCAAAAAATATTATGATGTTAGTTAATAAGAATTATTTACCGTCAAAAAAATTCCTCTTAAAATTTGCTTGATAATTTTTAACGCGACGGCATTGTGCTATAATAAGATAATTAGTAAGTTAGTCTTACTTGTGCCTAAAGAAGTAGCAGAACAGATTGGCGGCATTGAAACTGATTGGATTTTTTCCTCAATATTTCTGCTTTTTTTGGCACCGTTTCTTTCATTAATGACTCCGTAATGTGAAAAACAATATCAATAATACCTTAGCCTTTATTGGGGCTTGGTTGGTGTCACGGTAGAGCAATCTTTCCATAATCCTCGATTATTTTCTCGAGCTTCTATTTCTTCTTGTTTGAAGTTTAAATAATATTTAGTATCGGGCTTAATGGTCATTGTTTTGGCAAAGCCTTGACGAACAAGATAGTCATTAACAAAAGTTTCATCGACATAAACATAGCGAAGGAGTCTTCCATATTTATCGGTTTCCGAAACATCTTTTTCTAGCCGGATAGTTTTGCCTTCAACCAACCGTCTATTTTCTTCAGTGGCTTCTTTGGCAAAACACTGTTCCCCGGTTTTTTTACCGGTTGTATCTCGATAAATTTCTGGCGCATTAATGCCGATGTATCTCACTTTCTGTCCGCCTTTAATAACAATCGTATCGCCGTCAATTACTTTAGTCACTTTAATTAAACGTTTAATTAAAGTAGGAGTGGGAGAGAATAAAGGGAGAAAATTATTTAGATAGGGGATAGAAGAGCGGTTAAAAATTGTTTGAAGAATTATTATGATGCCGGCGATTATTAAGGCGGTTTTTTTCTTAGATAGTTTTCCCATTAATATTATTTTATTAGTTACTTGACCGTTACGCTTTTCGCTAAATTTCTCGGTTTATCTGGGTCGGCGCCACGACCGATGCCTAAGTAATAGCCCAATAACTGTCCAACAATGATGTTTCCGAAAATTGTCAGATCTCCTAAGTCTGGAGTTTTGATTAACTCATCAAATTCAGGACTTTCAAACGGAGCCACGCCAATAATCCTTCCTCCGCGAGCTTTCAGTTCAGCCGTGCTTGAAAGTATTTCATTTTTCGTTTCATCGTTTGATGCTAAGACAAAACAAGGAGTATTTTTTTGAATCAAAGTAATCACTCCATGTTTTAGTTCGCCGGCAGCAAAAGCTTCAGCATGGAGATAAGAAGTTTCCTTGATTTTTAAAGCAAACTCCAAAGTTGCTGGATAGTTAAGATGTTTACCAATAACATAAATATGCTCTTCCTTCATTAATGATTTAGCTGTATCAATTAATTGATTGATTAATACAGGGTTGAGCCAGTCTTTTAAAACATCTGCAAGTTTATTTATTTTATTCTTTCCTTCATCGTACTTATTCGTGATAGCCGTCGTCAATAGGTAAAGAGTGGCAAGCTGGGCGGTAAAGGCTTTAGTTGAGACAACGGCGATTTCCGGACCGGCACCAACCGGAAGAACGATATCAGCCATTCGTTCCAGGGTTGAACCTCGGGCGTTAACAACTGCTACAATAATTGCTCCTCGTTTTTTAGCAGCTTTTGAAGCAATTAAGGTATCGGCGGTTTCTCCTGATTGAGAAATCGTTATAAGCAAAGTTTTATTGTTGGTAAATTTTAAAAAAGGCAAATACTCATAGGCGCCGTAATTTTCTGATGTTATGCCGGCATTAGCAAAAAAATATTTTCCGGCTAAAGCACAGTAAGAAGCAGTACCGCAACCTATAAAGACTGTTTTATACCCTTGCCTAATTAGTTTAGCCATTTCTAAGATTTCTTTTTCATTAATCAAAGCGGCTTTAGTAATAGTTTCTTTTTGCTCGTGAATTTCTTTGAGAAGAAAATGCGGGAAGCCAGCTTTTTCCGCGTCTTCTAACTTCCAGTCTAGAGTTTGCCAGTTAAGTTTTTTTTCTTTTCCAGTTTTTAAGTCAAAAAGTTTTATTCCTGTTTTTGTAATAACAACAGCTTCGCCGTCATCCAAGAAATGAACTTTATTAGTGTATTTTAGGAAAGCTGGAACATCACTGCCTAGGAAATATTGATGATTGATTTCATCAACACCAATAACGAGTGGTGAGCCATTTCTGGCGGCAATAATTATTTCTGATTCAAAGTCAATGACGCCAATAGCGTTGCTGCCAACAAGGTCATTAAAAGTTTTAAACACTGCCGAAACCAGATTTTGGTGTTTGACTTTTTCCTCAATCAAGTGGGCGATGACTTCAGTATCGGTTTCCGAAGAAAATTGATGATCTTTTTTTATCAATTCTTCCTTAAACTCAAGATAGTTTTCGACAATGCCGTTGTGAATGACCGCTAATTTTCCTGAACAGTCAAGATGGGGATGGGCGTTTTCGTCGGTGACGCCACCATGGGTGGCCCAGCGGGTGTGTCCGATGGCAATAGTTCCTTCAGGTAAATTAGTTTTTGCCTCGCCAATTTTACCAATATGTTTTTCAACCTGTAGTTTTTGCACACCGGGGGTGAGGGAAGTTGGCTTGATGGCAATTCCCCAGGAATCATAACCACGATATTCTAATTTTTTAAGACCAGCAAGGACAGTTTGAGCCGCATGATTAGTTTTATCATTAACAACAGCGAAAATTCCACACATGAAGAAATTATAGCAAATTAAAACAACCCCATCTGATTTTCTTTAGATTTATCTTCCTGCCTACCGGCAGGCAGGCTTTTTTTATTAGTTTTTTCAAAGATTCTTTTGGCTAAAGAATGGATTTGATATTTTAATAAAAAGTCTTTTAACTCTGATTTGAATTTTTTAAACTTCATCTCTTCAATATTAGGAGTGATCTGAACATTGGTGACCACGGTCGCTAGCTTTTGAGAAAGAAACACATCATCTTTACTTTCAGTCAAAGCTTTTTTAATTTTTTCTGAACTAATAAAGTTGATATTTTTATAGATATTATCTAAAGATTGATATTGAGTTAAAAGCGAAGCAGCAGTTTTTGGACCAATGCCGCGAGCGCCTGGATAGTTATCCGAAGGATCACCAGCTAAAGCTTTAAAATCAGGGACTTGTTTAGGTTTTATGCCCAGCTTTCTTTCTACTTCAATACTATCGAAAACTTTAATATGTGACAATCCTAATTGAGGAGAGGCGATAAAAACTTTATCATTGACAAGTTGTAATAGATCTTTATCACCGGTGACAATCAAAACGCGAATATCATTTTGGGAAAAAATTTTTGTAACCGTGCCAATCAGATCATCAGCCTCAAAGCCATCTTTTTCCAGATGGGAGATTCCAGCTTTATCAAGCGCTTCTTTTACCAGAGGAATTTGAACGATAAAATCATCTTCCACTTTTGGCCGTTGCGCTTGATACGCTTTAAAAAGCTTATTTCTAAAGGTTGGCAGCGGTGTATCAAAACAACAGGTAAGATAATCAGGATGAAAATCAGTAATTAGTTTATGAACGATAGAAAAAAATCCGTAAAGAACATTGGTTGGCGTACCATCATCCGCCTTAAAAGAGGGAAGAGCATGAAAAGCGCGGTGCATGATGGGATTGCCATCAATTAATAAGAGAGTGTTCATTGATTATTCTGTTAACGGGTTAACGGGTTTCTTACCAACAATTTTCTCAAACTCTTCCTGGTCGAGACTTTCTTTTTTCAAAAGCGCGGTAGCCACTTTATCAAGCAAAGGCTTTTTTTCTTTAATGACATCCAACGCTCGAGCATAAGATAGGTCAATAATTTTTTTTATTTCCTTATCAATCTTTGCCATCATTTCTTGAGAGATTGAATTTTGTTCAAAATAACTCTTTCCCCATTCGGTGACATCAATGGTTGGGCCGTAATTAATCGGTCCTAGATCGCTCATTCCGTATTCAACCACCATCGCTTTGGCAACTTGAGTAGCTTGGTCAAAATCATTGGCGGCGCCGGTAGTCACCTCGTTGAAAATTACTTCTTCAGCGGCTCGCCCAGCCATCATCACAGAAATTTGTTCCAAAAGATGAGTTTTAGTCTCATGAAGTTTATCTTTGGCAGGTGGAATTAAAGTAAAACCCAAAGCCATTCCTCGGGAAACAATGGAGATACGATGGACTGGATCAGTAAAAGGAAGAAAATGAGACATAATCGCATGACCGGCCTCATGATAGGCGGTAAGCTTTTTATCGTAATCAGACTGTATTCTCTTTTTTTCCGGACCAAGCTTGACTTTGGTGGCCGCCTCTTCTATGTCTTCCATATTAATAGCAGTTTTTTCTTGACGAGCAGCATAGATAGCCGCCTCATTAAGCATATTTTCCAGGTCAGCCCCAGAAAAACCAACCGTTCTTTTAGCGACTTTGTCCCAATCAACCTCTTTAGCAAATGGTTTACCCTTGGCATGAATTTTAGCGATCGCTTTTCTTCCTTCAACATCAGGGTAGTCAACGATAATCCTTCGATCAAACCGACCTGGCCGAAGAAGTGCCGTATCTAAGAGATCACCGCGATTGGTGGCAGCAACGACGACGACCTGTTCAGTACGAGCAAAACCATCCATTTCCACCAAAATCTGATTTAAAGTCTGTTCTCGTTCGTCATGAGCGGGCATCATACCGATTGATCTGGCGCGGCCAATGGCGTCAATTTCGTCGATAAAAATAATTGAGGGAGCGTTTTTTTTCGCATTATCAAAAAGATCGCGGACTCGGGCAGCGCCAATGCCAACGAGCATTTCCATAAATTCACTGCCGGCGATTGAGAAAAAAGGTACGTTGGCTTCACCAGCAACCGCTTTTGCCAAAAGAGTTTTTCCACAGCCAGAAGGACCAACAAGAAGAACGCCTTTAGGAGTGCGAGCGCCTAATTTTTTATATTTGCCAGGATGTTTTAAAAAATCAACTACTTCTTCCAGTTCTTTTTTTGCTTCATCAACGCCGGCCACGTCAGAAAAGGTGGTTTTCGTCATGCTTTTAATAAATCTTTTTGCCCGCGACTGGCCAAAAGAAAAGACCGAGTCCTGGGCACCTTTAGCCTGACGAAAAAGAAAGATAAAAAAAGCGACCATTAAAATCGTTGGCAGAATATTACCTAGAAAATTCATTAGTCCAGACGAAGTCTCGGCATCTTTTACATTGATTTGGATGTTTTCAGTCTTTACCCCATCATCCTGAAGAGTTTTTTTTAAGCTTTCTTCTGGTTCTTTATAAGAAAGAGCAAGTTTACTGTTTTTATAATAAACAATTAATTTATTACCAATCACATCAATCTGTTTGATTTGATCATTTTTTGCTTCTTGGATAACTGAGGTGATTGATTTTTCCGGTAGTGCTTGTTTAACCTCTGTTTTCACCGACTTATAAACCTGGTAAAGAAAAAGAAAGATAAAAAGGGAGATAAAAATAGTTTTTAAATCGATTTTAAATTCAAACTTTTTCATTTTTAAGCCATTCTTATTATTAGCCATAAACCTAATTTTAGCAGAATTTTTGATAAAATATCATTAATTTTCAATTTTCAGTTTTCAATTTTCATTGAATTTTCAATGATAAAACTTAAATTAACAAAAAATAATACCACAAAAATCCTTAAAATAACCTTAAAAGTTTTAAGAAGCGGAGGCTTAGTAATTTTTCCATCAGACACAGTTTATGGTGTGTTGGTAGATGTAACAAGTGAAAAAGCGGTTAGGAAATTAATAGAATTTAAAAATCGTCCTGCTGGCAAAGCGATTTCGGTTTTCGTTTCTGATTTTAAGATGATGAAAAATTTAGTCAAAATAAATGAAAAACAGCTAAAAACATTAAAAGAAATTTTGCCTGGTCCGTTTACAGCTATTTTAAAATCAAAACACAAAGTTTGTCCGCTTTTAGAATCAGAAAAAGGAACCTTAGGAATAAGAATTCCGATGTATCGATACATCGAAGTCTTAGTTAAAAAATTTAATAAACCAATCACTGCCACTTCAGCTAACATAGCAAGTCGGTCACCTCATTATTCAATTGAATCATTATTAAATGATTTGCCTAACAGTAAAAAAAAATTGATTGACTTAATAGTTGATGCTGGAGAATTACCGAGAAACAAGCCGTCAACAGTTATTGATCTGACAGAACCAGAGGTGAAAATCTTAAGACGAGGCGATGTTAATTTTTTAAAATCTCAGTCCTTTTTATCAAAATCTCCAGAAGAAACTCAGGAAATCGCTAAAAAAATATTTTGGAATGACATACGGAGAGGAAAACCTCTTGTTATTATTATCGAAGGCGAACTAGGCGTCGGCAAAACTATTTTTGTTAAAGGAATAGGAAAGCATCTAGGAATAAAAAACATTGTTTCACCAACCTTTGTCATTTATTATGAGTATGGCAATTTTTATCATTTTGATCTATATCAGATTGAAGAAAAAGAAGAATTCAAGCATTTAAGAATAGAAAAATTATTAAAACCAGGGAATATTTTGGCGTTTGAGTGGGGAGAAAAGGCAGGAGAGATTATTAATTTACTTAAAAGCAAGGGAAAAATTATATATGTGAAGATGAAGTATGTTAACGAGAAGAAAAGAGAAATTAAAATTAAATCCTAAATTCTAAATCCCAAGTTCCAAATAAATTCCAAATACTAAATCAAAAGCTCTAAACTATTTAGAATTTGAGATTTATAATTTATTTGTGATTTGTTATTTAGTGCTTAGAATTTTATGATAATTTTATCCATCGATACTAGTTGCGATGAGACCTCGGTTGCCATCACTGATGGTCGAAAAGTTTTGTCTAACGTTATCTATTCGCAAGTCCTGATTCATAAGAAATGGGGAGGCGTGGTGCCGTCGTTGGCGAAACGGGCGCATGAGGAGAAAATAGACTTCGTTGTTGAAGAAGTGTTAAAAAAATTTTCAATGAAAGGAATAGATTATATAGCTGTAACCCAAGGACCTGGTTTGGCAGTGGCTTTGGAAGTGGGGATTAAAAAAGCTAAAGAACTAGCGAAACAATATCATAAAAAACTAATAAGCGTTAATCATCTTGAAGGTCATATCTATTCTGCCTTTGTCCAAAATAGTCAAGGTAATCCAAAGCATGGCTTTAACTTTCCTTACCTAGTTTTAATTGTTTCCGGCGGCCATACCAGTCTGGTAATTTTTAAAGACCATTTGAAGTACGAAGTAATCGGCGAGACGATTGATGATGCGGCTGGAGAGGCATTGGATAAAGCGGCCAAACTTTTAGGCCTTGGTTATCCGGGCGGACCGGTAATTGAGAGATTGGCTAAAGAAGTCAATAACGAAGACTTCCATCATTTTCCCCGGCCGATGTTAAAGTCTAATGATCTAAACTTTTCCTTTTCCGGATTAAAAACATCGTTTTATTATTTCTTAAAAAAAAGACCACAAGCCTATAATATCTCCACCGCCGCGGTGTCCTTAGGGCAATTAGCGAGTTCGTTTCAAGAAGCGGTTTTTGACACCATCATTAAAAAAACTGAAAAAACGATTAAGCAAACTTTGATTAAACGTTTAATTGTAGTCGGAGGAGTAAGCGCTAATTTATATTTACGAAAAAAGATGAGGGAGTTGGTAAAAAAATATCAGGGTGAAGTTATGCCCCCATCTTTTAAATACCTTACCGGTGATAACGCAGTTATGATTGGCGTTGTTGCTTCTTATAAAGCGGAAAGAAAAATATTTGTCAAAGATATTGAAAAACTAGATAGAATTCCCCGAATGCCACTAGTTTAACTATTGACAATTATTTTTTGTCTGCTAAACTATTACTAAATAAGTATATGTTAACGATTACCAAACAATCTGATTACGGAATTATTTTGCTCTCTTATATTTATAAAAAAAAGACGATAGTCAAACTTTCTGATTTAATCAAAGAGACGAAACTTCCTCAGAGATTTTTAGCGCGGATTGCCGCCCAGTTAGTCAAAGCCGATTTATTAATTAGTCATGAAGGAAAAGGTGGCGGTTATCAAATCGGAAAAAAGATTAAAAAAATCTCCCTTTACAATTATTTAAAGATTTTCAAAGACGATTTTTCCTTATATGGATGCGGAGATGCCGCTTATCAATGTCGGTATGAAAGCATCTGCCAACATAAAGACTCTAGCAATAAGTTAAGAAAGACAATAACTAATCAACTCAAAAAAACGAGATTGATGGATCTATTATGAAAAAAATTTATCTTGACTATGCGGCAACAACACCGGTAGATCCCCGGGTCGTCAAAGCCATGCTTCCTTATTTTTCCCAAAAATTCGGCAACACCATGTCTCTTCATCAGTTTGGCCGCGAACAGGCAGAGGTAGTGGAAAAAAGCCGAAAAATCATTGCTGATTTTATTGGCGCGAAAAATCCGGAAGAGATAATTTTTACCAGTTCAGCTACGGAAAGCAATAATCTAGCTCTTAAGGGACTAGCCTTTGCCAACCGTTTTAAAAAGAAAAATCATTTAATTGTTTCACGGATTGAACACGACTGTGTTTTAGAAAGCAGCCATTGGTTAAAGAGTCAAGGATTTGAGATTGACTATCTTTCGGTTGACAGAGACGGTTTTGTCGATTTGAGTGAGCTTAAAAAACTAATCAAAAAAAATACTTTACTGGTTTCGGTGATTCATGGTAATAATGAGATTGGAACAATGCAAGATATTGAGGCCATTGGAAAAATCTGTCAGGAAAAAAATGTTTATTTTCATACCGATGCCTCACAAAGTTATGGCAAGATTGAGATTGATGTTAATAAAATGAACATTGATCTTTTGACTGCTTCCTCTCACAAAGTTTATGGGCCGAAGGGAGTAGGAATTTTGTATGTGAAAAAAGGCGTTTTAATTGAGCCGATTTTGCACGGCGGCGGCCATGAGAATAAACTTCGTTCGTCAACGGTCAATGTTCCTGGGATTGTTGGTTTTGCCAAAGCCACTGAGATTTTGAAAAAAGAAGGAAAAAAAGAAAATAAAAAACTGTCAAAAATGAGAGACTATCTGATTAACAAATTAAGAAAAAGTATTAAAAAAACCAGACTTAATGGTCATCCAATAAAAAGATTATCCAATAACATTAATATGTCATTTTTCGGCGCCGAAGGTGAGTCATTAGTTTTGGAACTTGATAGTCAGGGAGTGATGGTCTCTACCGGCTCAGCCTGTTCGTCAAAAACTCTTGTTCCCAGCCATGTTTTATTAGCTATCGGCTTAAAACCGCAAGAAGCTCATGGTTCCTTAAGAATCAGTCTTGGCCGATTTACCAAAAAGACAGATATTAATTATGCTATTAAACAAATTATTAATACGGTAAAAAAAATTAGAAAAATTTCTATTTTTTCCTATGAGTAATACTTTTTACACCGAGGAGACGATTGAGCATTTTCGTCATCCTCATAATTTTGGCGAGATTAAAAGTCCTGATGGTTATGGTGAAGCGGGTAATATCATCTGCGGCGATATTATGTCTTTGTATCTTAAGATCAGAGAGTCAAAAAATAAAGAGATAATTAGCGATGTAAAGTTCCGTACCTATGGTTGTGCCGCTGCTATTGCCACCAGCAGTGTTGTTACCGACCTAGTTAAAGGAAAAACAATTGAGGAAGCGTTAAAGATTAGTAAAAATAATATTGTTAAGACTCTTAAAGGTCTGCCGCCGATTAAAATTCACTGTTCGATCTTAGCCATTGATGCTTTGTCCGAAGCTTTATTTCAATATTTAAAGAAACATAAACGAAAAATTCCTCCTGAGTTAAAAAAGAAACACGAACATGTTGAGAAAGAAAAAAAGAGTATTGACGAGCGTTACCGTCATTGGCAGTTGCGAAAGTAAAAAAATAAAGCTATCATTTAACTAGTTACTAATTATTATTTTTTTATGGATAATCAGAAGGTCAAAGACGCAAAAAATCCTTCCGGACCGGTTAAAGTAAAAAGTTATAAAATCTGGGTAGATAGAAATCTCTGTATCGGTGCGGCTACCTGCATCGCCGTTTCTCCCAAAGCCTTTGCTCTAGACTCTGAAGCTAAAGCAGTTATCTTGGAAACAGCTGATGAAGATACAATTGAGAATATCATTGAAGGAACTAAAGCTTGTCCAGTAGCGGCGATTTTTATTGAAGACGAGAAGGGAAACAGAGTATTTCCGAAGTAAAATTCCAAATTCTAAATTCCAAGTTCCAAATAAATTTCAAATAGTAAACTCTAAATTCTAAACGATTTGGAATTTGTAATTTGATATTTAGAATTTATTTGTGATTTGAGATTTATAATTTAGGATTTTTTATGATTGATTTTACTTGGAAAATTGGCGGAGAGGCTGGGTTTGGAATAATGACGACTGGTTTGGTTTTTTCCAAGATTGCCAGTAGGCTCGGCTATTATATTTTTGATACGATTGAATATCCATCATTAATTCGCGGCGGCCATAATGCTTATGAGGTCAGAGTTTCTGCAGAAAAAATCCATCATCTAAAAAAGGAAATTGATGTCTTAGTCTGTCTTAATGAAGAGACTTTTAAAAAACACCAGCAGCGATTGACTATCAATAGTTTGGTTATTTTTGATGAGGATGAGTTTAAGATTAAAGGAAAAAAATATAAAAAAATCAGCATACCTTTGGAAAAAATTCTTCTTGATCTTCATGGGCCGGTTATCATGAAAAACACGATCGCTCTCGGTGCTTCTTTAGCAGTTTTGGGAGGAAAAGTTGATGAGTTATTGAAGATAATTGTAGAGCAGTTTGGAAGAAAAGGGGAAGAAGTAGTTAACTTTAATAAACAGTTTGCTCAGACAGGTTATGATTATGTGAAAAAAAAATATCCGCAGCAAATAAGGCCTTTACTGATAAAAAAATCTTTAGAGAGTAAGTTAGTGATGACAGGCAACGATGCTTTTTCTTTAGCTTCAGTTATTGCTGACTGCCGGTTTTTCTGCAGCTACCCGATGACACCGTCTTCCTCGGTTCTCACCACTTTGGCTGCTTGGCAGAAAAAAACAGGCATCGTTGTTCGTCATGCTGAAGACGAAATCTCAGTGATTAACACCGCTTTAGGCACTTCTTTTACTGGTGTTCGCTCGGCAGTAGGTACTTCTGGCGGAGGGTTTGCCTTGATGGTCGAGGCAGTCAGTTTATCAGGAATAACAGAGACGCCCTTAGTAATCTTTTTAGCGCAAAGGCCTGGTCCGGCGACCGGTATGCCGACCTGGACAGAGCAGGGTGATCTTTTGTTTGCTGTTTATGCTGGTCATGGTGAGTTTCCGAAAATCGTTTTGGCGCCAGGCGATGTTGAAGAGATGGTCGAACTTACCGGAAAAGCTTTTAATTTGGCAGATATTTATCAGCTACCGGTTATAGTTTTAAGCGATATGCTTCTGTCAGAAAGCCATGAGAGTATAAGTAAGAAGTTTATTGATGATTTTATTAAGAGTTATAAAGTTAAGAGGGGAAAATTTTTAAAAGAAATGACAAATGACAAATTACAAATGACAAATCAAGTTCAAAATCCAAATGTCAAAAGTAAAAACTTCTTAAGATACAAAATCACTAAAGATGGAATTTCGCCGAGATTAATTCCGGGAACGCCGGAGTATTTTTATCAAGCGAATTCTTATGAACATCTGGAGGATGGACATACGACTGAAGAGGCAGAGCCGAGGAAAAACCAGGTGGAGAAAAGAAATAGAAAATGGCTCACTTATTTGAAAGAAGATTTTTCCTTGCCAAAAGTCTATGGAGATTTAGAAAAGGCAAAGACAGTCTTTGTCAGTTGGGGTTCTGGAAAAGGAGCGGTTCTTGAGGCGCAGAAACAACTGGGAAATACCGCTTTGATTCATTTTACCCATGTTTATCCCTTAGACAAAGAAAAGGTTAGACCGTTTTTCCAAAAGAAAAAAAGATATATTTTAGTGGAAAGCAATTCTTGGGGACAGTTTGGAAAGCTATTACAACAAGAAACAGGAGTTGAGATTAAGGAAAGAATATTAAAATATGATGGTAGACCGATAACAGCAGAAGAAGTTGTCAAACACGTTAACTCGTTAACCCGTTAACTGGTTAACGGGTTTCTAAACAATAATATGAGCACAATTCAAGATTTTACCGGTTACAAGCCTACCTGGTGTTCGGGCTGTGGCAACTGGGGAATTGGAATGGCGATAAAGCAAACGTTAGTCCAACTGGGATTAACGCCATCAGATATCGCTGTTGTTTTTGGTATTGGTTGCTCCGGCAACATGAATGATTTTCTAAACGCTTATACAATTCACTCTCTTCACGGTCGAGCCATACCCAACGCCATTGGCATAAAGTTAGCCAATCATAAACTGCCGGTTATCTGTGTGGTTGGCGACGGCGACTGTTATGGTGAAGGCGGCAACCATCTACTTCACGCTTGCCGCGGGAACCATGATATCACGGTAATTGTTCACGATAACCGCGTCTATGGATTAACTACTGGTCAGGTAGCGCCGACGGCTCAAAAAGGCTATCAATCAAAATCAACGCCAGCTGGGATTATTGAAGTGCCAGTCAATCCTTTAGTGTTAGCTTTAACATCAGGAGCCACCTTTATTGCCCAAGCTTTTGCCGCTGACGCAGTTCAGATGGCGACTATTATCAAAGCTGGGATTGAGCATCGAGGTTTTTCTCTAATTAATATTCTCCAGCCATGCGTCACCTTTAATAAAGTCAATACCTATCAATATTACTTACAGAGGAGCTATAAACTGGAAAAAAATTACCAAAAAGATGATTTTCGCAGCGCCTTAAACAAAAGTTTAGAACTTTTAGAGGAAAAATTTCCTTTAGGAGTGATCTATCAGGTTAAAAAACCGACTTACACGGAAAGTCTTCCGCAGATAAAAGAAAAACCATTGGTGGAAAAAGAAAGATTTAGAGATTTTGAAAAAATAGTGAAAGATTTTATTTAATAATTTGAACAAATTCATCTATTTAGGCGATTAGAACCGTCTAATAATACTATAGGTATAACCTATAAAAAACGGTCTTGACAGTTAGCAATTAATATGTTAGACTGCTAATAAGCATGGCATTTTTAATTAGAGCGTCAGAACAATTCATTTATCCTGTTTCCGCAGTCCGCGACGGCATCGTCTTTCCCAGCACCGAGAACGTCTTGGTTTTTGGCCGCCCCAAAAGCGTTAATGCTATTAATGAAGCTTTAAAAAAAGATAAGAAAATCATTCTTTTGATGCAAAAAAATTCTTCTTTAGACAGTCCAAAAAAAGAAGACCTTTATCAAGTAGGAGTGCTAGGGAGAATCGAAAAAACTGCCCAAGGCGATAAAGGCGAGATAAACGCTTTGGTAAAAGGCGAGAAAAAAATGAAAATTCTTTCCTTTACCCGTGAGATTGATTGGTATGAGGCTAAAGCCGAGGAAATAAAGGAAGAAAACGTCGATGATGAAGAAAGCAAAGCCATGGTTCGCTATCTTTCCTCGCAGATAAAGAGAGCCATCAACTTAGGTAAGACGGTTGACTTTGTTTTCTTGATGAACATTCTCAATACTGCCAGCTCACTTGATTTTTCCAACCAGATAGCGGTTGTTTTAGATCTAAAACCAGAAGAAAGACAACAGCTTTTAGAGGAAAATAATGTCAAAGAAAGACTGAAAAAAGAAGTCGACTATATGAATAAAGAAATTAAGGTATTGGAAATAGAGTTTAGTCTTTCGTCAAAAACACAAAAGAAGTTTGAACGAGGAATGAGAGAGTCGATTTTGCGAGAGAAAATGAAAACAATTGAAGAAGAGTTGGGAGAAAAAGGAGAGGATAGAGACATTCTAGAATATAAAGAAAAGATAAAAAAAGCCCAGATGCCAAAACTAGTTGAAGAAAAAGCTGAGAAAGAATTAAAACGACTTCGCCAGATGTCACAGTTTAACCCGGAAACTTCCTATATCAGAAACTATCTTGACTGGTTGGTGGAGCTTCCCTGGTCAGTCGTTTCCACTAATAATATTGACATCAAAGGGGCGGAGAAAATCTTAGAAGATGATCATTATGGTCTAAAAAAAATTAAGGAGAGAATTTTAGAGTATTTAGCGGTGATGGAACTTAGGAGAAAGAAAGAGAAGCCAAAAGGTTATCAACCGACGATTTTATGTTTTGTCGGACCGCCAGGAGTTGGTAAAACTTCATTGGGAAGGTCAATTGCCCGGGCACTAGGCAGAAAGTTTGTCAAAATGTCTTTGGGCGGAATCCGTGATGAGGCGGAGATTCGCGGCCATCGCCGAACCTATGTTGGATCAATGCCGGGAAGGATTATCCAAGGAGTAAAACAGGCTGGGACACGAAACCCGGTGTTTATGCTTGACGAGATCGATAAGGTTGGCCGTGACTATCGGGGTGATCCTTCAGCCGCTCTTTTGGAAGCTTTGGATCCCGAGCAAAACCATGCTTTTTCCGATCACTATCTTGAGTTAGACTTTGATCTCTCTGATGTTTTTTTTATCACAACGGCTAATATCTTAGACACCGTTCCTGATGCTTTATTGGATAGGCTTGAGGTGATTCATTTTCCTGGCTACACCGAAGATGAAAAGTTTCAAATTGCCGAGAAACACTTAATAAAAAAACAGCTTGAGGCACATAGCTTGACCGGTAAAGAAGCTAATCTGACGGAAAATGGTCTAAAAATCATTATTAGACGTTATACAAGAGAGGCAGGAGTTCGAGAATTGGAAAGACAGATTGCCACTATTTTTAGAAAAATCGCTCGAGAGATTGTGGAAAAGAAAAGCCGGGAAAAAACAGTTGGCGTTTCCGAACTTCATCGCTATCTTGGACCTTTTAAATACTCTTCGCAGATGATTGAGGAAAAAGATACGATAGGAATATCTACTGGTTTAGCTTGGACGCAGGCTGGCGGAGACGTTTTGTTTATTGAGGTGGCGGTGATGCCGGGCAAGGGAAGTTTGACTCTGACCGGACATCTGGGCGAGGTGATGAAAGAATCTTGTCAGGCAGCTTTGTCCTATATCCGTGCCCGCTATAAAAAGTTTGGACTTAAAGAAGATTTTTTCCATAAAATTGATATTCATGTTCATGTGCCAGAAGGAGCAGTTCCCAAAGATGGACCATCAGCTGGTATTGCCATTACGACGGCGATGGTATCGGCTCTGACAAAAAATCCTGTGAAAAGAACCGTGGCCATGACCGGCGAGATAACTTTACGCGGCCGAGCCTTAGAAATCGGTGGCGTTAAGGAAAAAGTCATCGCCGCCCACCGAGCCGGAATAAAAACCGTCATTCTTCCCAAAGACAACAAAAAAGATTTAGAAGATATTCCTAACTATGTTCTCAAAGCTCTAAAATTCATCTACGTCGAACACATGGATGAGGTTTTGAAGGTAGCTCTTAAAGAAAAATCTAAAAACTAAACAGGTGTTGCTTTCTCCCAAACAGAATAGAAATAATCTCGTAAGGCTTTGGATAGACCCAGACTAAAAATTTCCATAGAAACTCTTTCTTTAGTATTTTGAGGATTATTTACTGTGATAATCGATTTTTTTGAATCATAAATATTCAAATGAAATCCCCAATCTGGATAGTGACGAATTTCGAAACCGTTTTTTTTAAAGTTTTCTAATATTTGTTTGTTTTCTTTGTCATTTTTATGAACAATCATCAGGATTTTTACCCCTCTTTGACGGGCTTGATTAATGGAAAGAAGTAATTCTTCGGTGATCAGTTCACCGATAGAGATGATCAATAACTCTTTTTTTATTTCATTAATTAGTTTAATGCTTTCTGTAAATAATTCATTTATTCCAAAAATAAGATTCACATTAGTTGAAGAAGAAGCAAAAATCTTTTGACTCATAATTTTAGTTATTTCATCAGCGTTTTTTTCTAAAGAAATTGATTTCTCCTTAACATAAGAGGGGATTGATAGCTGGGGAGAAAGTGCCTGAAATGTTCGCGGAGAGGTTTTTAAAATCGCAATCAAATTTCGTTTTTCAAGTTTTCGTGCCGTTCGATAAACGGTCGGGGAGTAAATATTGATTGATTTACTAATATTTTTAGCGGTTTGTGGCCCTTCTTCTAATAAGACGAGATAGATTTGTGCTTCTTGTTTGGACAGTCCAAGATTAACAAGTTTTGGCAAAAGATAAGCGTTTTTTTTAGCCTCATTTTTCGTTTTCTTAGTCATATTTGAGAATATTTTAGCAAATAAATGCTAAAAAATCAAGTCAATGCTAAAATATCGTTATATGAAAAATAAACAATGGTTATTAGTCGTCAAAGGCAGAGCAGCTTGTTTAGGGAAAGCTCAGGGGAAAGTAAAAATAGTTCTTTCAAAAGAAGAAGTTGTTAAAGTTAAAAAAGGTGATATTTTAGTGACAACCATGACAAGTCCAGATTATATAATGGCGATGAAAAAAGCGTCAGCGATTGTGACTGATGAAGGCGGGATTACTTGTCATGCGGCGATTATCTCGCGTGAATTAGGTGTTCCTTGTATTGT
>Ga0210016_1000537_pt1 | contig 33900 bp, 30 predicted proteins | sample CryGeyCG2014_300_FD_185454 | JGI IMG/M metagenome (GOLD analysis project Ga0210016, IMG submission 185454) | Groundwater microbial communities from aquifer - Crystal Geyser CG02_land_8/20/14_3.00 (SPAdes) (version 2) | ecosystem: Environmental > Aquatic > Deep subsurface > Groundwater | place...
AGATTTAAAAAAAGAGGGGTCTTTGTATGACCTGCCAATTTCTTTGGGTTTTTTATCTGCAACAAAACAAATAAAATTCGCGTTCCAAAGTCGTATTTTTGTTGGAGAGCTGGCTTTAGATGGGAATCTAAGACCAATAAAAGGAGCTCTTTCTTTTGCTTTGGCAGCAAAAGAAAAAGGTTTCAAAGAAATAATTCTACCCTGGCCAAATTTCGCTGAGGCCGCCTTGATAAAAGAGGTGAAGGTAGTCGGAGTTAAAGATTTAAAAGAAACAATTGATTATTTGCTGGGCAAAAAAGAAATGCCTCAAATTAAAATAAACCCCGAAGGATTTCTTGACAAAGAAAACTATCCAATAGACCTTGGCTGGATAAAGGGCCAGGAATACGCCAAAAGAGCTCTGGAAATTTCAGCTGCCGGCTCTCACAACCTTTTAATGACTGGGCCGCCTGGAGCCGGTAAATCTATTTTAGCCAAATCTCTCCCTTCAATTTTACCCTCTCTTTCTTTTGAAGAAGCATTGGAAGTAAGCAAAATTTACAGCGTGGTTGGTCTCTTATCAGAAGACAAACCCTTAATCAGTCAAAGGCCTTTCCGTTCTCCCCACCATACCGCCTCAGAAGTTGCTTTAATTGGCGGCGGCAATCCGCCAAAGCCGGGCGAAATAACGTTGGCCCACAGAGGAGTTTTATTTTTAGACGAATTCCCGGAATTCCACCGCGATGTCTTGGAATCTTTGCGCCAGCCGATTGAAGAAGGGGAAATCACAATTTTGAGGTCTAAACATTTTCTGAAATTTCCAGCCCGTTTCACGCTCGTTGCAGCTTCCAACCCCTGCCCTTGCGGCTATTTTGGCGATCCGGAAAAAGAATGTAAATGCCATTCTTCCCAGATTCAAAATTATAGAAGAAAACTTTCAGGGCCTTTAATGGACAGGGTTGACATTTTTGTGACCGTACCTCAATTAAAATACGAAAAACTGACTGCTCCGGATGAAGAAAACTCCAGTAGAGTTATAAGAGAGGAAGTGAAAAAAGCAAGAGAAATTCAAAAAGAAAGATTCAAGGCAGAAGGAATTTTGGTTAATTCTGAAATGGCAATCCCCCAAATAAAAAAATACTGCCAAGTTGACAGTAAATCAGAGAGTCTTTTAAGAAAATACGTTGATTCCGGCAAACTATCTGCCAGAGGATATCATCGGGTTTTGAAAGTAAGCCGGACAATTGCTGATTTGGACAATTCAGAAAGCATTCAATACGCTCATCTAAGCGAGGCCTTAATGTATAGAATCAGAGAGGATTAAAACTACCGGGCAAAAGGGTTTCTGGAACCGGTTACCCCAAAGTGCACATGACAGCCGGTTGAAAGTCCTGCTCCCGAAGTGCCGGGCTGACCACCCATTAAAGCGATCATCTGGCCTTGAGAGACTTTGTCTCCCTGTTTAACCAAACTAGTGGCAATGTGGCCGTACATCGTGACAATGCCATTGGGATGCAATATTGTTATATGGTTGCCCGCTCCGCCAAAAGCCCAGCGAGAAGTAGAACTGGTTAAAGCAACCTTAAGAATTTCTCCGGCTGCCGCAGCGCGAATTGGGTCTCCGCATTTGCCACCAAAATCAATTGCATTGTACCAGTGAAGCCCTTGGGTAATTCTATAAGGGGAAGATACCGGAGCAATAAAATAACTTGAAGCCAAAGGAACTTGAGCAGGAGCTTGTAGTCGGACAGACGGAGCTGGCATTGTGCCGTTGGGGACAATAATAATATCTCCGATATAGATGTCGTCTTCATCAGCAAGATAGTTAAAAGCGACTATCTCTTCTACTTTTCCTTTGTAAGTTCCAGCAATTTCGGAAACAGTGTCCCCGGATTTTACATGATAAATTACTCCGGAAACCGGCAAAATAACCAGTTTTTGGTCCGGCTTTAATATCGAATTCTTATCCAAATTATTCGCCCAAAGAATAGTATCTAAAGAAACATTGAATTCGTCAGCCAGGGACCATAAACTGTCTCCTTCCTCAATAATATACTCGGTAATCACCATTTTTGCATCTTCCGGCTCATAACCCGCAACCAAAGCGCCCAAGACCTGGGAGGAGAAAGTGGTCGGAGGAGAAGAAGCCTTAAGACTGGTATTCTCTACCAAGATAAATTCCGGGGATTCTGGCAAAAACCTTTTTGTCGGACTAATAAATAAATTGTCTTTTTCTGACTCTCCAAACCCTATTATTTTAGAGATATTGGCTAAATAAAAATCGCTTCTGCCAGCGAAAGATTTTACGATTAGACTTGAACCCACGGAAACAAAAATAAACAAAAATACAGCGATTATCCCCAGACAAAGACAAGGGGTCTTTAAAGAACCCTTGATTTTTTTACCAAGACAACTTAAAAAATTTTTACTACGCAAGTAATCCAACATTGGTAACTTTTCTTAATTTACCCCTTTGAACCAAAAAGTCAAGAGTTTTATCCACACCCCGCAGAATCATGTTAAAATAATCTAATGAATTTAACCTCAAAAAAAGCCATTAAAAACCAGCTTAAAAATTATCAAATCCAACCTTCAAGAGGATTGGGGCAGAATTTTTTGATTGACAGGGGGGTCGTTAAAAAAGTTATTGAAGCAGCTAACCTCAAGCCGAATGATGTTGTTTTAGAAATTGGACCCGGCTTCGGCGCTCTAACTATTGAACTGGCTAAGTTTGCAAAAAAAATAGTTGCTGCAGAAAAAGACCCGAGCATGACAAGAATCTTGAATAACGAATTAAGAATAATGGAAATAAAAAACGTTGAGATTGTCCAGTCCGACATTTTAAAAATTAATCCTAAAGCCTATAACCTAAAACCTAAAACCTACAAAATTGTGACCAATCTGCCTTTTTATTTAACGGCGCCGGTAATTAGAAAATTTTTGGAATCAGATTGTCAGCCAAAAGAAATGATTTTAATGGTCCAAAAAGAAGTGGGGCAGAGAATTTGCGCGAAGCCGCCTGACATGAATCTTCTGGCGGTTTCCGTACAGATCTACGCTGAAGCAAAAATTATAAATTATGTATCAAAAAAATCTTTCTGGCCGCAGCCCAAAGTAGATAGTGCACTTATCCGAATCACGCCGCTGATTAACGCCGACAGAAAGCTGATTAATGCTGACCTATTCTTCAAGATTGTCAAAGCCGGGTTTTCCCAACCGAGAAAACAAATAATTAATAATTTTTCGCAAAAATTAAAAATTGATAAAAAGAAGGTAGGGTCTTGGCTTTTAAAAAATAATATCCAACCAATCCAAAGAGCAGAAACTTTAGACATTGAAGATTGGATTAAATTAACGGAAAATTTCGTCTCTTCTATAAATTTTCCTTATTAATTCCTGAAAAAATAGAATTGCCTTCGTCTTTTACCTTTGTTTTACTAAGGTGATAATAAATCTTATCAGGCCAAAAAGAATATTGTGTCTGCGCCCATTCGCCAAGTTTTTGAGAATGATGTTGTTTTAATGATTCTAAAGCAATTTTTTTATAGGTGCGACCGGTAGCAGAATCTTTCTCACTGATATCTATAAAAATTCCATTCTCATTTTTGGGGTCTCTTTGATAAAATTTCAGGGGCTGCCACGGCAAAAGTCCGTCTTTTAACGTTTCGGAATAAACCTCTGGATTAGATGCCAATTCAAACGCCTCTATTGCGAGAGAGATAAACGCTTTATGCTGACAATGCTCATCTGAGGTTGTGTTTTTGGTAATAATAATATGAGGTTTAATTAAGCGATAAAAATAAATTATTTTTTTGAGAGCTTCTTCTCTGTCCCACTTGTCCAACGCCTCTTTTTCTGAAACGCAATATCCAAAATCTTCCAAGCCCAGATAATAAATCCTGTTTACGCCCAAAATTTCCCCCGCTTTTTCTATTTCTTCTGTTCGTATCTTTCCTAAATCCTCGTAAGTTGCGTTTATTTCATTTTCTCCTCCCTCGCCTCTGGTAGCCAAAAGAATATAGGTTTCAGAATTGAACTTATACTCGAAATAAGCTAAGCCTTCGCTATCTTCATCGTCAGGATGAGTTGCTAAAAAAAGAATGCGGACTTCTTCCTTGCTTTTTGGATCATCAATTATGCTTTTTCTGCTTTTTATCTTTTCCTTGAGGGAATAAAGGTTTAAAATAATATCCCTTGTATATGTGCTTAATTCTTTCTGATCTTTTTTCCAATCGTTGAATATTTCTTTGAATAAACTATACGCATAAAAAGAAACCCCCTGATCAGAAAATTTCCTTAACCAGAATATGGGTAAATCGTAAAAAGGCTTAATTTCATAGCCTCCAACGGAATGATAAATGGTTAGCGGCGAAATATAGTTTGGATTAGGAGACACGTATCCTTTTTGCTCAATATCTGAATAAGCTGCAATTAATTCATCCACAGAATCAATCAAAGAATCAAGAATATTTTGGCGAGTAATCTCATCTATTTGTCCAAGATCGAAGGATTCATAAAAATCTTTAGTTTCTTCTTTTTCTTTTTTAATGTTATAAAATATTTCTTTTCCTGCCCTCTTTTTTAAAAACTCAAATTCTTTACCTATCATATAAGCACTGTGCGTGTAAATATTAAGACCATCCTGATTGACCATGCCGCCTTCGTGTTGCCCGGTTACAAACATAGGTATCTTAGCTTGTTCTTGAATTTCATCTATAAAACCCTGGTTACGGGCATGTATCCCTCCTATATTATACTCTCTAAGTATTTCCTCCCAGTTACCAATTTCTTTTTCGTCACGACCAAAATAAACATCCGTAATCAGTTTTTGAGCAATCTTTTCTTCGAGAGTCATATTGTTTATAAAATGACCTAAAGGAACGCCAAAAAAATTTTCCTTTTCTGTCAATATCCTCGCTACCGAATCATCTATTTCTTGTTGGCTAATTTTATTTTCATTTATTGCTTTTTTTACCGCTTTTATTGTTCCATTAATAACCTCCTTTGCTTCTAAGGGTGAGGAAACATAAAATAAGGCAATATCGCCTCCTGCGGCAAACACCTGACTTATGATTTCTCCGATGTAAGGATCGGCAATACCCTGTCTAAAAGCATATTCTCTGATCGCCTGCATGGCCAATAATTCATCAACAATAATTATTCCTTTAAACCCCAATTCCTCCCGCAAAAGTTTTGTCTGGACCTCGTAAGACAATGAGGCCGGCTTTTCGTCCAAGGAAAGATAAATTGAATGGTCAATCATTATCCAAAAATCATAATCTTTTTCAATCAAATTCATGAAGGGTATTAATTCCCTCTGATAAAGATCTTCTTTTGGTGTTTCCGTCTCGGGCAACCAAACATGGGCATCTGAACGAACACGACCCAAACCCGGAAAATGTTTTATGACCGGAATGAGACCGCCTTTATTCATTCCTCTGATTACGGCACCAGCCAATTCCGCAACAATTTCCGGATCCTCTGAATAAATTCGCTTTTTGCCCGTCAATGGCATATCAAAATCCTCAATATCTTCAGCAACGTCGACCACCGGAGCAAAATTTACGTTATATCCTTGGCTTCTCATAATTTGTCCGATATTCTCCCACTCCTGCTCAACGTATCTGAGATAGGCTTGAGGGCTGGAAGGCATATCCCAGAACAGCTCAAAATCCTTAACAAAGCTGTTTAAAAACTCCGCTTCCTCTTCTGCGCTCATTTGACTATAATATTCTTTTAAGGCAAGGGTTTTTTGATCTTTAAAATCAGAAATATTTTCTTCATAATTCGGTTCCCGGGAAAAAACGTAGGGCGAATAAGGGACATAAGGATAAAAACTTTCATCAAGACCGCCGGAATCGTGAATAAGATAATAAAAACTGCCCAAAGAATTCAGCCAATCGTCATTATCGCCTGATTCTAATTCGTTTAAAGCCGAAAAAACAAACTCATTGGCCGCCTGATGATCTTTATGCGTGTCTAAAATATGAGGAAGATAAATTTCCCCAGGTTGGTATTTTTCTAAAACCTCTTTTATGTCTGAAATTAAATTTTCTTTTGTATAACCCTGTTTTGCCAAGTTATACGTGAGCTTGTAGGGAGAAGAGACGGTCTCGGTTGCTTCTGATAAATAATAATCGTCATAAAGATTATTCCATAAAGAAGAAAGTCCGCCGTCCGGATAGCTTAAAAAAACCAAATCGTCTTTTTCCAGCCCCAGCTTGTTTGCCGCCCTTAAGGCTTCTTTTTGACGTTCCTTGCCCAAAGCAATATAATCTTCCGGTTTTAGTTCGTCAGGCTGCTTTTCCATCCAAGTCGAAACAGACTGCGTATAAGCATCTCCGTTGGTTAAAAAAACAATCTTGACGGTTTTGCCATCTTCAATTGCCTTGAGAATTGTTCCGCCGCAGCATAAAATTTCATCATCGGGATGAGGGGAAAAAATTAAAATATCGGCCTGGAATTCTTTTTTTTCTTTGAATAAAAAATAAAAAGAGAGAAAACCTAAAGAAATAATAATTAAAAATATTAAAAATTTACCTTTAAAAGACAGCTCCATTATACCAATGGTACCACGGGAAAAATATTTGGACAGACTCAATAAAAAGACTTAAAATAAAACAATGAATTCTTCCGTTAAAAAAAGTATCTTATTTCTTTTCTTCGTTGCTTTCATTTCTGTTTTTATTTTACTTTTCCCTGATACGTCTTCTGCACAGACGATTTATTACACCACGGAATGCGGCGAACAGTTTAGCATCGGAAGTTGCTCTAATGTATACTGTTCTACTTGCTGCTCCGAATACAGCTGCTGGCCATGCTGCCCTTGCTGTACTCAATGTAGCTGCAGCGGCAGCTGGAAAGAATATAAAACAGACACTACGGGATGCGGGCCAAAAACTTTGGTAAGAGAGTGTAGAAGCGTTTGCGGTCCGGCCAGTGCCTGCTGCTCTTGTGGCCCCTGCCAGACCCAGTGCGACCCTTGGGAAACATGTGAAGAATGCGGAAGCTGGCAAAAAGCTGAAAGAAGTTGCGAGATAACGAAAGCAGGCCTAAATATGCCCGAGTGTAATAAGTGCGATAAGGACTGCCTAGACAAGCCCAGCAATCCTCAATATTATGATAATCCAACATATCCCAACGACATCTGTACTCCCGAATCAGGGAAAAATCAGAATAATATTTATCTCCCGGTAAAATTAGTTTGGGATGGCGTCAGGGGATGGAAAGACGGCTGGCGAGAAGGCGGAACTTGCCCCAAAACTTGCTCAGCAAGTTGTCCAAGCGGATGTATTTATCCTAATGAATGTTATGAAATACCAGAATGCGTTCAATCTTACGTAATTAAAATAACCGGAGATATGCGAGATCCAGAAAAGTTAAGAGAAATAGACGAATTAGAAGAGAAATTAGAAAAAGAAACTGATCCGCAAAAAATAAGAGAATATACAGAAGAAATAGAGAGGATAAAAAAGGAAGAATTGGAAATCAGCTCCTACGAAAAGGTTTTAAACAAATCTGAATTCATCCCGTCTTACTCCTGTATGTTCAAATCAAACCAAACATACCAATGGCAGGTTAAAGCTTGCTGCGACGCCACAGGGAAAACAAACTGCGGAGCTTGGAGCGAGCTTTGGAGTTTCACCGCCAACCCGGCGCCAGAACCGAAACTGCCTTACGATCCTGACTGGCAAGGATCAGGAAAAACAGAGAATCTTTCTCAGGAACAAAGCGAAAAGCTGCAGTGGTGCAAAATAGAAGACTCAACCCGTTACGAAGAGACCACTGTTTTCGGAGAAAAAAATTACCGGCCATTGTCATATAACGCCTTAATTTATTATCTAGAAGAAGATTTGTGTCATCCGCAGTTAAGCTTCGGCGGGCAATGTATTCCTAGCCTTTTATCGCCTGACGAACGCCAGGGAGAAAAATTACCGCCCGATGAGTTCACTGATTATTACAGTATTTTTTTCGCCAAAAAAACACCTTATGCCTGGAAAATAGCTGCCTGCAAAGATAAGCACGGCTTTGATTGCTCGGATTACAGCCAACTGTGGAGATTCGGAACTACGGATTGGCCCCTGAGCGTGGCACCAGTTAATCCGCCAAACGACAGCCAAAGACCAATCGGCTTGCCCGTTCTTTTAAAATGGACGAGTGAGGGAGCAAACTCTTTTAATTATGAACTTATTGGTATAAGTTCGGGGACAACTACAGTAGCCAATATTACATTTGATTACCCGCAACTTGCTCTTGATACTGTTTACAGTTGGAAAGTGCAGCCCTGTTTAGATTACGAAGCTGAAGAGTGCGAAGAGACGTGGTTTGGCCCCTGGTTATTCAGAACCACTGGCCGGCCTCCGCAACTTACTTACCCGAAAGAAGATAATATCCCAATGCCGGTTAATTTTGATTGGGAAAACGTCCCCGGAGCTAAATCTTATGTTTTCAAAATACAAGGCGGGGGATTGAATAAAGAAGAACCGACTGAAAAATCAGAATTTTCCCTTGATTATCCTGATTTGAAACAAGAGACAGATTATACCTGGCAGGTTAAAACCTGTGCTAGGGAAAATGGGAATGTCTGCGGCGCATATAGCACTCCTCAAAGCTTTAGGACATTTAAATTAAGTACGCCGATAGAGCTCAAACCGGAAGACAGTGGCGAAATTTATACCTATCAGTCCCTATACAACATTTCCTGGGAACCGGTGGCAGGAGCAAGATTCTATCAATTTGAAGTTTCCTATGTTGGAGTTGACCCTGAAGATCCGAAAAGCGAAGAATGCCAAGGCTTGCTTGGAGAAAAAATAGTACTGTCTCCGGATGACATTGTTTCGCGATCTTCCGCTTCCTTGCCTTTAAGTTGTTGGGGCGATTATCAGTGGCAAGTGAAAGCTTGTTTGGATATTTCCTGCCAAGAAAGCGGAGATTATAGTTCTCTTCAGACTTTTAATTTCGTAGCCAAAGAAGCGCCTCCTGAAACAAGGGGTTGGGGACTGGTCCCCTGCGGCAGGACTACTGATGACCCAAGCACTACTTGGAGAGACGAAACCGAACGTTGCCAAGTCAAACATATTTTTATAATGTTTTTCCTGGTTATTGATTTTCTTCTATGGAAAGTTATTCCGCTTATTTTGGTCTTGCTGGTCTTGGCCAGCGGAGTGATATTCTATTTTTCGGCAAAATTGGAAGCTCCTACTCCTTTAGCTAAAGTAAAATCGCTCTGGAAAGCAGCCGGAATTGGCCTGGCCATTATTTTCTTTGCCTGGACAATCGTTTCTTTCTTCTTAACTTTATTCGGCTACCAAGTGGGGATTTTCGGCCCCTGGTGGCAAATTTTCTAACAGTATGCGGATATCCGACAGAACGTACATCTTAATATTGCTCGTTTTAATTTTAGGACTCAGCTATGTGAGTTATGGGCAATTTAAAAGATTCAGTCAGTCTTTAGGCGAGGTTAAATTGCCGGAAATTGAAATACCGGAAACCAGGTTGGAAGAATTTTTTCTCCCGCAAGATGAGGGCGGACAGGAATGGGTTTCAGCGGACGGTAAATTAAAGCTGATTTATCCCGCTAATTGGACAGAAGCGGACGAAACTTTTTTGAAGTATCTTGACCAGTCCGGAATAGTTTTAGAAGAAACTGAACTTTTGTTTTTCGCTCACCGGCTTGATACAGAAAAACAGGCTTTAGCCCTCCTATTAGTAAGTAAAACCAAGAAGCAAAGGACTATAGAAGAAATTATAGGGGAGATAAAACAAAATATTGAAGAGCAAAACGGTAAAATAGAGATTGAAATTTCGGAGCAGGATAATGAGACCGTCTGGTTGGAAATGGCTTTAGAATATCCAAACCAGCCGAATTCTCATTCAAAAGGAAAGGCTATTGTTAATGAAAGCGGAACTTATTTGGTCATCTTCAGCAGCTATCAAACAGATTGGCCGAAATTCGAGCAAGAAGCGCAAGAAATCCTTGATTCAGCCCAGCTTAAAGTTATTGAGGCTGAAATGTAAAAGATATTTATTTTTTACAGAAATTTAATTTCCAGTCTTACGGATTGGTTTTCTGTTTTTAAATTCCAAAAACGGATTTTTCATATCGAAAACTATTCCTGAGATTTCGTTATCTATAACCTCGACAGGGATGTTGTATTTTTTACTGTATATAAGTCCAACTGCGCAAAACCAGGCCTTGGAATAATTAAACCCTAATTTTTCAGAAACTGCCTTGACTTCTTTTTCCGATTTTCCTTCAATTTCCACGAACGGCTCCAAAAAGGGCCATTCGTCAATGCAAATTTCAATATTGTCCAGCCCCCAGATTTCTCTTTTCGTCTCCTGGTAAGATTTTCTTTCGCAGCCGATCGTTTCCAAAAATTCTACCCCCTTTCCAAAATCATTTATTACTAAATTGATTTCTTTCTGGTTCTCAATTTTATCTCCCTCAACCGACTTAAAGCTCATGGTGATTTTATCTTTTTCATCCCTAACCCTCAACCAGCTACCTACCCCTGATTTTCCCGGCAGGTTAAAGACAACTCTTTTTTGCAAGAATTTCTGTTTTATCAATTTCGCCCCTGCTTTTTTCAGTTTGTCGCGAACTTCATATTTATCTATGTTTAAAAACGTCGCCTCATATTCTGTGTCCATATAACTCATCCTACCAAAAAATCATCCTCATGACGACTTATTTCAAAAATGCTATCTTTAACTTAAATCTCAACCGTTTGGCTGATCTGCCATAAAAACTTGACATTCTGAAAAGATATGTCAAGGTAAATTTAGTTGCGGAAGCAACTAAAATAGCACCTGAATAATTTTATAAAGGAGGAGGGAAAGACAAAAATGAGAGATTCGATGAAATTAAGAAAGGCCAAAGAAGGTGACCGTTCTCAATTACGCGAAATTGCTAATAAATATCTGGCACCCATTTATGGAAACCAAGATAAAGCTCTCAACGAATGGCTTACTGGCGAGGGCTATAAAACAGTTTTTGTCCTTGAGGTGGCCAACCAAATAGCTGACTTGTTATCACTAAAACGGAATCCCAGCAAGAACTATGTCAAAATTTCAACACTTCTGGTTGTCCACGAATTTCAAAAAAATAAACTTGGCAATCTTCTTCTGACTAGAAGTGTGGAATTTGCCCGAGAGGAAAAAGTAAACAGACTAGTTGTCACCGTTTCAGAAACCGTACCAGATTCAGTTATCTTTTTTCTCAAAAACGGTTTCAATATTCTTCACTGCGAAACGGGGAAATATAAAAGAGGGGTTGTTGAGTTTATTATGGAAAGGGGGTTATAATAGTAAAAATGAACAACATACCACAAAGAGAACTCTGGATTAAAAAGCCTTTCTTCCAAATGATTAAAGCGGGAGTAAAGACTCTTGAGGGAAGAATTGGTTATTCCAGCATGAAAAGAATTAAAGCTGGTTCAACTATTCTTCTTTTAACCGGTGATAGAAACCAGTGGGAAAGGAATAGAAAAAACTTCCCAAGCGAAAATGTGCTTCCTTTAAAAGTAATCGCTGCCAGAACGTATAAGAATTTTGAGGAAGCCTTGACGACGGAAAAAACAGATAAACTCTTACCGGGTTATAACGCTAAAAATGCCCTCTCTCTTTACAGCCAAATATTCTCCCCAGACAAAATAAAAAAGTACGGAGTAATAATTCTTGAGTTTCAAGTTATTGGCCAAAAATAGCTAAGTATACTAAATTATTGCTTGGCTATTTTATTTTTTATTCTATAATAACGGGGGGATTAAAATTATTTATGAAGGAAGAAATTGAGGTTAAATTTTTAAATATCGAGCCGAGAGAGATCGAAAAGAAATTAAAGAAAATCGGAGCAAAAAAGATTTTCGATAAATTTTATCGTAGACGAATTTTTGATTATCCAGATTTAAGATTACATAAAAAGGGAGCGTGGATTAGAATTAGAGACGAAGGAGGTAAAACCACTTTAACCTTTAAGCAAAGACTTGGGATAAAAAGTCATGATGGCAAAATAAACGATGAAGGCATGCGAGAAATTGAAATTGAGGTTAAGGGTTTTGGAGAAACAGCTAATTTCTTACGCTCTATCGGTTTAAAGGAGAAGTTCTATGAAGAAAATAGAAGAATAAGATATAAATTAGGAGAAATTGAGTTCGATATAGATTTTTGGCCAAAACTTAAACCCTATCTTGAAATCGAAGCGCCTTCTTGGGAAGAAATAGATAAAGCTATTGATCTACTTGAGTTTGATGCAAAAGATAAAAAAATATTTTCAACTTACCAGATTTATCAACTTGCAGGAATAAACGAAGAAGATTATAGAGAAATAACCTTCCAAGGTTTAACAAAAAAATAAATAGAATACGCCTCTGTAAAATTGTGAAACTTGGCTAAGCCAAGTTTTCCACAAGAATCGTTGTCAAGGTGGTAAATTTTTTACTTTTAAAATCTAAAAATAATGGGGACAAAACAATTAACGGGGGTAACAAAATCACCATCCAACTGGCTAGCAATTTTTTAATCGACTTGTTTCGTTTATCTCCTTAATTAATTTTTCAACTCTTTCCCCAATTTTGTTTCTTATTCTTCTAACTTGATTTATAGGTTTTCCCAAAAGTTTTTCTATCCGCCACCTCTCTACCTTTGACAAATATTCTGGAGGTATGCTTTTTAATACTTCGGAGCCAACGATAATTATTTTTTCTGCCCTTTCTAGCATTTTTTTGGTAAGTCTTCCCGGCCTATTCCGGCTTACGTCAATTCCAACTTCCTTCATTAATTTTATTGTCCAAGGATGTAATGCTTTATCTGGTTTTATCCCGGCACTCATCGCTTTATTCGTTTTTGAGATACGATTAAAAAATCCTTCAGCCATTTGACTTCGTCCAGAATTTGCTTTACAAACAAACAAAATCATTTTATCTTTCATTATTCTATTATAATAAAAATCCCAAGAATTTATAGTTACAATTTACCTCTTCAAGAGTTATCTAAATAGATATTTTGTTATCTCTTGCCAAATGTTTTAGACGCAGACATTTTGCGCTCATAATTCACATAATTCAAGGGGTTGGTTGGGTTGTAAGGCTTGGCTTATTGGGTTGTGAAACTTGGCTAAGCCAAGTTTTCCACAGTTACCAATATTACCATTTTTAAAATTGACACTGTTTTCTAAAGTAGTATCATTAAGCTAGAATTATGGCTGAAACCACCACAAAAAATGGGAAAAGAAATATCATTGATCTAGAACGAGAAGTAAATCTTCTCCGCTCTTTTCTCATTGGGATTGCCGGAAAGGATAGGGAAGGAAGATACCGATCAGAATTTGTTAAAAAGATTTTGAAAGCCGCAAAAAAAAGGGGGAAATTTGTTTTTAAAGACAGGAGCTCTTTTCTTGCCCGTCTCCGGGAAAAATAATTTATGGTTTCCCTTCTCTATACTGATTCTTTTTTAAGATCTACCAGAAAACTGCCGAAACCTCAGCAAGATAAACTTGCTTTTCTTCTAGAAGCTCTTCAGAAAAATCCATTCCATCCCAAACTCCACACTAAATCTCTAGTCGGCCCCTTAACTGGATTTTATTCTTTTAGAATCACTCGCGATTGGCGGGTGATTTTTCAATTTGTTTCTCCGGAAACGATCAAGCTTATTGAAATCGGCCCTCGAAAAGACATTTACCAAAAATTCTAAAATCGTTGCCCGATTTAGCTTAGCCAAGTTTTCCACAATTTGAGGTTTTTGAGCCCTTTAAATTATCCTATATCAGTTTTTCAGCTTAAAAACTTGACTATTCTTCTGATTTATTGTGAAACTTGGCTAAGCTAAGTTTTCCACAGATTGAGAAATTTGGAAAATAAATTTTGCCACAAAAAATAGGCCAGAATATTTTCTGGCCCATTTGGCAAAAAGATAATTGTTTTCAAATTCCGTTAGACTCCAAATGCTGATTCACAGAAGACCTTAAGGACTTTTTCAAATTTCTCTTCCTTAAAAGCTGAGAAGCGCAACAGATAAGATGCATAAGTGTCGCTAGGATCGCCTCTGCTAGATTCTCCATAGTACTTCTCAAAACCCGATATATCATCTTCGCATAGCCATTTTAATTTCTTTTTGAAACGATCGCTGATATCGCGAGTGATAATCACAAGATAGTAATTATATCTACCCGTTTCCCCAAAGCTTCCACCAATAATAATAGAAACAACACCATGCTTCAACTGAATTTTAAGTATATTCGCATTATCGCTGCACTCTTTTAAAAGTTCTCCACCAAGAATCTTGGCAAAATACCCTGCTATTCTCTCAACTTGTGGAGTAATCTGTGATAACAAATATTCATATCTCTCTTTATGGTTTTCCTCTTCTTTTTTCTTCTGCTCTAGAGATCGTGCCTCCTTTATTTCTCTTTCTCTCGCTTTATCTGAAATCTTTTTTGCCCAATCACTCAGATTAGCCATTTTATTCCTCCTATTAAGAACTATTTAAATTATAGATATTTTGTTGTTTTTTGTCAAGCAGCAAGTTTCCATTCATTTATTTTAAGAATTTATGTGGAAACGCAGCTAAAGATGAGATTTATCTCATCGCTGGCCGACTATTGACAAAAGTTAAAAAAGGTGTATAAATGTAAGCAGATACTCTATTCCGCTTTGGAAAATAAATAAAAGGAGGGTGAAATGTTTAAAAAGTTAATACTGCTCGTCCTAATTGCTTTGCTTGCTATACCAGTTACGACCGGCTGTTCATCTAACAAGGAACAGCCAGCAGCTCCTGCTGCCAGCGTCGCTACGGAAGAAAAACCGGCAAACCCGGCAACTTCGCCAGCGCCTGCGACAACGCCTCCGACAGAAAAACCTTCGGAACCGGAAAAAGCGATCAGCCGCGTGGAACTCATTGAACGAATCGAAAACGGTGAGTATGACGCGGGCGACATCGTTTTGCTTTCTGGAATAGTGATGGGCGCTGGTCTCGATGGAAAAGGAATACCGCCCGACAAGACTTCTCTCGCCGATTTTATCTGGCTAGGACCAAGCACTGAATCGCCAGTGGTACGAATAGAACTCGCAAAAGAAAAAAAGGTAAAAATCGGCGAAAAGATTATTGTGAAAGGCACTATAGCCTCTCTGCATTACACCGAGCTAAGTTCCGGGAAGAAGAATCTACCCCAAATATACATCATTGACGCCGTAATCCAGTAAGCAGCAAAGCAATACCCGACAAAAGGGCTCTTCCAGTTGAAGGGCCCTTTTCATTTGCTATAATAAATTAACGAGTGGTATAATGTTTTAATATGAGCGGAATTGCCAAAAGTAAAAAAAACATTATTTGCTTGGTAGCTCTGGGGATATTAGTAATTAGTCCAACGGTTTTAGCTGTTGACTGGCCACCCTCGCCCGGCTTTGGAACAACTTTAGACGCCGACAGCAGTGATTTATCGACTTTAATAAAATATTTTTATGAGTGGGCTGTCTCCTTAGGAGGACTGGCTGTTTTTATTGTTTTAGTATTCGCCGGTTTCCAATATTTAACCTCTGCCGGCAACCCTGCGCAAATAACAGAAGCTAAAGGAAGAATGCAGTCAGCCGCCTTTGGTCTGGTTTTACTTTTGGGATCTGTACTCATTCTCAATACTATTAATCCGGAACTAACTACTTTTAAACCTTTGGTTCTTCCTGAACCGAGCCAATTACTCGGAAACTGCGAATTTTATTACGAAATAGATCCTGAGACAGGCGAAAGAAAAGAACCTCCTATACAAAGGAGCCTCGAAGAAGCCAATCAATACTGTAAAGATAATTTTGGGGAGGATTATGAGTGCAAAGATGATGTTTGCACAATAGACCTGGCAAAACTGTTTGAAGTAGTAAATTGTGATTCTGTTTTTATAAGAATCGATGGTGGAGAAACGACTATACCTATGGGCGGCAGAACAACGGCAATAGAGCTAGGCCCGGAGAAAGGGTTTGAACTTCAGGCCAATCCGCCAGATGGCGAAAAACAATGTATGGCTAATTTAATTTTATATGAAGGAACAGGCTGGTGGGGAGGATGCGCGGGAGACAAACGAACGCTTGCCATTCAGCCGGGCACTGTTAGCTACAATGCTTTTGCCCCCATTGAAGGAGTAGATATATCAGTAAAGTGCATAGAACTGGAAAAAATCTAAATACAAAATATGCTAGGCAAATATAAATATTTAATTTTAACTCTGGCAGTTATTATTCTTCTTGCTCCTAAGCCAGCCTTGGCTCTTTGGGGCGTAGGAGATTTTGGACTTTTTGACATCCCCGACCAAATACTTGGAGGGTTAGAGGAAAGAACCGGACCAATTTTTACCGCTGTTCTCTCAATCTTTTTTGTTTATATAGCCGGGCTCGCTGGCTTAGCTCTTTCTAGCAAATATTTGACGACCTTCATCGTCACGCAAGGAGACGCGATAGCCACGCTGAGACCAATGACAGAGGCTGCCTGGGGCTTCACCGCAGGATTAGCCAATATGCTTTTGATTATAATTTTTCTGGTTATTGCTTTTGCTTTTATTTTTAAGATAGAAACCTTCCAAGCTAAAAAAGCACTGCCCAAACTGATTATGGTGGCTCTTTTGCTCAATTTCAGCCTGCTTTTTGTTGAAATGTTGATTGATATTTCCCAAGTTTTATACAATACGGTTTTACCGGACGCTTCCTTTTTCAACACGGTTACAGGTGTTCTGATACTACCTGGAGAATCCATTGTGGGAACCGTGATCACCTGGATAGTGGCTATGGGGGTGGCCTGGGCAATCCCCATGGTTAATGCCTTTGCCCAGATTACTTTTTCAGCTCTTTTTACTGTTTTTATCCTGCCCAATCTTATTCTTTGGGCTATCCAAGGCATTTTCTTTTGGCTATTGGCCCTTATGTTTTTCTCTTTTGTCTTTTTATTCGCGGCAAGAGTTTTTGTTCTGCAAATATTAATGATTCTCTCTCCTCTTGCTTTTGTTTGTTTGATTTTGCCCAAAACTGAAAAGTTCTGGCAGCAGTGGTTTGACACTCTGATACAATGGCTTCTCCTTGGCGTATTCTTTTTATTCTTCCTGGTCTTAGGATTCGGGACATTAAGTTTGCTGACTCCCAGCGTTGACCCGGTAGGCATTCCCGGCGTTACAGGATTCAAACTGGGAGGCTATTTGCTCTATTATTTCGTCGTATTCATTTACATGGCGGTATTGCTTTTTGTCGGTAAGAAATTCATACCCAGCGGAGCCCAAGCTTTGATTGACTTCGGCAAAGGCATAGCAGGGACAGTGGTAACAAGAGGATTAAAGCCAATTGGCAAAGGAGCGCTCTATGAGACACAGCAAACACGACTTAAACAGCAGCAAAAAGCCGGAGAAAGAGCTGGAAGAATAGAACAAAAAATAAAAAGCAGCGGGATGGCATCCTTAACCAGGGGCGAAAAGATAACGGCATGGAATTTAAGGAGAAAGGGAAGGGGAGATCTTTCTGCAGGGGTAGCCTTGACCAAAGCGACCGCGGGAGAGGCACAAAGAAGATTGATTAACGAACAAAAACGTAAACTCTCAGCTAAAACCAAGGGGCTAGACGAAGAGGGGCAAAAAGCTTTCTATCAAAAAGAGGTTTTGAAGACAAGTATGTCTCCGAAAACGCTAAGGAATGCACACGCAAGAACCGCCTTAATGGAACTTGCGGCAGATGCTGATGCTATTGACGGGGATGACAATCGCATTAAAGCACTCGCGGATGAAGCTGTTCAAATCGGAGGGAAAACTACCGCAAAGAAAGTATATAGCAGAAATCCTCATTGGGCGCCTGACGGAGATGCCAGCGAAGAGGGAACTTTTCAAAATATAATAGCAACGATAAACCCATCAGATATAGATAAATTAAACAAAGCTGCAAAATTAAACGAAAGAGTTATCAGAGAGATTGTCAACACTAAACAAGAAAATCTCATTAACCGACTTGGCGGCCAAAGTAAAATGGCCCGTGACAAAGTTCAAATAGAAATAGATAAAACTACAGGGGAAGATGGCTGGGAGGACAAAGTGAATAGCCTCATCAGCAAAGGCGAGATACAAGAAGCAAAGAAAGTACTCCATCTTCTCCGAAATTTTCATACTTCCCAAGCAGCTACAAATATAGGGTGGAAACAATATGGAACAGTTGAAGAAATAGACAATAAAGATAGGGAGATTAGCGCAAAGAGCACACCGCTTAAAAGAAAAGTAACTCTCCCCGGGGAAGAAGGATTTAAAGAGACTGAGAAAAAAATAAGGGAAGATTTAGAAAAATAGCAAATCGTTAAATTACATTATGCCGGAAGAAAATATTCAACAACACATTTGGCAACTTTTAGAAAAGCTCCCCCCAGAGTTAAAAGATGCTTTCTTCTCTACAGATAACTCCGACTTTATCTACAGCACCTGCCGGAAATACGAATGCTTAGACAAAGTTTCAAAGATAGCCGAATATAGCGGGCATGTCCTGCTCGGGCTTCTACCCCCGGAAGATTTTCAGGCGGCTTTGGAAGGAGAATTGAAATTGGAAAAGGAAACCGCGGAAAAAATGGCAAGAGAAATTCATCGTTTTATCTTTTATCCAGTAAAACCAGCCCTGGAACAGCTTTATAAAACAGGGGCTGTTTCTGTAGAAGAGGGAGCAGAAAAACCATCTGCGGAGAAGCCTGAAAGAAAACCAGCAGGCGAAGACAGATACCGAGAAGTTATCGAGTAAAGTATATTTGTATTTTATCTAAAAGAAAAAGGTTAGAAAAATAAAAAGAGGAGGCTATACAGCCTCCTTTCCGGGAACTTTTCTCTTCCTGACTTTTCCCAAACAGCGTAGCTCAATCCATCCAAGCTTTGGCAAGAGCATTAGCCAATTTCTCCTCAGTAATGTTTTTGAGAGGGATAGTTATGGGGTATCTAGAAAAATCAGTCCTAGGAAATGCTTTTTGTATTTGAATATAAAGATTCTTCTCGGTGACAGCCTCAAGAGGAATCCGAAGATATGTCTGCCTCACGGTGATATAATGGTCACTATGTTCAGGGACCCTCTTGAGGCAAATGTGAACCGCAATTCTACAATTGGGTCCAAAGGTACCGATATCTGACTCTACGTAGAAAGACAATCCGTCATCCCCTTCTCTCCAACTTGTCCCAGGAGGAAGAACCTTCACAAAAGCTTTAAGGACTCCCTTAAAGTTAATGCAAGAGCTAGCACTTTTCATCTTCTGAATAACTTCTTCTTGCTCCTTTGCTCTTCTCTCTTTTTCTTCTTTCTCCTTTTGTAATTTTTCTTCTATTTTACGAAACGGCCTTCCCCAATTTTCCATTGTCGTTACCTCCTATTATTTATTTTTTAAAGAAATCTTTGCTGAAAACTCCTCTATTCTTCAGTATTTTAATTTTAACACAAAATATTATTTTGTCAAATCTCGGCGTTAAGCTCCGTCCTATTAACTTGTTTGTTGCTTTTTGGTGTTTATGATAAAATTAAGGAAAAGTAAAATATGCGGTTTAACGTTCCACAATTTATTGAGCATGAGGCGAAAGTTGTCGGTCCCTTAACTTTCAAACAGTTTATTTTTATTGGGGGAGCCGGAGTCCTTTGTTTTATTCTTTATTATTCGGTGCCTTTTCCGATTTTTTTGGCAACCAGCGTTATTTTGGGAGGAGCAGGAGCTGCCCTGGCTTTTTTGAAAATTGGAGGAATGTCTTTGCCTTCAATCTTGGCCAACTTTTTTAAATTCAGCGTTGCGCCAAAAATCTATATTTGGAAAAAAAGAGAGCAGCCGGGAATAAGGATTTACAAAAGAGAGGAAAAAACCTCCCCCGCTAAAGCTGCGGGGGACGGAGAAGAATTGCCGTTGAAGATTGCAGAGAAAAGCCGGCTTAAAAGATTACACACCCAAATAGAAACCAAAACAAAATAATCTATGGCTGAGGTATCTGCGCAACAATTTTTAGAAATTGACCAAATAAGAGAAGGAGTTTTGCTCCTGAAAAACAAATCTCTCAGAGCCGTTTTAATGGTCTCTTCTTTAAATTTTGCCTTAAAGTCAGAGGATGAACAGCAGGCGATTATCTATCAATTTCAGAATTTTTTAAACTCTCTGGATTTTTCTATTGAAATTGTTGTCCAGTCCAGGATTCTAAACATCGCCGGGTATCTGGATAAATTAAAGGAGATGGAAACGGCCCAGAAAAATGAATTAATGAAAATCCAAACAGCTGAATATAGAAAGTTTATCAGCGACTTGATCGCCGGCCGCCAAATTCTTTCCAAAACTTTTTTTGTGGTAATACCTTTTACTTTGGTGGAAATGCCAAAAATAGGGACAAAAAAAGAAATCGGTTTTAACGAAGAAGATTTCCAAAGAGCTAAATCCCAATTATGGCAAAGAATGGACTTCTGCGCTTTGGGATTAAGAAGGGCCGGACTCCAATGCACTCCCCTTAATGCTCTGGAGCTAATTGAGCTTTTTTGGAGTTTATATCACCCGGAAGAAGCTGAGGTCGGCTATTACCCCGAAATTCCACCCGAAATAATAAAATGAAATTCCCTTTTTTAAAAAAGAAAAAAACTATTGAAATGCCGGAAGAAATTTTTGAGGCTCCGGCAATAGAAGCAAAAGACATTATTGCCCCATCTTCAATTGAAATAAAGCCCGACCACATAAAACTGGGCGAGAGATTCGTCAAGTCGTTTTTCATTTTTTCCTATCCAAGATATTTAAACGCTGCCTGGCTGTCCCCCATAATCAACCTTGACCAGCCCATGGATATCAGCTTCCATATCCACCCGATTGACACCGGCACAGTTTTGAAACAATTAAGAAGAAAAGTAACGGAAGTCCAGGCTGAAATTATGGAGAAAGAAGAAAAGGGCCTAATAAGAGATCCTGCTTTAGAAACGGCTTATCAGGACATAGAGAGCTTAAGGGATAGATTACAAACCGCTCAAGAAAAAATGTTCAAATTCGGCCTTTATTTAACCGTTTACGGAAACACTCTTGAGCAGATAAAAAAAGTGGAGACAACTCTAAGGTCAATTCTGGAATCAAGACTGATTTACGTTAAGCCCAGCCTTTATCAGCAAAGGGAAGGGTTTAATTCAACTTCGCCTTACGGTTTGGACCAAATCCAAGTCCACACCTCAATGAACACAGAACCCTTATCTTCCACTTTCCCTTTTACTTCTTCTGATTTGAGTTCTAATGACGGAATTTTATACGGAATAAACCTGCATAATAATTCTTTGATATTGTTTGACCGTTTCAGTTTGGAGAATGCGAACTCGGTAATCTTCGCTAAGTCCGGTTCGGGAAAAAGCATATTGAGCTCTGAACCAGTTTTAATAAGAAACAAAGGTGAAATTCAATTAACAAAAATTGGCCCCGTAATTGAAAAACTAATTGAAGAACGCGGAGCTGCTCAAATTGACGAAGAGTTAGAGGGAGTAATAAACCCAGGACTTCAAGTTTATAGTTTTGATAAAAACTTAAAGGGAGAATGGTCAAACGCAACGGTAGCCGCCAGAAAAAAAGCGCCGGAAGTTTTTTATAAATTTACTACCCGCAGCGGCAGAGAAATTACCACCACCGGAGACCATAATATGATAATTTTAAGAAACGGGGCGGCAGTGACGGCTAAAAGCTCCGAAGTAAAAGAAGGAGAATTTATCCCCCTGCCGAGAAGCGTTTCCAGTGATGTAAAATCACCTGTGTCTTTAAATCTTTTGCGATTACTTAGAAATTCTAAATATATTTATGTTGAAGGAGCTAAGGATTTAATAATTGAAAATTACAAACTATTAAAATCGGCCAGAATTTCTAATCAATCGAATGATTACCTCACCGCTTATAAAAGAGGAGTGGCCATTCCCATTAGGTTTTTTTGGAAAATCCTTAAACGCCTAAGAATAAGTCTAAGCGATGATAGGTTAAAAAATTTACATTTAGTCCATCTCCATAAAGAAAGAGGGGGTTGGTTTAATATTTATTTTCCAATTAATAATGATTTTCTAAAAATAGCCGGATTCATTACTTCTGAAGGATATATTCATAAAAAGTATATCCAAATAAGTAATATTGATAGAGAGGTTTTGGATTCTGTAAGGGTTTCATTAAAAAATTTAGCAATACCTTTTCGTGAATTAAAAAGCAAAAAAAGGCAAAGAATCGAAGGAATTGAAATAAAAAACAGGATATTCGTCGAAATTGTAAAAGCTTTAAATGGCGGTGGAAAATCAGACCGAAAAAGAGTATGGCCTTTTCTTTTTAGTCTTGAAAAAGAAAAAATATCCAAGTATTTATTGGCCTATTTTGAAGGAGATGGCGGAGTAAATGTAAAAGATAAAGCAGTAGTGGCTAGTTCTAAATCTAAAAGATTAATTTTAGAAATGAGCTATCTGTTTTATTATTTTGGAATCATAGGAAGGATTTCAAAAATAAGAAGAAAATGTCCAACGACTGGCTGGAAAAGAAATCTCTGGATTTTAAGAATTTCAGGACAAGAAAATTTAAATAAATTTGCTGGAAATATTAATTTTATTTCTCAAAGAAAAAGAAGGCAACTCTCTAAAATTATCGGGAAAAAGAGTAATACTAGCGTTGATTTCGTCCCAGGATTGCAACCAATCTTAAAAGAAATTCATCAACTCTTTTCCCCCCAACTCCATAATATTCGGCAATTTGCAGACTGGAAAAATGGCAAAAAAAGAGCTTCTCCTCAGGAGTTACTGAAGATGATTAACATAATTGAGCGAAAAATTCAATATTTTAAAGATTTAGGTTCTACTTTTAAAATTTTGAATGAGCTTCCAGAATTAGCCACAATAATTAATTTTGGAATAAATAATAAAGAGCTAAATAGAGCTCTCTGGCAAACTGTTGGAGAGGGTTGGCGGACAATCAAAAGTCAAGAGCATAAACCTTTTACTCAAAATACTCTTAAGGCGCTCCAAGTAATTAACGGCGATAACTATTCTTTAACAGAGATAAAAGAAATAATTCATTTGGGATTTCGGGAAACAGATTTACCGACAAAATATTATAACCGAGCTTTAGAACCTCGGTATCTTGAGAAAAATACTCGTTACGAAACTATCCAAAAATCAGCTCGGTTCGTTTGGCAGAGTTATCAAGAGATTCTAATAAATAAAATTCCGCAAGTTGAAGAAAAATTAGCTCAATTAAAAACTTTAGCCAATTCGGATTTGTTCTGGGATCCAATCGCAAAAATCAAAAAAATTGAAAACAAAAAAGAAAAATATGTTTATGATTTAACCGTAGACAATGAGGTCTTCTTGGCCGGCCAGGGAGGAATGTTTGTTCACAATTCCTATGCAGTGAAATTAGAGATTTTACGCAGCTTAATGTTGGGGGTTGAGACAATCATAATTGACCCTGAAAACGAATATCAGCCCCTGACTGATGCGGTTGATGGTTCATTTTTCAATATGTCTCTGGCTTCGCCAAACCATATTAATCCTTTTGATTTGCCGATTCCCAGAAAAGACGAAAAGCCGGAAGACGTTCTCCGTTCAAACATTCTCAATTTAGTCGGGCTTTTAAGAATTATGTTGGGCGGATTGTCTCCGGAGGAAGATGGTATTATTGACAGGGCTTTAACTGAAACTTATGCCGCCAAAGATATTACCCCGGAAACAGATCCTAGCGCCTGGGAAGACAAAATCCCCTTAATGTCTGATTTTGAACAAGTTCTGGAAGGGATGGAAGGGGCAGAATCTTTAGTCAGAAGAATAAGAAAGTTCACCAAAGGAACCTTTGCCCAATTTTTCAATCAGCCAACCAACATTTCCATGGGAAAACCCTTTGTTGCTTTCGGAATAAGAGATATGGAAGATGAGTTAAGGCCTATGGCCATGTTTGTTGTTATGAGATACATCTGGAATAAGGTCCGCTCGGAAATGAAAAAAAGAATTTTGGTGGTTGACGAGGCCTGGTGGATAATGCGAACCGAGGATGGCGCTTCTTTTCTTTTCGGCATGTGCAAAAGAGCAAGAAAATATTGGCTGGGAGTAACAACCATAACTCAGGACGTTAACGACTTTATGAAGTCAGAATACGGAAAGCCGATTATTACCAATTCTTCTCTCCAGTTTTTAATGAAACAATCCCCGGCCACCATTGATACTGTCCAAAAAACTTTTAACTTGACCGACGAGGAAAAATATTTGCTATTAGAGTGCGAAGTTGGGGAAGGAATCTTTTTCGCCGGACAAAAGCATGTGTCAATGAAAGTGGTGGCTTCTTACGCCGAAGACCAATTTATTACAACTTCTCCGGAAGAAATTTTGAAAATAAAAAAAGCTAAAGGAGAATTAGCTTAATAAAATATTTTGGGAAAAATTTCTAAGGTCTGGGGCGGATGACTACTTTCCTTTCGGGCTCCCGGCCCACACTTTCGGTGACAACGTCCAAACGGTTAGATAACTCCAAATGTATAATCCTTCTCTCGTAAGCTGGCATAGGCACGAGAGTTTTTTCTTTTTTGGCAAGAGCAACCTCGTCGGCTGCCGAGCGAGCCATTTCTTTTAAGTATTCGTATTTTTTCTGTTTGTAATTGTTTATGTCAAGGTTGATGTAAAAAGGCTCTGAAATTTTTCTTTTCAAAATTGCTTTTAATAAATGCTGAATTTCCGCCAATGTCTGGCCCTCTTCGCCAATTAAAATTTGAGGCTCTTCGGTTTCAAGGTTGATAGGGACAGCTCCTTCTTCTTCCGGCAAAACCTCAACCTCTATGCCAAAAGTGGTTTTTTGAAAAAATTCTTCAGCTGTTTTTTTAATTGTTTCAAGATTTTGTTGGTTCATTTACCGAGCTTCCGAAGGAAGCGAAGGGAAAGAAGAGGATTTATCGTCTTCGCCCTTAGTTTGGGGCTTAAGAATTATATGCTGTTGGAAAATTGAAAAAAGGGCGGTAATCAACCAGTAAAGCCCGATGGCTGAAGGCAATTTCCAAAGAATAAAAACGGTGAAAATGGGGAAAAAATAAAGCATTTGTTTTTGCATCATGCCTGAAAATTGGGACATTTGGTCTCCTTTACCTGCCGGTTTTTTATCTTTTGGCATTAACATTTTTGTTTGAAAAAACTGGGAAATGCCGGCCAAAAAAGCCAGCCCTAAACTTGGTTCAGCAAGATTTATCAAGCCAAAAAAGGTTGGATTTATTTCTCCGGGGTTGGGCACAAAACTGTAAAGATGGCTCACCGCCCCGGGCTCCAATCCTTTCCAAAAAACTCTATAAAGAGTGATCAAAATCGGAAGCTGGATTAAAAGGGGAAGGCATCCGCCGAAAGGATTGATTTTCTCTTTCTGGTAAAGTCCCATCATTTCCTTGGCCTGTTTTTCTTTGTCGTTTTTATATTTTTGCTGGATTTCCTGGATTTTGGGCTGCAATTCGGAAAGCATTTTCTGGGATTTAATGGATTTTAGCATCAAAGGATAAAGAATGATTCTGATTATAATTGTCAAAACAATCACCGCCACCCCGAAATCCTTTCCGGGTAGAAACTGATAGAGAAAAATCAAAGCATTAAACAAGGGCTGATATAAAATTGTGTTAAAGGCGCTAACAAAAATTTCCATATTTTAAGGCAAATCTATCCCTCCTTTGTTGAAAGGATGGCATCTTATTATTCTCCAAAGTCCTCTTTTTATCCCTTCTAGCGTCCCATGTTTTTTAATCGTCTCAGCCGTATATTCGGAGCAACTCGGGTAAAAACGACAATGGTATCCCATTCCCGGAGAAATAAACATTTGATAGAATTTTATAATTTTTAAAATTGCTTTTTTAACCATCGAAATAAATTGAGAATTTATTGAAGATTGAAATGAACCAAATGTTCATTGAACATTAATCTTCGCCTTCTTAAATAATTTTTCAATTGTTTCTTCCAATTGTTTAAACTCTTTTTTTTCTAAACCGGGGAGGGCGATAAACAAATTATCGGTGTTAGCCTCCGGCGATTTCATTCTTAACCTGACTATCTCTCTTAACCTTCTTTTAATTTTATTTCTAATGTTTGCTTTTTTTGAAATCTTCTGCGAGACAATAAAACCAAAACGGTAGGCGTTTAAATCGTTCTTTACTGTTTTCAGAACTAAAGAATTCTCTCTAAAATTCTTCCCCTCTTTAAAAATTTTCTCAATATCTTTCTTTTTTCGAATCCGGTGATTTTTTGATAGCATAAACTAAACCGTCAACTTCCATCTTTTTTTGCTTCTCCGGCGAGATAAAGTTCGTTTCCCGCCGCTTGTTTTCATTCTTTTTCTAAAACCATGCGTTCTCTTTCTTTTTTTTGTTTTTTTATGATAAGTAACAGACATATATTTATTTATAACAAAAAAACGCAGCCGTCGTCAATTACCGAGCTTTCGCGCAGCAAAAACGAAGGTGAAGAAGAGGGCTTCGCCCTCTTCGCCATCCACACTTTTTCCTCATTTTTTCAACAGATTAACGGGTTTCTCCTTTGTTTTGATTTTGTTTGACATATGATATAATGCCCAATGAACCTCTGGTTCATTTCGATCTTCGATAAATATAAAATATTTATCTTGATGACAAAAGAAGAACTGTGGCAAGCGATTCTTGCCCAGATCCAACTAAACATTTCTCAGGCTAATTTTGCCACCTGGTTTAAAGATACTAATATATCCTCTTACAAAGATGGACAGATAATTGTTTCCACCCCAAACTCTTTTGCCAAGGAATGGCTGGAAAACAAATACGGCAAAACTATTTTTAAGATTTTTTATAATTTAGACAAGGAAATCAAAGAGGTTAAATACATGGTGGGGAAATCTGAATTAAAAACTTTTAAAAAACCCTCCTTCTCCCTGCCTCCCACCGGCCAGCTTGATATGCTAGAAGAATTCAAAATTGATAAAGAAACAAGTCTTAATCCTCGCTACACTTTTGAAAATTTTGTTGTCGGCCCTTTTAACGAATTAGCTCATGCCGCTGCTTGGGCAGCGTCAAAAAAACCGGGGCTGGTTTATAATCCTCTTTTCATTTATGGGGGAGTGGGCTTAGGGAAAACTCATCTTTTACAATCTGTCGGCAATGCGATAATCAAAAATTTTTCTCAAAAAAAAGTAAAATATACGCCGGCCGAAAAGTTTACTACCGGCGTAGTTTCGTCAATAAAAAATCACGACATGGAAGGTTTCAAGATAAAATATCGGGCTGTTGATGTTTTAATTTTAGACGATGTCCAGTTTTTAGCCGGAAAAGAAAAAACCCAAGAAGAATTTTTCCATATTTTTAATGCCTTATACGAAGAGAACAAACAAATAATTCTTTCTTCGGATCGCCCGCCAAAAGCTATCCCGGCCTTAGCCGAGAGATTAAGGTCGCGCTTTGAAGGAGGAATGATCGGAGATATAAGTTACCCCGATTATGAAACGCGAATTGCCATCCTTAAAACCAAAAGCCAGGAAAGAGGGGTAAATTTCAGCGATGAAGTGTTGGATTATATCGCTGTAAACATCCAAAGAAACATAAGAGAACTCGAGGGGGCTTTAAACAGATTAATCGCTTACCAAAAAATAAATAATCAACAGCCCAATTTGGAAACAGCCAAATCTTTGTTAAAAACGCTGTTTCTTTCTCCAAGTAAGGTAGCCAATTGCAAAAAAATAATTCAGGCAGTATCCGAATTTTATGATTTAAGAGAGAAAGACCTATTTTCTTCGTCAAGAAAAAAAGAAGTGGTCAGGCCCCGCCAGATAGCAATGTTCTTGTTAAGGGAATTATTAAAAAGTTCTTATCCTTTTATAGGCAGGAAGTTTGGGGGGAAAGACCACACCACGGCCATTCATTCCTGTGGAAAAATCGCCAAGGAGCTGGGGGACAACGAGAATCTTAACAATGAGCTTGATTTGATAAAACAGCGCATTTTCAGTGCATAAACTGGGGAGGAAATATAAAAAACTTTAAATCCACAAGAAATTAAACGCCTTCCCATCGCTTCTTTAACTTTTTAAAATACACCAAAATTAACTTAAATAAAAAGACAATTAACAACGCTAATAATAACTAATAATTAAAATCTAAATAGAATAATTATGAAAATCACAATTTTAAAAGATAAACTGAAAGAGGGTGTTAATATAATTGAAAAAATTTCAGCCAAATCAATAAGTCTGCCAATTTTAAATAATGTTTTGTTTTCGGTAGAAAAAAATTTTTTAAATTTAACCGCTACCGACTTAGAAATGGGGATAAAATGGTGGGCGCTTGTTAAAACGGAAAAAGAAGGGGAAATTGCCGTTCCTTCGAAAATTTTGTCCAACCTTGTTAACTTTTTGCCGAACAAATTAGTGAATTTAGAATCAAAAGATTTCGACCTGAAAATTGAGTGCGAGAATTATCAAACGGTAATAAAAGGCGTCAACCCGGGAGATTTCCCCATTGTCCCTCAAGTTCCCGACGAAGAAAAAATTGAAGTCCAAATCGGACCTTTTTGTAAAAGTTTAAACAGCGTTGTGGACATAGCTAGTTTTTCCTCGACCAAACCGGAAATTTCCGGGGTTTATTTTCTCTTCCAGAAAAATTTGATAACAATGGCGGCTACCGATAGTTTCCGCTTAGGGGAAAAGAAAATTTATTTAGATTCTTCTTTGAATAATATCTCCAAAGAATATTCATTGATTCTCCCCCAAAAAGCGGCTAAGGAAATTATTAATATTTTTGGCGAAAAGGAAGGAGCTTTGACAATTTATTTTTCTCCCAACCAAATTTTGTTTGAGACTTCTCTCCCCGAAGTTCCTCATCCCCAAGTCCAACTTACTTCAAGATTAATTGAGGGAGACTACCCGAATTATCAAGAAATTATTCCCAAAAAATACGATACCCGCATTGTTTTTTCTCTTGAAGAATTTATTAATCAAATTAAACTGGCGTCGCTTTTTAGCGGGAAAATCAATGAAATAAAATTGGAAATTGATTCTCCCAAAAATCGAATTAATTTTTTCAGCCAGAACGCGGAGGTTGGAGAATACCAGAGTTTTTTAATTGGCAAAGCAGAAGGGAAATCTTGCGAGATCTCTTTCAATTATCGATTCTTGTTAGACGGCCTTTTGAATATTGGCTCCTTGCAGCAAAAAAAATCAGAAGCTATTTTAGAACTGACCGGCCCGGACAAACCAGCTATTTTGAGATTAAAAGACGAGGAAAGTTATCTTTATTTAGTCATGCCGATCAAAAGCAGTTAAGTTTATAGAGATTTAAACTGCTCTTTGGGGAGGTTGGGCAATATTTTTTCAAGAAAATTATGGAAAATTGGCCCGGCAACCGTTGCGGCGGGCTGTCTTTTCGTCATCTCCGCGTTGTTGTTGTTCCCGGCCCAAACCCCTACCGCAATTGAAGGAGTGTATCCTATCGCCCAGGCGTCTCTAAAATTATCCGTTGTCCCGGTTTTTGCCGCCACTTGATAGCCGTCGAAATACAGATGAGACCTCGGGCCGAACATGGGCGTTCTCGCTTCGTTATCCGATAAGATATCATTAATAAGTTGCGCTGCATCTGTAGGTAAAACCCTTTTTTGGGTTTTTTTGTTTTCTGCGATGATATTTCCATCATAATCTTCAATTCTCAAAACTGAAACCGGCGGGATTGACAATCCTTCGGTAGCAAAAACTCCGTAAGCTGAGGTCATATCTAAAAGATTTACTTCTCCTCCTCCCAAAACAATTGCCGGGCCGTAGGAAGATAAGGGTTTGTTTAAGGTGGTTATCCCCATGCTTTTAGCGGTTTCAATACTGTTTTCTAATCCCTTGGCAAAGACGCTTTCCAGACCTAAAAAATTGTTAATTCCCAAACTTTCTACTTTGTCTTCCAGCCCGGCCAAAAAAAGAACTTTTATTGAAGGAACGTTCAACGATTGGGCTAAACCCTGCCGTAGATTAACCCAGCCCCGAAACAATCCATCGTAGTTCTGAGGAGTATATTCTTTGCCTCCCCAAACGCCGAAATCAGAGGCTTCGTCGGTTACTTTTGTCTCGTCGTTATAACCCGCTTTGAAAGCGGTAGCGTAAACAAAAGGCTTGAAGGCAGAGCCGGGTTGCCTCCCGGGGCTTTCCTTGGTTCCGATTGCCACATTAAATTGCGGGTCAAACAAACAATCTTTACCAGAAGTGCAGTTTTCAGGATAAGGGTCGGCGTCCCAACCAGCTGAGCCGACCATAGCTAAAATTTCACCGTTTTTTGGCGAAATCGCCACCAGGGCACCATTGTGAGCGTTATATATTTCGTTTGTTTTAACTCCCTCTTTTACCACCCTTTCAGCTAGCGTCTGCAGCTCCCAATCCAAAGAGGTATAAACTTTGATTCCGTTTTCTTTTAAGTATTCAAGGTCTTGGCCGTATTTTGGTTTAAGATAGTTTTCAATTATATACAAAACAAAATGAGGAGCTTTGATTGTTGTCGGGCTTTTGAATTCAATTATTTCCTCTTTTGCCGCCTTCGTCTCTTCTTTGGTTAGATATCCTTCTTCTAACATTCTTTCTAAAACATAATCTTTTCTTATTAAAAGCTTGTCTTTGTATTCTCCGTATGGAGAAAGATGATAGGGGGCTTGGATTAAAGCGGCTAGAATGGCGGCTTCGGCCGTCGTAATTTCGGAAACTGGTTTGTTAAAATAAAGTCGGCTGGCAGATTCCACCCCGTAAGCGTTTTGACCGAGCGGAATTTGGTTTAAATACCATCCTAAAATCTGGTCTTTCGGATAGCGCCTGTCTAATTCTAAAGCTAAAATAATTTCCCTTATCTTTCTTTCAATGGTTTTTTCCGGCGTAAAAAAGGCTGACCTGATTAATTGTTGGGGGATTGTTGAGCCGCCGTAGACCGGCCTGCCAATTTTTAAGTTAATCAGTATAGACCTCAATATTCCTTCAAAGTCAATTCCAAAATGACGATAAAAATTAGAGTCTTCAACAACAATTACCGCATGCTTTAAATGTTCGGGGATATTTTCCAAAGGAACAATTGTTCTTTTTTCTTCTCCGTATATTTCGAACAGTAAAACTTCGCCGGCGCGGTCATAGATTTTAGTTGATTGGGTGAAATGTTTTTCGGTAAAAATTTCCGGCCGAGGGAGATCCTTGGCATAAAAAACAAAAACAAGTAAGGCGATGAAAGTTGCCAAAAGACAGCCAAAACCAGACAGTTTTAGAACAGAAAAAAACAAAGTTTTTTTCCTGTTCTTTCGGTAGATTTTGCGATATATTTTTTGGGCGGACATGTTATAATTCTACTAAAAAAAGCCATTCTTTTCAATTTAATTATGGAGAGTAGCAATTTTAAGTTAATTTTGTTAAAATAGATTAAACTTATGAAAACAATTCCTGACCCGCATAAAATTGACGAAGTTTTAACGAGGGGTGTAGAAAAAATCTATCCTAGCAAAAACGCTTTGGAGAAAGTTTTAAGGTCGGGCAAAAAGGTACGGCTTTATAATGGCATTGATCCAACTGGCAAACTTCATCTCGGTCATTTGGCGGTTCTAAGAAAATTGCGGCAATTCCAGGATTTAGGGCACGAAGTTATTGTTTTGATTGGCGATTTTACGGCTACTATTGGCGACCCCACTGATAAATTAGCAGTCAGAAAGCCGCTTACCCGGCAGGAGATTTTAAAAAATGCCAAGAATTATAAAAAACAGATTGGGAAAGTTTTGGATTTAGGAAAATCAAACCTCAGGTTTTTGTATAACGAACAGTGGAGCAACAAATTAAAGCCAATAGATTTATTGGGAATATTTTCGTATTTTACTGTGGCTCGGCTTTTAGAAAGAGATATGTTCCAAAAACGGATTAAAGAAGGCCGGGATGTTCTTTTGCACGAATTTGTCTATCCCGTATTCCAGGCCTATGATTCTGTTGCAATGGATGTTGATTTGGAAGTCGGGGGGAACGACCAAACATTTAATATGATGAGGGGGAGAGATTTAATGAGAAAAATGAAAAACAAAGAAAAATTTGTAATGGCTTTAAAATTATTAACCGACCCGACTGGTAAAAAAATGGGTAAAAGCGAAGGGAATATGATTAATTTAGACGAGAGCCCGAAAGAAATGTTTGGCAAAATTATGGCTTGGCCCGACTCTCTCCTCAAATTAGGGTTTGAGTTATTAGCTAATATCACAGACGAGCAGGTGGCGAAATTTTTGCGAGAGCCAAGAATAGCCAAAGCCATATTGGCTAAAGAAATTATCAAGATTTTTCATAGTAAGAGTGCGGCGGATTTGGCAGAAGAAGAATTCATTAAGGTTTTCAGAGAAAAAAAGCTTCCTTCAAAAATACCCGAGATTAGGATAAAAGAAAAATCTTTAAACATTTTAGACCTGTTGATGAAGACAAAATTGACCGCCTCAAAAGCCGAAGCGAAAAGATTGATTTTGCAGAATGGGGTGAAGATTGGGGGAATTGTTCAGAACGACTGGCAGAAAGAAATTGAGATAAAAAAAGGCCTGGTTATTCAGGTTGGTAAAAGAAAATTTGTAAAATTAAATTAAACTTAAAGAAAAATCCCGCCAAAGCGGGATTTTCTTCTACTCTTCAGAGGTTTCTTTTTCAGTCTCCTCTTCAGATGTTTCTTTTTTTTCCTTTTCTTTTTCTTCCTCTTCCTCTTGATCAACAAAAGGAGTTAAAATTTCGTCTTTCATATTATTTGGCCTTGTTGTATTAATTACTTAACTCCGCCCTTTAGCGGAGTTGGTTGTTTTTAATTTGGATTTCGACCTTTTCCAAGCAGACAAACTTTATATGCTTGGTTGGTTCTATCCAGTATTATATTTATATAAAAACCCTTGTCAAGCCCTCCCAAGTTTATTGTAGTTCAAATTCTTTAGAACCCCAATTTAAACGATATACATCCCATTTTTTATTTAATCTGCGAACCCAAATTTCATAAAAAGTGTTTTTACCTATCATTATTACCGTTTTATTTTTTATTATTTCCTCTCTTTCTTTCCTGGGGACAATACTCTTTAAAGGGAAAGAAGAGCGCGAAGCTTTGACTTGGATATATCTCGCTTCTACTATTTTTTTTGTGGAAGAATTCCCCTTAAGGGCAAAAAGATCAAACATACCCCGGGATCGGGGAGAACGGAAAATAATTTGGAACCCCATTTTTTTTAAGACGGAGATTGCCTTGTATTCAAACCGTCTTCCTTTTACATAAAGATAACCAGGTTTTGGTCTGCATCTTTGAGAACAATATTTTGTTTTCCCTCTTGCTTTATAGAAATTCTTTCCGCAGGTTAAACATATTCTTAATTTACTATATCTCCCATGTTTATAGTTTGGACCTTTCTTATCTATTCTACTTTTTTTTTCGTATTCTGCCCTACAATTTTTATTACAAAAAAATAAACCACTTTTATTATGTTTTTTTACGCCCCTCCACCTTTTTAAGATTTTTTTACAAAAAGCACACCTAACTTTAGCTTTTCCCCCTTTCCAGCTTGGATTTTTTAACTCCTTTTTGCTTTCAGCTATTTTTTTTCTTACTTCTGGGTTTTGGGATGGGTTGTTTTTCGATAAAAAACATTTATGGCATTGTTTAGCTCTTTTGGTCATCAAATTTCCGCAAGACGGGCATCTCCTTTTTGATTTATAATATTTTTTTTGTATTTCTTTTTTGTGCCTTAGATAATATTGTTTGCGGTATTTTTGATTATACATTTAAGTTTTTAAATTTGAATATATTTCCTGGACTGCTTCATTCTCATCTAATGCTTCAAAAAGTTTTTGGCAGACCCCTTTTGTTTTTTCATCAGTAGAAACTTCTTCTTTTGCCACCCAATCCAAAGAAACCGAGTCAATTTCTATTCCCTTTACTTCTAAGTTTTTCTTTACTCCGTCTAATTCTTCCGGTTTTGCATAAACATC
>Ga0210016_1000548_pt1 | contig 33567 bp, 34 predicted proteins | sample CryGeyCG2014_300_FD_185454 | JGI IMG/M metagenome (GOLD analysis project Ga0210016, IMG submission 185454) | Groundwater microbial communities from aquifer - Crystal Geyser CG02_land_8/20/14_3.00 (SPAdes) (version 2) | ecosystem: Environmental > Aquatic > Deep subsurface > Groundwater | place...
AAGGGTGGTGCGGTCAGCCAATCGAGTAGAAGGTTTAAGGGGGCCATTGACGGGCATAAAGGGATGGAGAGAACGATTAACATAATAAAGAAGGAGCTGCATGTTGAATGTTGAGACCTGACCCCTAAACCATCTTCTAAAGAAATAGTACCATATGTCATCCGTCAGTTCCGCGACACCGACTTGGTTTCGCTGCATCGCATTATTCACGATACTGTCGATGCCTCCTATTCGGGTGTCTATCCTGATCGCGCGGTCCAGTTCTTCAAGGAGTACCATTCCCAAAAGAGAATCATGGAACGAAGTCAACCGGGAGAAATATTGGTGATCGAAAGAGATGGTTCTATAGTGGCAACAGGTGCCTTAGTCGGGAACGAGATACTCGGTGTCTTTGTCAAACCAGAGGACCAGGGCCAAGGCCTCGGTAAAAGAATTATGAGTGAACTGGAAGCCAGAGCAAAGAGCAAAGGCTTTTCGGAAATCGTGTTGAGTGTTTCTCTCCCATCGAGGAGTTTTTACGAAACTCTTGGATATGAAGTGCTTGAGGCGTGTTTACTCGATGTGGGCGAGGGTCAGCATCTGAATTACTGACCAGCACGAAAGACGTTGACCTCATAACAAGCAGGTGCACCGGATCGCCCATAAATCGGGCTCCCGGTGACCCGCATCGTTATCTCCCAAAATCACTAAACACCTCTTGACAATAGCATGTTATTGATGCATACTTATACATACAATAATGCATATTTTATGGGAGGAATCCATGAGGACAACACTGAACATAGAGGACGACTTGCTTGACAAAGCAGCAAGATTGACCGGCATCGAAGAAAAAACCTCGCTGGTCAGGCTTGGGCTCGAGGCACTCATAGCGAGGGAAAGCGGTAAGAGACTCGCTAAATTGGGGGGAACAGAAGTGAAATTAGAGAGGATACCCCGCAGGAGATTCAGAGGAAGGTAAAATGGTTCTTGTCGACACTTCCGTATGGGTCGCGCATCTGCGGAAAGGGAATATTGGTCTTGAAGCGCTATTAAATGAAGGCCATGTTGTCTGTCACTCATTCATCGTCGGGGAACTCGCTTGTGGGAATCTCAAGAACAGATCTGAAACACTCTCTCTCCTCAAGACACTCCCTATGGCAACTCATGCAGAACATGACGAACTGATGCAGTTCATAGAAAACCATAGCCTGATGGGAAAAGGGTTAGGGTACATTGATATGCATCTGCTCGCTTCAGCCATCTTGAGCAAGGTTCCACTTTGGACACTCGATAAGAAACTGAATCAAGTCTCTTTAAAACTGGGATTAGCATATTGAAATTCGCAGTCAGAAAACAATTCGATCCGGCGAATGCATAATACGCCCCGCTGATTTCGGTCGTTGAAACGGGGAGCCTAATCAATGAAAAAGAAATTTGATAGGGTGTAGCAATTTCTTAGCTAAGAGAAAACATCCCTAATTACCCCCACCCTCGCCCTCCCCCATCAAGGGGGAGGAGGAAAGAGGGCGTTTATACGATTCCCCCATCCACAACAATGGTCTGACCGGTGATGTAATCCGAATGTTCTGATGCAAGGAAGAGAACGGCCTGTGCCACTTCCTCTGGTTTCCCAATCCTTCCAAGGCTGGATGATTTGATAATCGTATCCACTTTTTCCTTAGGCATCTTGGATACCACCTCCGATTCGATCAGACCAGGAGCCACGGCATTGACATGGATGTTGAAAGGACCTAACTCTCGGGCAAGGGATTTCGTGAAACTGATCACTCCTCCTTTGGTTGCTGCATAATTGGTCTGGCCAGAAGTTCCCACAATTCCGCTGATGGAGGAGATATTGATGATCTTCCCTTTTCTCTGAGGGATCATCTTTCGAATCACCATTTTGCAACAATAAAAGAGGCTAGTTAGATTGGTTTTGAGAAGGGAATCCCAATCCTCATCACTCATCAACATGAGGAAGTTATCCCGGACGAGACCCACATTATTCACCAAGATATCAATCTTTCCATATTGAGCAAAGGTCTCTTCCACCATCTCTTTAACCTGATCAAACCGTGTGACATCCGCTTTAAAAAGACCCAGACTCAACCGTTTTGATTTGGCCTCGCTCATCAGATTCTCTGCAGCATCCACATCCTTTGAGAAATTGGCAACGACCTTTGCCCCCTGTTCAGCCAAGAGGAGGCAGGTCGCCTTTCCAATCCCTTTCGTTCCCCCTGTGACAATAGCCACATGGTCCTTTAACAACATAACCAATCCTCCTCATCCCCAATGAACCAGGGAAAATAAATCAGCTCTGTCATTTAAATACCAAATTCTAAACTCTTCTTAGTACTACAGCGACTCTTTGAAAAAGAACGGCACTGTACCAACAAAAAGTGCTGTCGCCCCATCCGTCATACCCGCGAAAGCGGGTATCCAGTTGGGGTTTCGAAGCCCTTAGACATCCTGGATTCCCGTTTTCACGGGAATGACGGAAAAAATCCGCTGTAGTATTAGTCATTAAGTCACTGGGTAATTAAGTCATTCAATAACTAATGACTTATTGACCTAATGACGAAGTAACTTTGTTATTTGGTGCTTATCCCGAATAAGTGTAGCAAATAATTTTACTGACAATATGACTACAATTTAAATTCTAAGAACTCAAGGGTCTTATTCGGGATCTCTTCATTCTTCCCACCAGTTCCCACAAGGGGCCGCGAATTCGAAATTTTCGTATTTGCTCTATCAGATTCTGTGAGATGTTGATCTCCAATCCGGGAACTATCCATCGATTCCTTGCAAGGGCTTTCTCTTGAATGATTTCACTTAATCTTCCTCCCAATGCTGGGGAGATATAAAAATGGGGATAGATGAGATTAGAATCCTGATGGATGACCCCTTGCGAAAGGGAGAACCGCTCCATTTCCGTTCCCGGATAGATTCGGATACCCAACATGGCAATGACCGCTGTAGGATCGAGTTGATCCATCAAATGAAAAGACTCTTCAATCGTCTCATCATCTTCGCCTGGTCCTCCGAAGAGGAGATAGTGGCAGTGATTGACCATCCATTTTGAACAGATTTTTGAGGATTGGATGATATCCTCTTGAGTGAATGACTTCTTATAATTCTCAAGCATCCGCGGAGATCCTGAATCCGTTCCAAATTCTATCCCATCACACCCAGCCTCTTTCATCCATTGTAATAGCGTTTCATTCAGAAAACCCGGATTGACAAAAGCACTCCATTTGACATCGACCTTTCTTCGAACCATCTCACGACACAAAGCTTCTGCATAAGAGGGTGGATAATTAAAAATATCGTCAACGAAGTAGATATAATCCACCCCCTCCTCCACGAGATGGTGAATTTCCTCCACCACTTCCTCTGCCTTTCTCAGCCTGACCTTTTTCCCCTCCAATAAAGGGTAAGTGCAGTAAATACAGGAGAAAGGACAGCCTCGCTTCGTCTGAATATTTCCCATTCCCCCTTCTTCTAAATAACGGTGCGTTTCGAAAAAACTCCGATCGGGACTTTGAATGGAAAAGACCTTTGCTCCTTCTATCAAAGGAGGAAAAGGTTTCTCTTTAATGAGGAGATATGGAGATGGGGAGATAGGGTCACCTCTTTCGAGACCCCTCACCAATTGTAGAAAGACTTCTTCCCCCTCTCCCACAATCCCAAAATCAACATTTAAATGCTGAAGAAGCTCTTTGGGGGCCAAAGAATATCCTGAGCCTCCAATGACCAATCTTGATGAAGAAGATTGACGACAAATCCCAACGACCTCCTCCACTTCCTTGAGATAAGAGATGGAGGTTGGATAGGTAAGATTATCGAGATTTCTCAAAGAGATGCCGATCAGGTCGGGTCGAAACTGATGAAGGTTGTTGTTAAGATCCACCGATACCTCTTGAGAAAAGCAGAGGTCCATGACTTCAATCTGATAGCCTTCTTCTCTTAATGCCTTGGCGATGTAAGCCAACCCCAGAGGAAAGACAGGAAAAGGCATTCTCTCACGGTTGACGGAGATGAGTAGGATTTTCATAAGGAAGTTCTTTGTCTTTGATCCTTCGAATCACCTCCATCTGAGCGCCCCGTAAGACGAAGTTTGACATCAAGAAGTAAAAAAAGTGATGTTTGGGCCCCCAGAGCAGGCGTTTCAATATCGACCGAGGGGCGCAGATATATTTCTGTGCCCAGAGGTATCCCTCTTGGAGTTCTTGAACAGTCATCTTCTTGGGTTTAAAGACCACATGACTCATGTCATAATGGGACCAGTCACGGTCAAAGATTCTCCCTTCCTCCTCCAGTCGCCTTTGAAGAGGGGTTCCTGGAAAAGGAGTGAGAATTGAAAAGGTAGGGATTTCAATATTATTTTTTTGGACGAACTGAACGGTCTTTTTAAAGATGGCGGGGTCATCTCCATCGAATCCAAAGATGAAGGAACCGTGAATTCCAATTTGGTGGTGTTGAATCGTCTTGACCCAATTCGATAATTCTTTTGTATTCACAAATCGTTTTGAAACGCCGTCCAGATTTTCCTGAAGAAGGGATTCAAAACCGATGAAGAGGGAGATACAACCGCTCTCTCGAGCCTTTCTGAGAAGCTCCTCATCCATGGCAATCTTGATGGTCGTAAATCCCATCCACTTGACTCCATGGTGTTTGAAGATGTCGAAGAGGCCAAAGGCATAGTCTTCTTTGGCTGTCACATTATCATCAGCTAAAAAGAGATATTCTCCTTTCTTCTTGATAATCGTGGAAAGTTCCTGATCCACTTCTTCAAGGGGACGTATCCGATAACGCTTTCCATTAATTGTAGGAACAGAGCAAAATTCGCATCGATTTGGACAACCCCGGGTTGTCTCAATCGCTTTAAAAAAGGGGCTATAATGCTTGCCCAAAAGATCCCGTCTTGGAAAAGGCATTCCCTTTAAATCCGACCACGCTCGATTTTTATAAAAGGGTTTAAGCTCCCCCGCCTCGAAATCTTTTAGGACTTTTTCAAGCATCCCCTCAGCCTCTCCAACGAAAACGGAATCAGCATGTTCTTTTGCCTCTTCGGGCAAAAGGCTGGGGTGGACTCCTCCCAAAATCACCTTCACTCCCTTCTCACGGAATCGATCGGCAATCGCATAAGCTCTTTTGATCACGCAGGTCAGACCGGTGATCCCTACTAAATCGACATCGGCATTGAAATCGATCTTTTCAATCGCCTCATTAATGATCTTGACCTTATAGGTCTTGGGAAAAAGAGAAGCGAGAAGCGTAAGGCCTAATATAGGAAAAGGGTAAAGCGTGTCATTAGAAAATTTAATCCCTTTCTCCCTGGGAAAGATCAAAAGAACCCTCTTCATCTTCAGTGTTCACCTATCAGTGTTGATTGCGCCCTGAACCATGTAAGGTTCAGGGCTGCCATGCACCCCGCGTGGTGCATGGCGGATTGCAGAATTCGGAATGCGGATTTATCATTCTGGACTCCGACCTCCGAACTCCGAACTTTTTAACTCATTAAAATTGGGTTGTTTCCAGGGCCTTTTCGTTGCATTCTCCCAAACATATCGGAGGATGAGCCGGTAGGCCATTCGTTTGAAGGGATTCGGGTTCAAGAAAGCACCCAGGAGGATCCTCGGTTGGGTATAATATTTTTTCAGATAGACCTGCTGAAGATGATGAACCTCCTCTGCGGATAAAGATTTTGTATCCATCACAGGATGCATGAAATCATATTTACCAAAATCCCTCTCTCGAATCCTCCCCAATCTTTCTGCCTCCTTAAAATATTTTGTTCCGGGAAGGGGCGTGGTAAGGGTGAGGACTAAAAAGTCGCTCTGAGCCTTCACAAATTGGAAAACCTTCTTGAGTGTCTCTTCGGAGTCATTCCAATCTCCGAACATAATATTAGCCATGACCATGATCTTATTCTTTCTGAGAATATCAATGGCCTTCTGGGCTAACTCTCTGGATTGCTTTTTTTCATATCGGTTGAGCACATCGGGCTGGATGCTCTCGATTCCCAACATCACTTCATAGAGACCGAGGCGTCTCATCTCGGGGATGAGATCTTCGTCTCGAAGAATATCTTTGATTCGAGACTGAAACCAGAAATGGATACGGAGACCTGACTTTCCCAACTCTTCGAGAAATTCCTCCACTCGTCTTCGACTCCAGTTGAAGGTGTTCTCGTTGAAGACAAAGAGGGTTTTGCCATATTGATGGTGTAGATAGGAAATCTCCTCTACTATTTTCTTCCCGCTCCGTCCCCTCCAGACCCCTTCCCAGAATCTCGTCTCAGAACAGTAAGCGCATCGATCCCCACAGCCACGGCTGGTGGAGAGACCAAAAGCCCTTCTTCCCATTCCATGCCAGTAATATGCCTCTTTCTCCATATCAATGAGATGGTAGGCTGGAAGAGGAAGAGAGTCTAAATTTGGGATGGGGGGTTGTCTTCCATTTAGAATTATTTTCCCATTATCCGAATAGGCAAGGCTCTTCACCCCTTTTCCTTTTCCACCCCTGGATAGGTCCTGAAGGAATTGATAAAAAGCAATCTCCCCTTCACCTAAGATGATGTAGTCCAGTTCCTTTAGCTCCTGGAGGATGGTTTCGGCCATCAGGGTGAAGTGGCTTCCCCCTGCCACGAGGATGGAATTCGGCGAAAGTTTTTTGCAGAGACAAATGGTCTGAATGGCTTCCGGCGAGAGACAGGTGGCAGAACAGGTGATGCCAATGACATCGGCCTTCGATGTTGAAATTGTATTTCCAAGATCTCTCCATGGGGCCGGAAGGGCAGTGGCATCAACGATTTGAACCTCGATCCCTTCTCTTTTTAGATAGGCGCCTAACCAGAGAAGACCAAAAGAAGGGGTCCACATCCGAAGGCCTGGAAAAAGTTTGTGAGGCGGATCGATCAAAAGAACTTTCATTAGAATTTAGAATTTAGAGTTAAGAATTTAGAAATGAAAAATTTAAATTCATAATTCTCAACTCTTAACTTTTCATTACACCTCCAAATACGCTTGCATCGCTTCAATTCTTTCGAGCACCTCTGGAGGAACCCGGTAGAGAAGATTCCCCTTAAGATCGGTGAGGACGTGTGTTGTGGAGCCTGTGGCGAGAACCTTTCGGTTTTCTTGATCGAGGACCCGATAGTGAAAGATTAGTTTGGCCACCTCTGTTCTCTCCATCGTGGTCTGGATGATAAGGGAATCACCGAAGGTGGCTGGGAGCTTGAACTGGCAGTTTAGTTCCACGACGGGTGCTAAAAGATTCATCTCTTTAAGCTGAAGCGGACCCATCTGGAATCGTTGGGTCAGGTCATTTCGACCCACCTCAAACCAACCCACATAGTGACCATGCCAAACCACTCCATAAGCATCCGCCTCATAAAATCGAACCTGGAGGGATGCCTCGTGATATCTCATTTGTTTTCCTTTTGGGCTCAACTCCTAAAGAGGAAGCCCTTATCTTTATGCAGATTCTGAAACAAGTTCAGAATGACAGAATGGAAACTATAAACGATCTCCAGCAGAAAAAGCCTCTACCTCACGATCAATCCATCGCATCAATTTCGTAAGCGATGCTTCATATCCCACTTCGATAAATTGGGTAAACCCTTCCTCAAGCAATTTCTCAACACATCGAATCCAATACACAGGTCGCCCGATCTCTTGGGAGATAAAATCTTTAATCTCCTCTCTTCTTAAAGGTTTAATCGTCCAATGATTAAGGATAGGAACCTTGAGGGGTTGAATCTTAATATCTTGAAGGATCTCTATGATTTCTTCCCTTAAAGAATGAAGCAAAGGGGAATGAAGAGCCGTATTGAAAGCAAGGCGGGTGGCAGAGACGGCTTTCCTTGAAAGGGCAAGAGAAATCGCCTTTTCCACCCCCCCTTCTTCCCCGGAAAGGACAAAATGCATCGAGCCGTTATAATTGGCAATGGAGAGTTGAAAGCCATTAAGGTCTTGACAGATTTTTTGGATTTCTTCCAAGGGAAGACCGATGATGCTGGCCATGCCTCCCCGGTGAATTGCCCCTTCTCTTTTTAGGAGCCTGCCGATGGCTTCGGTGATGAAGAGGCCTTCTTCAAAACTGATGGCCTCCGAGGCAGCTAAGGCTGAATAGATTCCCATACTATGTTCAGCAAAAATATCCGGAATCCATCCTGCGGTTCGAAGGCGATAGAAGTGGATCATAGAAAGGAGGTAGGTTGCTATCTGGAGTTTGAGGCTGAGATCGTCCTCTTTCTTCTCACCCCCGGATGAAAAGTTGAGGAGGTCGAATTTCGTCTGACTAGAAGCCCTTTTTAATAATTCTTTAAAATGCGGATCCCCCCTCAGGGAATGATGATCCTCCAACATCGGCTTCTCTTGAAGCTGGCCAGGAAAACAAAAAGCTGTTTTCTCTTTGAATGCTTTCATGCTGTCCCCTGGTGCTCTAAAACATATTGAGCCATGGTTCTCACGGACTGAAAGACTTTTTTCCCCACCTCTGCATCGGGAATGATGACTCCAAACTCTTTTTCCAAGCCCAGAACGAGTTCAAGGGCATCGATGGAGTCCAGTCCGAGACCCTCGCCAAAGAGAGGGGCATCGTTCTCAATCATTTCTGGGGTCATATCCACAAGTTTCAATCTCTGAATAATCAGTTGTTTGATCTTTTCGATCAAGCGATCATTTAGTTCAACCATTCTTCTCCTCTTCCACTAAAATATTATTATCATGGCTAAAGCCATGAGTTACAAATGCTTCACCTATTAATGTAACTCAAGCCTTCAGGCTTGACGAAGTGTTTCATTCCAATAAGAATAAAAATTATACCATTGATCTGGATATTTTTCGATATACTCTTCAAATTTTTTGATCAGTCTTTCCATCCCATCTCGAACGACGGCCTCCCGATCTTCTCTTGAAGAGGGATTAAAATAGATGGGAGGTTCAATGACTCCTCTATATTTCCGATTTCTCTCCATCACCACAAAAACCGGGAGAACGGGGGCTTCTGTAGCCATGGCAAGGATGGCGACACCGATGGGGAAGGAAGTCCTCTTCCCAAAGAAATCGAAAACCATGGTTTTTTGAGACTCTATCCGATCTCCTAACATAGCGAGGATCTCATTTCGCCGAAGGGCTTTGACGGCATCCAAGATAGCCATCGGAGAGTCGTCCTTTGGATTGATATAGAGATTTTTTATTCCCCTTCTTCTTCTCATCTCCTCCCGAAAGGACCTGGTATCCAAATCTCTCTCGTCGAGGGTGAGGACATTGAGTTTTCCCCCTTTGAACGAGAAGAGCAGTCCCCCGATCTCCCAATTCCCAAGATGAGGCGTAATACAGATCGCCCCTTTTCCTGCGCGAAGAGCCTCCATCATGTAATCCGCTCCCACCTCTTCTTCAACCCATCGCTTTTTATTGGATGGGAGGAGGCGATGCATTACCATATAATCCAAAAGGTATTGGCCATAGTTCTGGAAAGTTTTCCTTGTTAAGGTATTCACTCTTTCTTTTGACCATCTCCCTCTGTTCACCCCTTCAATATTTTTTCGGACATGTGCTCTCGTCTTTCTCATCAGAAGGTAAAAAAGATCTCCCACGACCACACTGAAGAATTTCTGGATCGACCGGGGGATGAGAGTCGAGCAGAACTGGAAGAGAAAGAGGTAAATAAACCGGTTCAGCGATCGGGGGTGACGTTCCTCCATATTAACCCTGTTGTTGCATTAAATTCGTCCTTCGAAATCATTAAACGGACCATTGATGGATGAACCTTCATTCAAAGCCATCCGCTGGATCACACCAATGGTGACATATAGAAGGTATCATCGAAAAGGCATAAATCATCTCTTTATAAAGGAATCCACTTAAATCCAAACGGATCTTTTTCCAACAACAGGGTTAACCCCCCATGTAGTCTTTTAAAAAACGGAGGGACGTCCGGGGACCCAAACGATGTTTTTTGATGTGATGCCAGATATCCTGGATCGCCAAAAGAATCTCCATCACCATTTAGATTTAGATTTCAAATTTCACATTTTTCAATCTACAATCTGCAATTAATCAATATGGGAATGATGATAGCGTTCGCAGAGATCGCCCCAGCAGGCCACCACTTGATGGTCCACCAGGAGCTCAATCACCTCACATTGATTTTCACACTCACCACATTCAAATCCTCGTGTGGAACAGGATTTTCGTGGAAGGTCAAATCCTCTAAATTGAGTTTTGGAGAGTTTGGCCTTCTTCACTAATTTGGCGGCACCGATGGCACCCATGACATCGAAATGTTCCGGGATGATGAAAGAGACCTCCAGTTCTCTTTCGAGCGCTTTTTGGATACCTCGATTTGCTGCGACGCCACCTTGGAAGACGATGGGAGAAAGGATTTCTTTCCCTCGGCAGACATTATTCAAATAATTCTTCACGAGGGAGTCGCAGAGGCCAGCTACAATATCCTCAACAGAATGTCCGATCTGTTGTTTATGAATCATATCTGTTTCGGCAAAGACCGTGCATCGTCCTGCGATCCGGACAGGATGATTGGCCTTGATAGCAAGATCCCCAAAGGCTTCGATGGAGATCCCGAGCCTGGCGGCTTGTTGATCCAAAAAAGAGCCTGTGCCTGCTGCGCAGACGGTGTTCATGGCAAAGTCGACAACGACGCTATTTCTCAGCACGATGACCTTGGAATCCTGTCCACCGATTTCGATGATCGTCTTTGCCTCAGGGAGAAAATCAATCACTGCAATGGCATGGGCGGTAATCTCATTTTTGATGAGATCGCCCCCCACCAAATAAGCAGCTAAATGTCTGGCACTGCCGGTCGTGGCAACTCCGTCAATGGGAACGGTTTTCCCCAATTGAGTCAAGACTTCCTCTATCCCTTGCTGGATGGCTTCAATGGGCCGACCACTGTTCCGGATATAGCATTTGGCTAAAATTTGGTCGCTTTCGTTCATCACCACTAATTTAGTGGTGATGGAGCCGACATCAATGCCTAAATAGTTTGCCATGATAAAAACTCAAATCCAGATATCAAAATCTAACAGGTTGCTGAAAAAGTCCCTTTGGGTTACAGGATGTCATTCCGCCCCGTATCGAAGTACGGGGCGGGAGTGACATTGGAATGGCATTTTTCCGCAACCTGCTAAATTCCAAACTTGAATTTTGGTTTAAACTACTCAACCTAAACCTTGACCTTAACCTTACCCTAAATATTTTCTGTTTTTCTTTGCTCCACCACATCCTGGAACGCCTCGAGTCGAGTCGTCAGTCCTTCTCTTCCTGTATGTTCATCAAGGGAGAGAATAAGAAGGGGGATGGAGGAGCCTCCCCGAACTTTCAATCTTCTTTTGATGAATTCTTGAAGGAGGGCATCAATGCCACATTTAAAGGAAGTGAGGAAGACCACCCCATCTACCCCACCGGATAGAAAGTGAAACAGAGACCCTACAATCTCTCTTCCAGATGACCAGTAAATCTCTTTGGAAAGGCCTGAAACTTCTCGATCGATCTCCTGTTCAGAGAGGAAATCAGAGGTAATGATCTCCATCCCCAAACTTTTTGTCAGGGCGAGGAGATCTTTGTTGATATCGATATCGAAGAGATTGTATGGATGGCCAATGAAAGCGACACGCAATGGAGCCTTTCTCCCCGCGGGCGGCGTCGCAATATCCATTTCAAAGAGTTGCCTTGTGGGAAGTCGATTGATTCGATCCGTCCAGCCTTTTTGAAATTGGGAGAAAGACTGTTCGGCCTCTCGAAAGGCCTTCTTGCTTTCTTGTCTTGATGCACCCAATCTTTCACCAATCCGCAGAAAAGACTGAAGAAGGGAAATCCCCCCTTTTCGAAGATCGATGGTTTCATCAATGATGGAGACCTTTCGTTCCGTGGCAAGACGCACGATATCCGGAGCTCCCCGAAACTTAGGACACATGATGTAAGTTCGATGAATGCTGACTAATCGAGGGATGAAAAGATGGTCTACCTTTTCTTTCAATTGCATGGCATGGGTGACCAGAAGTTTCATCGGAAGACAACTATCTTCAAAATAGACGATCTTCTCCTTTTGCCTTACGCCGTCCGAAACCATCACTTTCCAACCCAACCTTTCAAAGAAGGAGTGCCAGAAGGGAAAGTAACGATAAAACATCAGGGCTCTGGGAATGCCTAGGCGGCCCTTCTCTTCCATTCCAACATCTCCACAAAGGCCTCAAGGAGTGTCTGAATTCGGCCTTCGATTTCCTGCTCGTCTAAAATGAGAGTGAGGATGGGGATGTCCCAGTCCTTCCCAACCTTAGTCAGAATTCCAGAAGCCGTTGTCTCCGGCATGCAAGCAAATGGCATGAGATGGACGACCCCGTCATATCCTTCTTTGGATCTCAAGATGGCTTCACCGACGGAGACATTACATTCTGCACCTACATCGTAACCCAGATAAGCCTTCGAAGCTTCGAAGAAACGAGTCCGTTCTGATGTCTGATCCGCCTTATTTTTTCGGAGGCTCCTCATGATATGGGTGGAGAACCAGGAGGTGCGTGTCACTTCCACACCCAATTCCCCCAATTTCTGTTCCACTCCACGATTGATATGGGGGTCCATCACCGTGTAGAGTTCGCCTATGATGGCCACTTTAAATGGAATGCGGGAGCGGTCTTGCTCCATCTCTTGAAGGAGGGCCTTTCCTTTCTGAATGGCTTCCTCGAGGACTCTCGGAGTTTTAGCCTCATCCACCCAGGAGAGCGCCTTCTTCAATCGCTTCTGAGTCTCCCCTCTTTTTATTTCTATGGGTCTGACCTTCATGGCCAGTTGTTCCAATGCCTCGCAGGCCATCATCTTCTTCCAACCCATCCAGAGCCCGTAAGGAAAAAGAAAAATATTTCTCGCGCTCAATTCTTTTCTCAGTTCCTTCGTCTCTTCATGATTCTTCCAGATGGCTTGCCAGGTCAACCGTGGTGGAATGGTCAGCCATCGATAATGAAGGCCCATATCTTCAAGGATCACTTTCTGAACAAGATCATAGAGTCCCAGACGACAGGGGGGACCGCTGCCTACCATCACGATAGTATCCGCTCCCATCTGAAGGGCTTCGATAAAATTCCCCAAAATCATTTTAAAGGGAAGGCAGATGCATTCATTGGAGTGGAGTACACCCAAGGTCAGGGTTTTTCGGCTGGTTTCAGGAGGAACAATATAGGGAATCCCTGCAGTCTCTGCAATCGCCTTGCAGAAGATGTGCATTGAACCCAGATGGGGAAAAGTTACCTTCATCCATGTCTACCCACTACCTTTTTCCCTTCTGGATAGGGCTCAGGACTTTGACTCTCAACTTTTTCCTTCCAGGCAGCTTCTGCGATCTCTCCATAAGCCTGGGCATAATCGTCGATCGCCTGTGCAAAATCTGTAAAGAGCTGCTCTGCTCCTTCATGGGTGAAGTACTTCGCATGCTGAAGCGCGAACTCCCTCCCTTGCTGAGGGTGGTCGATCAGAAGACAGGGCCGGAAGAAATTTTCTGAAAAAGGCTGATGGGATCGGATTTCCCGGAAGAGAGGAGAATTGAGAGCCTCCATGAGAGACTTCTCTTTGATATTGTCAGAGGCAAAATGGCAGAAGACGCAGGGCTCCACATCTCCTCGGGCGTTGACATGAAAATATTTCCTCCCTGCCGCAATGCATCCCTGAGTCAGACACCCGTCATTCCAGAAGTCAACAAAGAGCATGGGTTTGGTCGCCCGAAAATAGGCGAGCCGTTCCCTCATCCGGCTTCTCTGTTCAGGAGTCGCCATGAGGGAAAGATCAGGCTCTCTTCCGATGGGAACGTAATGGAAGTTCCATTGAAGGATGCATCCCTTCTCCACCAGAAAATCAATAAAGGCATCACTCGTGAGTATATCCGTATTTTGGGAAGTCTGTGTGGTGGAGACAGCAAAAAAGATCCCAGATTTCCGGAGCCCATCCATCACCTTCACGATACGATCGAACTGCCCCCTGCCTCTTCTTCCGTCCGTCTCTTCTCTGAGCCCTTCGAGACTGATCGCCGGAACGACATTGCCCAAAGCCACAAATCGATCGATCATCTTTTCATCAATCAGTGTGGCATTGGTATAGATTTGGAAAATCATATCTTCATGCTTTTCGAAGAGGTCGAAAAGGTCTTTCCTCAAGAATGGCTCCCCACCGGTCATCAAGACCAAATGGATACCCATCTCTTTACATTCTCCCATTAACCGATCCAATACCTCATAAGGAAGATCTTCTTGAGGATAGATCCCTGCATAACATCCATGGCAATTCAGATTGCATCGCATCGTCGGGCTGATCAACATGGCATCCGGCGGATAGAATCCCATTTCCGACTCAAAGGCCTTTCTTCGATTGGTGCCCACCAAGAGTTGGTTGACGATGAAGTTGGAGATGATTTTCTTTCGATGATGGGGTTTTATTTCACTGAGCACCCTCCTCGCAATCGCCAGACCCGGATGATCGGTCTGGAAGAGAGTGCGAATCCATCGAATCTTCTCTCGATAGGACTCCTTTTGAGGTATTCTCTCTGCGAGATAGGTTAAACGAATCAAATTTTCTGTGGATGTGTTGGCCAGAAGAGAAAAGGCGGTCGTTGTAAATTTTTCTATGGAATATCGCTTCGCACGTTGGTAAAAATCCATCTTGTTCCTCACCAAAAGAGACTTCGAAGAAAGAGTTTACAAACCATCCAGGTGTCGACCACTGGCCTGAAATGGCTGGAACCAGTTCCATCGACCTTTTGCGTATTGATAGGAACAGATAACACACTGAACCCTTTTTTGCAAGCCTTAATCAGGAGCTCCAACTCTGTTTCAAATCGAGACGTAGAGAGGCTGACTTCTTTCAATACTTTTGCCCGAATCAGCCGAAAACCGGATTGACTATCCGTAATATCTGAATGACAAAGCCGTGCGACTGCCTTCACCCCCAAACGATTCCAGAACCGACGGAGGAAGGTCATCCTCCCAAATTCTGCGGCCCGAGAGGCGACGAGGATATCGGGTTTGACGCTTTGATAAATCTTGAGAAGGGACGGGATTTCTGAAGGATCATGTTGACCATCGGCATCCAGAGTGATGACGACCTGATAGTCCTTTTGGAGGATGTATTGGAACCCCGTCTGGAGGGCGGCTCCCTTCCCAAGATTAAGGGGATGTTCCAGTATTTGAACTCCATTTTCTGAAGCTACTCTCTTTGTCTCATCTAAAGATCCATCATTGACGACAAGGGTATCGATCTTGAGAGGTTCAATCTTTTTTAAGACAGAACCAAGAGTCTCTTGGGCATTATAAGCAGGAATGAGTATACAGATTCTTTTTGAGCACTGCATAAAATTAATCTAATGTTTCCGAATATGATGACCCGCAAAGCACCAAATACCAAACAACAAACTTCAAATAAATCTAATTACCCAAATTCTAAACATCAAATAAAATTGTTTGGGTCATTTGAAATTGGAATTTATTTGGACATTGGGATTTGGAAATTGGAATTTTAAGTTAAAAAGGCTATGGGTATCTACCTCCGTTTGAACATCTTAAATAGCTGCTATTTTTATCCCCATTGGCTCTCTCACCGCCTCCCTAAAAATCGTTTCATCTCCGGATCATAGAGGAAGGTAAAAAAGGTTGCAGCCGATCCCAATATTGGAAGTGGATCATCTTTTGAAATGATATCATAGGAGGTCTGAGGGTCAAAGAAATGGAAGAAGGAGGGATGGAGATGAAAACGATTTGGATTGTTAAGAAAATGGAGAATGTCACCCAGGAGGAGCCAGCGACAGCGCTTCCCCACTTTATAGCGAAGAATGGGTTCCAACCTTTCCCCCCTGGCCATCCTCAGAATGAGATAGGGAAAATCAACTCCAGAGATAATAGCCAGTTGCAATGAGCCCCAGAAACGGGGATTGACTTCCATCAGTTTCGGAATCCCATCTCTTGGGTCCACTTTGAATTCGACCATGCCCACACCTACCCAATTTAATGATCTAAGAAGGGAGAGGCCCAACTCCATCATCTGAGAATGTTCAACCCCTTCCCGCAATGTGCTGGGACCTCCTTGAACTGGGTACATTCTCAACTTTTTGTGGACAAAGGCAGCCTTAATGTTTGAAGCCTCATCAAAAAGAGCAGAGAGACCATAGGTTCCCCCTCCATCAGGAATCCATTCCTGAATGATTGGAAAAGGATATCGTTCGTGGACGCTTTGATAAGAGGGGATGAGATCCTCCTTTTTTTTCACATAGACAATACCAAAGGACCCCGAACTGATTCGGGGTTTGATGACCGCCGGGATGGGGATAGAATCAAGGGGGAGGGCTCGCCCTGTGGAGTTTGTTTCATTACTCCACAGGGTAGAGGAGGGGGGATGATAAAATGTCTTAGGTGTTGGGATTCCATGAGTCCCTGCAAACTCCATCAGGTTTCTTTTATCTCGAACGAATTCGATCTTCTTCAAATCAGGACTGAGAAGGTAGGTATATTGAGAGATTTCAGAATGATATTTTGCCAACAAAAGCAGAGTCTCCTCTTCCATCGGGAAGAGGCAATCATAAGGATTCTTCTTAACCTCCTTTAGAAGAAATTCGACAAATTGATTTGGGAATCGCCGTAGTGAAGGATAGACGAGACGTTTGGCGCAATATTTCGAAAAGAAGGAGGTATTAAGGAATGTCCGCTCTCCGACTGTGACGTGAATCCCTCTGCGACCAAGGGATCGAACCACAGCCAATGTTTTTCTAAAGTGCCCATCCGTGACCAGAACGCTTGCCATAACTGCCAAAAAAAAAGGGTTCTAGGGTTCGAGGATTCCAGGGTCCTAGGGTTTACCGCCCAACTTTTTATACTTAAAGTTTTCATTTTTCACTTGAACCCTCGACCACTTGACCCCTTGAACCCTGTATTTAAAGTAGTCCATCGTCGGCGAGACTTCGATAGCTCTCCCCTGCCAAGATGATATGATCATAAACCTTGATCCCAAGAAGCCGACCCGCCTCCACTAATTGTTTGGTGATCTGAAGATCCTCTTCACTGGGGCTCGGATTTCCACTCGGGTGATTGTGGATCAAAATGACCCCTGCCGCAAGTTCTAAGAGAGCCTCGTGAAAGACATCTCGGGGATGGACAAGGCTCGCCTCGAGTGTCCCTTCCGAGATCGTCACTTCCTTAATCAAACGATTCGCCCGGTTGAGAAGAAGAATTTTAAAAACCTCTTTTCTTAAATCTCTCATCAGAGGAAGGTAGTGGTTTGCCACCTCTGAAGATCGCTTAAAAGATCCCTTGGGGATATTCCTCTGGGATTGAATCCTTCTCACCAGCTCAAAGGCGGCAGAGAGGGTAGCGGCCTTGGCAGATCCAATGCCCTTCACCTTCATCAACTCCGAAGGGGAGCGAGAGAAGAGCTTCTCAAGAGATTCGTATTGATCTAAAAGTTCCCTTGCCAAATCAATGGCCGTCTTCTTTCTGGTCCCTTTTCCAAGTAAAATGCCTAAAAGTTCTGCTTCGGTGAGGGGCTGAGGACCATGTTGAAGAAGCCGTTCTCTGGGTCTCTCCTTCTTGGGCCATCGAGTAATTTTGTATGAGGATTCAGCCATGATTGATCAAGTGGAAGCCGGGGATTCTACCTTATTCCCACCACCTTCGGAAGGAACCGGTGTAGACTTTTTCCCAAAAATTTTAGAAAGCAGGATGCTTAACTCATAGAGACCCATTAAAGGAAGGGCCATGAGCACTTGAGAAATAATATCGGGCGGTGTCATGACCGCAGCAAAAATGAAGATTAGGAGAATGGCATATTTCCTCTGTCGGGCCATCATCTTTGCATCGACCACTCCGATCCTTGCCAGAAGCACCAAGACCACAGGAAATTCGAAGACGAGGCCGAAGACCAATAAGAATTTGATGCTGAAAGATAGGTATTCTTTCATGCTTGGCATGGGCTTGATGAAGTCAGTGGTGTAACCTAAAAGAAACTTAAAGCCGATGGGAATGGTAATATAATATCCAAAGAGAACCCCAAGGATAAAAAAGAATGAACCACCGAGGACAAAAGGGATCACATATTTTTTCTCTTTTTGATAAAGACCCGGTGCAATAAAGGCCCAGATTTGGTAAAGGATGAAGGGCGAGGTTAGGATAATCCCTGCAATAAACGCCACCTTCATATAAGTAAAAAAGGCTTCGGCTACGCTGGTGAAGATTAAATTACTACCGGTCGGCATCACTTTCTGAAGAGGCGCAGCGAGGATATCGAAGAGAGGCTCTTTAAGGGCGTAGCAAACAAAAAAACCGACCCCAATAGCGATAAATGAAAGAATGAGTCGCTTCCTCAGTTCTTGAAGGTGAGAGGTTAAAGGAAGTTTCTTCTCATCCATGGGAAGGGATCCCTTCTTTTGCCCCTTCGGGTTCCTCCTTCTTTTCCTCTTCGATTTTGTCACCTTCGGATGAGGACGAAGCTTCTTCTATGGGGGGGGTCTCTGCAAGAGCAGAGGCCTCAGTTTCTGTGATCCTCTCTGTGGTAGCCTCTGAAGGAGTGGAGGTCTCCTCCGCAATCTCCGATGCTCCTTCAACCATATCAGCGAGAAATTTTTCTTTCTCTTCGGTGAGGGTGCCCTTCAGTTCTTCGAGATCCTTCGTTTCGGCTTCAAAACTTTCCTTCACCTCTTCGGTCGCCTTCTTAAACTCCCTCATCGCCCTTCCAAAAGCTTTGGCCAACTCTGGAAGTTTATTAGGCCCGAATACAATCAGCGCAATGGCCACAATGATCAATAATTCGGGAATTCCGATATTAAACATAAATCCTCCTGTGAGGATTTATAGCATAATTTTTCTTTCTATTGCAATGGTGTGTTAGTTTGGAGTTATGAGTTCGTAGTTCGCAGAAAAGTAAACCCCGTTAGAAATTCCAGCGGGGCATTAAACCCCGCCGGAATTATTCTAAAATCTAACCCGCTGCAGATCAGCGGGGCATTATTTCTAACGGGGTAAATTAAACAAAATATTTTAAAAAATGCTCCGAACTCATTACTCCCTGCCTGCGGCAGGCAGGCGAACTCCGAACTGAAAATTGTCGGTCACTATAGATGATCTCGTAAAAAGTAGGAAAACGCCATTCTTGGTCATTCCTGCGAAAGCAGGAATCCAGGGTTTCCTGTGAAAACAGGAATCCAGTTCCTTTTTATAGTTTCCTGCCTTCGCAGGAACGACGTCTGGACTCCGGCTTCCGCCGGAGTGACGGTTTTGGGACTTTTTACGAGTCCATCATAAATCGTCAAAAAATCGTTCAATTTAGGTTATAATAGTTTTTTAAAGGACGGATCGTGGAACTCGAATTTCTGAAAACCTTAGTCGCCTACGACAAGAGGGAAGGAATTGAGTTTAGCCTTATAGCATGATATAAAATGGTCTATCCCGGTTCTCTCGTTTTTTTAGTTTCTTTGGTTTCTCTTGTTCTTTTTGTAGACGTAACCAGACAGACCAGATAAACTAAATCAACCAGATAACCCAAGAAACCCTAAAAACCCAAGAAACCGGAGAAACCCACCATGACTGTCATCCACATTAATGTGCCCTACTCCATGCTTCTTCATCGCATTGATTTTGCAATCGAGAACCGAATCCATCCTGAAATCTATTTCAGTGCAGAAGATTTGGATGCCTGTCATGAAAAAGATGTTCAACATTTGTCTAAGACTCTCCAAGAAAACCAATTGGAGATCACCCTCCATGGTCCGTTCATGGATTTAAGCCCTGGAGGAGTGGATCGAAGGATCAAAGAGGTGACCTTTGACCGATTCTTGAAGACGATCGAATTAGCACAACTCTTCAAACCCAAGATGATCGTCTTTCATCCAGGGTACGAGAAATGGAAATTTAATGGAAATGTCAAGATTTGGTTTGAGAGCAGTCTTAAAACCTGGAGGCCCCTGGTCAAGAAGGCAGAGAAGATGGGGCTGACCCTGGCGATTGAAAATGTTTTTGAAGAAACTCCCGATCCCATCAAAAATCTTTTAGAAGAAATCCATTCGCCCCATTTCCGATTCTGTTTCGACACAGGCCACCATCATGTGTTCAGCAAGACCCCTCTCCCCGTTTGGATGGAAGCCCTGGGAGGATTTCTGAGCGAGGTTCACCTCCACGACAATCACAAAGAGATGGATGAACATCTCCCTGTGGGGGAAGGAGGATTCGATTTCAACCAATTCTTTACCCTCCTTTCACAATTGAAACTGAACCCTCTTTACACCATCGAACCCCATGAAGAAGCCCATCTCTGGAGAGGCCTCAATGCTGTTAAGAAATATATAGACAATGTCAAATGTCAAAATCCAAATGCCAAATGACTGTTCGGATGGTGGATTAGGTGTGGCTCTGGCTGAGACGGTTTTTAAAGAAGAGGACTGTCGAGGCCCTGCTCGGCGATAACTTTTATATTGACAGAAGGAAAAACTTTAGATATTTTAATAGCTAATCTTAAACAGAAAGGGGGTGAAATTTTTTTCAACAGTTATTTCTTCGATTGAAAGGAGGGAAAAATATGCTTAAGTATCTGTTTGTATTATCGTTATGTCTATGTTTTTTCATCTTTTCCGGTACTTCGATGGCCCAGGAGGTGAGGATTGGAACCCTTCTCGATTACACCGGCCCTCTCAAGGAATTCGGTCCGAATATTAAGAATGGGTGCGAACTGGCTGCCAAACAATTTAAGGGGGCTGGACTCGATGTGAAACTCTTCAATGAGGATAGTGAGACTTCTGCTATCCCTGGTACCAATGCAGCCAAAAAATTGGTGGAGATCAATAAAGTCCTGGGAATTGTCGGATCATTGGCCAGCGGGGTGACCATCCCTGTGGCAGAATCTGTTACTATCCCTAATGGCGTGGTTCAGATCTCCCCGGCTTCCACCTCTCCACTTATTTCAATCCTTCCCGCTGATAAAGGGAAAGACCTCCTCTACCGCACTTGTCCTTCGGATGCGCTTCAGGGTGTTATCGCTGGCAAACTGGCAAGGGAGCTGGGACATAAGACTGCCTCTGTCCTCTATGTGAACAATCCCTATGGTCAGGGTCTCGCTGAGCAGTTTAAGAAATCCTTTGAGAAACGGGGCGGTAAGGTGCTAGCGATGGTCCCCCATGATGAAAAGGCTGCGGAGTCTTATACTGCAGAACTGAAGAAAGCCATGGGAAAGAAGCCTGCTGTACTATGCGCCTTCAGTTATCCAGAACATGGGAAGGTTTACATCAAAGAGGCGATCGAATTCTTTAAATTCAAAAATTTCCTCTATTGTGATGGGACAAAATCTGTCGACATCATCAAGGCTGTGGGAGCGCCCAATGTCGAAGGCCAATATGGAACAGTGGCTGCATCGGCAAAGGGCGATGCCTATGACATTTTTGTTGGAGATTACACGAAAGAATTCGGCAAGCTTCCTCCACTGCCTTACATCACAAATGGATACGATGCGGTTTCCGTGATCGGGCTGGCGGCTTACGCCTGCAAGGCAAAGGGTTTGCCCATCAACTCAAAAAATATTCGGGATAATCTCCGCGCCGTTGCTAATCCACCAGGTGAAGTAATCAAACCCGGCGAATTCAAAAAGGCCTTCGAACTCCTCGATAAAGGGAAGAAGATCAATTATGAAGGGGCCTCAGGTTCGGTGGATTTCGATGCCAATGGAGATGTCATTACTCCCATCGAAGTCTGGCAATATAAAGGCGGAGACATCATTACGGTCAGGTTGGAGTATCAGATCCCCAAGGAATGACTTCTTCTTGGGAGGTCCTTTGGGGACCTCCCAAGCCTCTCTTTCTAATCTATCATTTTTGAAATCTTTTTCTCCTCCCCAAGAAGACCTTGTGGCCTATAGATGAGAATGACCTCGAGAAGGATTCCAATGAGAAGGAAGCGGATATAAGGAGCCCTGGCCTTCAGGGTATAGGGTAAAAGATCGGTCATGAAATTGGTGCCGGTCCAGATTCCCCAGACGACAAAGGCTCCGAGGATAGCCCCTTTATTATTTCCACTCCCTCCCACCATCAACATCACCCAGATGATAAAGGTTCCATAGAGAGGAGTGAAGACATCTGGGGAGATCGCCTTGGTATAATGAGCATAAAGGGCGCCTCCGATGCCCATGACCATTGATCCAAAAATTAATGATTGCATTTTGAAATGGAAGATGTCTTTGCCGCTCATCGTTGCGGAGACCTCGTCCTCTCGAATCGCCCTCAACACTCGACCCCAAGGGGATCGAATTCCCCGTTCAATCAATAGATAGACGATCACCATAATCAACAAAACAATAACCAAATAAATGTAATTATAATGTTTCGGATCGATCCATTCCTGAAGGGGTTGAGGCAATCCCATCAGCCCCCTCGGTCCATTGGCGAGCCACTGCTCATTATTGAAGACCAACCGGATAGTCTCAGCGATTCCAATGGTAGCGATGGCCAGATAGTCTTCCCGCAATCTTAACGTAGGAATCCCGATGAGAAAGGCAATGAACCCACAGACAAGGGCCGCGCCCAGTATTCCGAAGACAAAGGGAAGGTTCCATCCAAAGATTTGATGAACATATTGAGCATAAATCCCTGTAGGCATGGGGGTCGTAATCAAGGCCGAGGCATAAGCCCCGATACAGAAAAATCCTGCAATGCCGATGTTGAACAAACCTGTGTAACCCCACTGGATATTCAGACCCAAGGTGAAGACCGCATAGATTCCTGCCAGGATGGCCAGCGATACCAGATAGGCAACGATTCCTCCGATCTCCATCAGGTCCGACCTCCAAAGATCCCCTGGGGTCTGATCAAGAGAATCAAGATCATGATGATGAAAGCTATTGCAGACTTGTAAGTCGGTAAAAGATAGGCCGTGGAGAGCTGTTGAACAACGCCCATCACCAAGGCTCCAATGAGAGCTCCATACATATTTCCAATCCCCCCTAAAATGGTCGCAGCGAAGAGGGGCAGAAGAAATCCCCAGCCCATCCCTGGATGGAGTTGGACATCAATGCCATAGAGGATTCCCCCAATGGCAGCCATTGCCCCTCCGATTCCCCAGGTCCATTGGATGATCCGACCTGTGTCAATTCCTGTAATTCGGGCCAATTCCGGATTATCTGCCGTGGCCCGCATCGCTTTTCCCATTTTAGTGTATTTCAGAAAAAAATGAAGAGCGGTGATCGAGAATAAGACGACTAAAATAATAAAGATCTGATCGGGCCTAATCTTAATCCCAAAAGATAACTCTAATGCTGGCCGGAGGATTCCGGGTTTATAAAAGAGGGAATCTCCACCCCAGAGGATGAGAACGATCATCTGAATGATGAAAGAAGTCCCCAATGAAGCCATGGCTAAGACGACAGTACTGCTTCTTTTCCTTCTCAAGGGTTGATATAAAATATAATCTAGAAGGATGGCGAGAACGGCAATGGTGATCATCGAAATAGGAAATGCAAAAACCATCCTCCAGCCAAGGGAAAGGGGACCCAAATTTTCGTTCGAAATCCCCAACCATCTGAAAAGATCGGTGACTAAAAAAAGCGCTACGTAAGCCCCTGCCGTCATCAGGTCACCATGGGCGAAGTTGGCAAAACGAAGGATGCCAAAGACCAGAGTGAGGCCAATGGAGCCCAAGGCGATAATGCTTCCAAGGACTATCCCGTAAACAAACAGTTCAGCCAAATTTTAACCTCCGAGATAGAGCTTTCCAATCTCCTCATTCTTCAACAGGGCTTCTCCGGTATCCTCAAACACTTTTCGGCCCATGGCTAAGACATAGCCCCGATCCGATATTTTAAGGGTCTCTCTTGCATTCTGCTCTACAATCATCATCGCCACACCTGTCCGATTGATTTCCATGATCTTTTCGAAGATCACTCCCACCAGCAATGGAGCAAGGCTTGCGGTGGGCTCATCCAATAGGAGGGCCTTCGGATCGAGCATCAATGCCCTTCCCATGGCGACCATCTGTCTCATCCCGCCGGAAAGTCTCCCCACCTTCTCCGTCTGCCTCTTCAGGAGCATGGGAAAGAGGGAATAGATTTCATCCAGTTTAGGTTGATATACGTCCTTCCGGATGAAGGCCCCCATCTCTAAATTTTCATGAATCGTCAAAGAGGGGAATACATTTTCGACCTGCGGGACATAACCCATCCCCCTGCTAACGATCCTATCTGGACTGAGCCCCGTGATCTCTTCATCCTGGAATTTGACGGATCCTTTCTTGGGAGTAAGGAGTCCAAAAATGGTCTTCAGGAGCGTTGACTTCCCCGCCCCGTTTGGACCGATAATGGAGACGATCTCTCTTTCCAGGACTTCAACGGAGACGTTTTGAAGGATCTCCGTCTCCCCGTATCCCGCTATGATGTTGGTTACTTTTAATAGACTCACCGATACTGTCCTCCGAGGTAGGCCTCCAATACGCGTTCGTCGCCCCTGATCTCATCCGGAGTCCCCTCTGAGAGCTTTTTCCCCTCACTCATGACGATGACAGGATTGCATAGATTCATTACGAGATCTATGTCATGTTCGATGATGAGAAAAGTAACTCCCCTATCCAGACATAGGCTCTTTATATTCTCCACCAATTTCCTCATCAGGGTTCGATTCACCCCTGCTCCGGGCTCATCCAAAAGGATTAATTGTGGATCGGCCATCAGAGTCTTGGCAAGCTCCAATAACTTCTTCTGCCCGCCAGAGAGGTTTTTAGCGTATTCATTTTTGAGATGAATCAATTCTACAAACTCCAGAACCTCTAAGGCCTTATCCCGGAAGATCTGTTCTTGTTTTCGGACTCCCTCATTTCGAAACCATGCGTTCCAAATCTTCTCACCCAATTGGTTCTCCGGCATCACCATGAGATTCTCGAGCAGGGTCATGTGAGCAAACTCGCGGGTGATCTGAAAGGTTCGGCAGATCCTTCTTCTAAAAATCTGATGGGGGGGCAGGCCATCAATCCGGTTCCCCTTAAAAAGGATTTCACCCCCATCGGGTTTGTAAAAACCGGTGATGAGGTTAAAGAGGGTGGTCTTCCCTGCTCCATTCGGTCCGATGAGTCCTGTGATCGATCCCTTTTGGACATTCAAGGAACAATCATTTACCGCCTGAACTCCGCCAAAACTCTTTAAGAGCCCTTTGACCTCTAACATATAACAAATCCTCTCACATTTATAAATAAAATGTCAACATTTCACTTGAAAATCTCCGAATGAACAACAGGGTTAACCCCCGAAGTGGTCTCTTAGAAAACGGAGGAGCGTCCGGATGCCCAAACGATGTTTTTTGATGTGATGCCAGATATCCTGGATCGCCAAAAGAATCTCCATCTACATTTAGATTTCAAATTTCACATTTTTCAATCTGCAATCTGCAATTAATCAATATGGGAATGCCGATAGCGTTTGCAGAGATCGCCCCAGCAGGCCGCTACTTGATGGTCCACCAGAAGCTCGATCACCTCGCATTGATTTCCACACTCACCACATTCAAATCCCCGTGTGGAACAGGACTTTCGAGGAAGGTCATCTTTCCAAATTCTCCCAGTCGAGCATCCATCACAGGAAGAAGTTGTTGGGGGATATAGCAGCGTCTACGAGATACAATTCTTACTATTACACTTGGTTAATGGATTTATTATAATACAAATACGTCTACTATTTCAATCCCTTTAATGTTTTTGAAGAAGAACTATGATGAACGTCAAGAGATACGATATCATTGTCATCGGTGCAGGGATGGGGGGACTGAGCTGTGGTACCCTTTTGGCTAAGGAGGGGCTCAGGGCGCTGATCTGTGAGCAATCCTCAAAACCTGGCGGCTAAGGGAAGGCCCGGGCGGTTCAGATTGAGGGAGGAGAGGAGATCCAATCCAGATATGTCATCTCCAATGGGGATAGTCACTCAACATTTCAATATCTAATAGGTCATCATCTATTACCTGATCGATTCGTAAGGAAGCTCCAAAAAAGGGAGATCTCAGCGCCGATCTTCACCCTCTACTTAGGTGTAGATCTCGATCTGGCACAAATGGGCTTCGATGGAGCTCTAGTCCACTACTACCCCACAATTAGTAAAAACCCATGGGATGAAAAAGACGTAGAGGGATTTGACATCAAAAAGGAGTGAATAAATGGCTTAAAAAACTTCGAGCTCAAAGCCCTTAGCTCTGAAATATAATTCCGCATTCCGCAATCTGCAATCGGATACTCAGAAATATTTATCCCTCAATCCGCATCCTGAAATCCGCAATTATGAATCCTCAAAAAAATCTTTTACCCTTTTGATGGCGCAGAACTCTCCACACATGGTGCAGACATCCTTTTCGCCAGACTTTCCCTCTTCGTGGTAACGCCTCGCCTTTTCTGGATCAATCGAAAGCTCGATCTGTCTCTCCCAGTCAAAAGCCTTTCGAGCCTTCGCCATCTCGACATCTCTTTGAAAGGCTCTCTTGTTTCCCCGTGCGATGTCAGCCGCATGACCGGCAATCCTTGTAGCAATCACACCCTCCCGGACATCCTCGACAGAAGGTAACTTCAGATGTTCTGATGGGGTCACATAACACAAGAAATCTGCTCCTGCCTTGCCTGCAATGGCGCCGCCAATGGCACAGGTAATGTGATCGTATCCTGGAGAGACATCGGTCACCAATGGCCCGAGTACATAGAAGGGAGCCCCCTTGCATAATCTCTTTTCCAAAAGGACGTTTGCTTCAATCTGGTCAAGCGGGACATGGCCTGGCCCCTCGATCATCACCTGAATGCCTTCTGCCCATGCCCTTTCTGTCAATTCTCCGAGAACGATCGTCTCCTCCACCTGAGGTCGGTCTGTGGCATCTATCAGACAGCCGGGCCTCAATCCGTCTCCCAGGCTCAAAGTCACATCATATTTTTTAGCAATTTTTAAAAGGCGATCGTAATGTTCATAGAGCGGATTTTCTCGACCATTGTAAATCATCCATTCAATGAGGAAAGACCCTCCCCGGCTGACCACTCCCAATAGCCGATGAGCGCTTCTCAGCCTCTCGACCGCATTCCGAGTCACGCCGCAATGAACCGTGATAAAGTCAACGCCCTCTTCTGCTTGACGCTCAATGACCTCGAAGAGGTCTTCCACCTTCATCTTAGCAAGAGCTTTCCTCTTCTTGGCCGCCTTAATAGCTGCTTCATAAATGGGAACCGTTCCAACAGGGATAGGAGAATGGCGAAGGATCTCCTTACGGATGGCATCAATATCTCCGCCCGTGCTCAGGTCCATCACGGTATCGGTCCCGGCTTGAATCGAGATCTCAAGTTTTTTCAACTCTTCTTCTAAATCGACATGGTCAGAGGAAGTTCCAAGGTTCGTATTCACCTTGATCCGGAGCCCCTCGCCAATCCCTAAAGGTTTTACGCCTTGATGATTTCGATTGGCCGGGATGACGACCCGACCAGAGACAATCTTTTCTCGGAGCCATTCCGAGGACACTTCCTCATCTCTCGCCACACTCTTCATCTCTTTTGTAATGGCGCCTTTTAGGGCTTCTGTCCTTTGCGTCATATCCTTCACCTCCTAAACTTCCAGATTGCACAAGGCAGTAGGCAGAAAGCATTAAGCACAAAGCTGTTGTCAGCATAATATGAATTTATTTCTACTGCCTACTGCCTTCTGCCTACTTTCTGCTTACTGCTTTCGATATTTTATTGACGACTTCCATGGGGTTTCTTCCCAGCACCCGTATCATGGGTTCTTTGCCGACATCGCCTTCATCGTAGATGAAATCAGGAACCTTCTTCATTCTTCTTAGAACCTCTCCAACCCCCCACTCCAGGGAAGAACCCTCTCTCTCTTTCACTCTCTTCGGCTCAAGCCTCCGATCAAAATGGGTGACGAGAAAGTCTTTGTCTTTCAATAGGGTCACCATCTCTTGCGAATACCGGATGTTCATAGCTGAACAATACTCAGGATAAAATTTCATGACTGTCAGGATAATATTGGCCACATGCCGGGAAGCGCCGAATTCAGGATCACTACAAGTGGCCACCGAATCGTTGAATCGGACAATCCTTCCAGGAAAGGCAGCTACATCTCCAATCTCTTCAGCATAGGGAAGGGCATACCCTAAGTTGGATGAGACCTCTGGAATGAGGTGCCCGATCTTTTCCTCTTTCAATACTTCTACCGCTCTCTTTAACTCCTGGATCACTCGATACCGCTCCATCTCCCTCAGAACATAAGCAGAAGGGTTGGTAGGACCTGTCCCTTTTCCGAGACTGAGGCCGGACTGGATCGCCATGGTGATGAAGATCTTGGCCTTTCTCACCGCTTCCGGGACGCTCTCTTCTCTGGCCAGAAGTGTGGCAATGGCCGAGGCAAAGGTACAGCCAGTCCCGTGGGTATGCTTCGTCTTAACCTTTGGGCCTTCAATCTCGGCATAATTTTCCCCATCGAAGAGGATATCAATCGCCTTTCCTTTTAAGTGACCTCCTTTCAGAACCACATGTTTTGCCCCCAGTTCCCAGATCTGAACGGCGGCCTTCCTCATCCCCTCGAGCGAATTCACCCTCCGGCCTGTGAGAACAGAGGCCTCAAAAAGATTCGGGGTGACCACTGTCGCCAGAGGGATCAACCGCTTGATGAGTGCTTCTTGGGCATCCTTTCGAAGCAAGGGGGCTCCGCTCTTGGAGACCATCACTGGATCGACCACCACTATTTCCACGCCGTATTGCTCAATCTTTTTAGCCACCACCTCGACAATCTTTCGGTTTGCCAGCATCCCCGTCTTGATGGCATCAGCACCGATGTCCGAGAGAACAGAATCGATCTGTTTCTCAACAAAGGAGGGAGGAACTTCATGGATCGCCTGAACCCCCAAGGTATTCTGTGCAGTGAGGGCGGTGATCACGCTCATTCCGAAGCCGTCGAGCAGTGTGATCGCTTTAAGATCCGCCTGAATCCCTGCCCCGCCCCCAGAATCTGATCCAGCAATCGTCAGTATTCGTTTCATTTCCGTAACTCCTCTACAATTAAAGAAGCTACCTTCTCACCTGAGAGGAGCATCCCCCCGAAGATAGGGCCCATTCGATATGACCCGAAAGTGGCATTGGCTGCCATACCGCATACATAGAGCCCCGGAAAAACCTCTCTCGTATTGGCCATCGTATCCTTCTCGGCTGCCTCCGCCCACAAGGACTTTTCGCCGACAATCTTACCTGTCTCTGTAAAAAGTCTGATATCATTCTTCTTCTGGAGGATGGCGACAACCTCTGTGGCGTGGCCTGTGGCATCCACAACGAATTTCGATTGAATGGTCAAAGGATCAACATGCAAATTGGCCATTTCCACAGCCGTCCAGTTAAGGACCAAACCAGTGACTCGATTTTCCCGGATGATGAGATCCTCAGCGCTGATCAGATTAAAAATATTTACTCCAGACTTTACCGCCTTTGAACAAAGCGTTGAGATGGCTTCAATAGAATCAGCGGTGTAGTATCCCTTTTGATATGGATAGGATTGAATCCCAAACTTATCGAGGATTTTCTTCCCCTCTTCCTGCACAACAATTTCATTAAACATCATCCCACCACCCCACATTCCACCTCCAATCGAAAGTTTTCTTTCGAAGAGAGCCACCTTAAACCCTTTCTTTGCAAGGAAATAAGAGCAGACCAATCCAGAAGGGCCTCCTCCGACAATCGCCACATCGACTGATAGGTTCTCCTTCAATTTCTTGAAATATCGATCAATAATTGCCTGAGTGATAATCTTTTCATCAAGTGCCATGTTTTCCTTTTGTATCCTCCTTTTTACAATATTTCCGTTCACTGAGTCTTAGTGTCTTAGAGTCTTTGCGTCGTTGTGTCTTTGCGTCCTTGCGTCCAAATGAGTTAATGACCAAATGACTTACTGAATAAAAAACAAAAGCCGTAATTCCAATGGAGGTATTACGGCTTCCTTTTCATTTCCCGCTTCCCTTCGCTGGAATTACCCAAACAGGTTCGGAGGGTCTCCCTACCCTAAAGGTAGGGACTCTCAGCCCAATGAGCTCCCCTAGCAATCTTTTTCATTAATTTTACTAAAACATTTGAGGTATGTCAACCAGAGGAAGCCCATCTACCCATAACTAACCTCAATTTATGAATCGATGGACTAAGGATAGTAAGGGAAGTAAAATAAAGATGGCAATAAAAATTATTTAATTATTTCATTATATTATACTTATTAAATCTAAAAAAAATAAAATCCATTTAATTTGTGAAAAAATTCTTGACTTCTTAAATACTTTCCCTTATATTCATCCCGAAATTTTTTGTAATGCCCCCATCACAACCTTTCCCCACAAGGGGGGAAGGAATTATTTTGAGGGGGTAATTTTTAGATTAAATCTATTTTCTGTCTAACCAAATACTAATTTTTTCAGGAGAAAGCATTATGAGACTGAAAAACGTAAGGCTGAAGCGAATGTTGTTGATGGTGGTTGGATACCTCTTCGTCCCGCTGACGGTGTTCGCCAGCGAGGCGGACCTCGCGATACCCGACTTGCATAAAGGCGCTCCATATACCCTGTTGGGTGGCATAAGACCATGGGATCTTCTGTTCTATGGCGCGTGCATCATCGCTGGTACGCTGGGTATCAGCTTGTTTCTACGCCACCAGGTCAAAAAGTTGAGAGCCCATGACTCGATGCTCAAGGTGGCTGAGATCATCTATCAGACCTGCCGCACCTATCTGATTCAGCAGGGCAAATTCCTTGTCATGCTGTTCATTTTCATCGCTGTCGCCATGTCTTTTTATTTCCTGGCTCTGAAAGGACAGGGGGTTCCCACACTGCTGCTGGTGCTGCTTTTTTCGGTGGTGGGGATGGGCGGTTCTTACAGCGTTGCCTGGTACGGCATCCGGATAAACACCTATGCTAATGCCCGTACCGCCTTCGCGTCGCTAGCGGGGAAGCCCTGGGACGTAGTGAATATTCCCCTGCGCTCCGGTATGAGCGTGGGGCTCTTCCTCATTTCCCTTGAACTTGTCATGATGGTGATCATTCTGCTCTTCGTACCCCGCGACATCGTCGGGTACTGCTTCCTGGGATTTGCCATCGGTGAGTCACTGGGCGCATCGGCACTCCGTATCGCCGGCGGTATCTTCACAAAGATCGCCGACATCGGCTCCGACCTGATGAAGATCGTCTTCAAGGTGAAGGAAGACGACCCCCGTAACCCTGGTGTGATTGCTGACTGTACCGGTGACAATGCAGGCGACAGCGTTGGCCCCACGGCAGACGGTTTCGAAACGTATGGCGTTACCGGCGTTGCGCTCATCGCTTTTATCACGCTTGCCGTTGTGAGTCCTGACAGCACGGTCAAGGAAGCCATCCAGGGCAAACTCATCGTCTGGATTTTCGCAATGCGCTTCCTCATGGACTTCTTCTCAGGTGTTTCGTATTTCGTGAACCAGGCTATTTCTTCGGCCAAATACAGGGGCAAGAAGGAGATCAATTTCGAAGAGCCCCTCATGAGACTGATCTGGATCGCGGCTACCCTCTGCATCACCACTTCGTTTCTGGGAAGCTACCTGCTGATCAGCGACCTCCAGGTTCTAAAAGATGGCGTCCTTACCCCGATGCCTAATGTCTGGTGGCAACTTGCCATGATCATCAGTTGCGGTACGCTGGCGGCAGTTCTCATCCCCGAGTTCACCAAGATATTTACTAGCTCCAAATCGAAGCACGTGCAAGAGATTGTGACCGCGTCGCGCGAGGGCGGTGCATCCCTTACCATACTGTCTGGTATCGTTTCCGGTAACTTCAGCGCCTACTACATGGGCTTACTGATTGCCTTCCTCCTGGGCATCGCGTACTTCGTCAGCCTTTTCCTACCGGCTGAGGTCATCAACTATCCATCGATTTTCGCCTTCGGTCTGGTCGCCTATGGATTCCTCTGTATGGGTCCGGTCACCATCGCGGTGGACAGCTACGGTCCTGTAACTGACAACGCCCAGTCCATATTCGAGCTGGCGCAGACCGAAACGATTCCCGGCATCAAGGATGATATCAAGAAGAACTTCGGGTTCGATCCCAACTTCGAGGAAGGTAAGCACTACCTCGAAACCAACGACTCCGCGGGTAACACCTTCAAGGCGACGGCCAAACCGGTGCTCATCGGCACTGCGGTGTGCGGTGCAACGACGATGATCTTCGCGATCATCCTGCTGCTCCAGAGCAAGAACATGCTGAATGTGCAGCTGACCGACGCCCCGATCATTCTCGGCCTGATCTGTGGCGGTGCGGTGATCTTCTGGTTCGCGGGGGCCTCCATGCAGGCGGTGACCACCGGTGCATACCGGGCGGTCGAATTCATTAAAAAGAACATGAACCTGGACAAGAAGGAAGCCGATATCGAGGATTCCAAGACGGTTGTGAGGATCTGCACCCAGTATGCGCAGAAAGGTATGTGGAACATCTTTATCGCGATCCTGTTAATGACGCTCGCCTTCGCTTTGCTGAACCCCAACTTCTTTGTCGCGTATCTGATTTCCATCGCCTGCTTCGGCCTCTTCCAGGCCATCTACATGGCAAACGCCGGCGGCGCGTGGGACAACGCGAAAAAGATTGTCGAAGTCGACCTGAATGAAAAGGGCTCGGCCCTCCACGCCGCAACGGTCATTGGCGACACGGTGGGCGACCCCTTCAAGGATACCTCATCCGTATCCATGAACCCCATCATCAAGTTCTCGACTCTGTTCGGCCTGCTCGCAACCGAAATCGCGATCGAGATGGCGGTACACGCGAAGGAAGCCAATTCCATGAACTACGCTCCCTACATCGCTATTCCTGTGTTCATTGTCGGCCTCATCTTCGTGTGGCGTTCATTCTACAAGATGAGAATACCGCTGGAAGAAGCAACTAAATAGGGTTAAATAGAAAAGGTTAAGGTTGAGGCTGAGGTTAAGGTTAAGGTTAAGGACTTAGGAAAAAACATCTAATACAAAAAAAAGGGATGGCCTATGAATTTAGCTATCCCCTTTTTTATGCGTAACCTTTTTCTGCCTCTGTCCAGATCCCGGTCATTCCTTGATGGTAGCTAACACATTCTTTATGCGCGCCAGAAGATCGCCAATCTGCTTCTCCCGTTCTTTGAGAAAGTTTTTATAGTCATGGCTAAAGCAATGGTGAATTTCAATACGCGTCATATTCTCTTCTTTGGAAAGCAACATATCCATTAACATTAAATCTTCTTTAGAAAGTTCGACGTTCATATCGCCCTCCTTTCTCTTAATGTTTGTCTTTTATTATAGGATAAAAGTCACGGCCCCATTTTTTCCTTATATTCTAAGTGTCAAGTATGACCCTCCGTTTTTTCCGCCAAAACACTGGCCTCTCCAATAGTTTGGAATTTCTTGATCTCTCATCTGAGAGTCCCCCAATGAATTGATGACGGGTTATCGGTTTCGATGCCTAACGTCGAGCTAACCGGCGCGCAGCTTTTTTGCGCGTCCGGTTGAGCGTCTTGTTAGGCGCGTGGTTTTCTGTGCCACATCGATTAGTGAGAGAAGTGCCTTGTTCACAGCTTCTTCGTTGGGGAAT
>Ga0210016_1000549_pt1 | contig 33513 bp, 35 predicted proteins | sample CryGeyCG2014_300_FD_185454 | JGI IMG/M metagenome (GOLD analysis project Ga0210016, IMG submission 185454) | Groundwater microbial communities from aquifer - Crystal Geyser CG02_land_8/20/14_3.00 (SPAdes) (version 2) | ecosystem: Environmental > Aquatic > Deep subsurface > Groundwater | place...
GACATTGACCATGTAACTGTAAGGGGCGGATTAGTATACAAACTTACAGATAACCTAAATCTCAAAGGAAATGTCGGCACAGCATTTCGTGCACCTGCACCAGATGAGCTTGCAACGGATTATGTCTTTGGGGGAACACGATGGATAGGCAATCCAGATCTAAACCCCGAAAAAAGCACATCCTATGATGCAGGGATTGAATATTCAAAGGACTTATTCAAGGGCGGTTTAGCCTTCTTTAATACAGACTTCGAAGACAAGATATTGAGCTACTATGACAGCACGCTTTCAGCCATGACATTCAAGAACGTGGACGCTGCGACCTTTCAGGGCATTGAAGCGAATCTTTCATATGATATCGGATTGGCTTCTGGCCTTGATTTATCCATTAAGCCCTTTACCAATGTCACCTATCACACAAGGTATCGCAGCAAGGATGAACTTGAGATAAGCAAATATGGGAAGACTCTACTTTACACACCCAAATGGACAGGTGCCTTTGGAATAAAGGCTGGGCAGGATAAATGGGATGTCAGGCTAATTGCCAATTACACAGGGGATGAAAAGGTTCAGGATTGGTCAACATATCCATATCCAGTTGTAAAAAAGGCGGATTTTACAGTTGTAAATCTTAAAGGCTCATACAGACCTATTAAGAACCTTGAGATTACGGCATCCATAGAGAACCTCCTTGACAGGGCATACGAGTATGCTCAGTATTACCCGATGCCGGGAAGGACATTTATAGCAGGTATAAAGTGGATATTTTAACAAATGTTTAAAGAGAAGTGTTTTTAGATTGGAGGCGCAAAGGTGAGCTTTTGATGAATATGGTATTTCCTTTATCTTTAATCTTAGATAAGCCAACTCTATTAGACAAAAGGGCGGACAGGGAAAGGCTCTTAGATAGATTGAACCAACAGACAGGGCTCTATCTCCCTGTAGAGATAGATTTGAAAGTCCTTCGGGAGATACCGTCTTTACTAAGAAAGAATGAATTTTCCATATTGCTTACCCTTGGCTTTATGAGAGACAGATTGAAGGTCATAGCTGCTAATAGAAGGTTTATTTATGGGGTTGCTATTGATATTGGCACAACAAATATAGTTTCCTCCCTTTTTGATTTAAATAGGAACCAGAGAATTGGGCATATGGAAGGTGCAAATCCGCAGACAGCAGCAGGACTGGATGTTCTATCAAGGATGCATATAGCCATGGGTGGAAAAGGGGAGGAGTTGCATAGACTTCTCATAAAGGGCGTGAATGATTTAATAGATAATCTATGCAACGCTCACAAAATAAACCATTCAGACATCTATGCAGCAGTAATTGCTGGAAACACCATAATGACCCATTTCCTTCTGGATCTGCCTGTTGAGAACATACCCATCGACCCATATATTCCTGTGATGAATAGGATTGATTTCATTGAACCTGTTGACATAGGCCTTAAGATAAACCCAGAGGGCATAGTTTATGTCTTCCCCAATACAGGCAGCTATGTTGGAGGGGACATCATAGCCGGTATCCTTTCTTCTGGTCTATATAAGGAGGAAAAACCAGCCATTCTTGTTGATATTGGCACTAACTCAGAGATAGTTTTAGGTTGCAATGAATGGATAATAGTAGGGGCAGGTGCAGCAGGACCCGCCCTTGAAGGTGGCATCTCTGAGATAGGGATGAGGGCATCAGAGGGGGCCATTTATAAAGTAGAGATCGACAGCGACAATTTTGACGTAAGGATTAAAACTATAGGAAACAAGGAGCCTGAGGGGATATGTGGTTCTGGTATGATTGAACTGATATCAGAACTCTATGCCAGAGGTATTATTGACCAGCAGGGGAGGTTTGTCACAGATCATGTCTTAGAGGACAAAAATCAAAGAATCAAAGACTTTAATGGACAAAAGGGATTTGTAGTTTATGAATCTAAAGGGAAAAGGCTTGTCATAAAGGATACTGATATAGATAATTTTCTGAGGTCCAAGGCTGCTATGTTTGCATCTTTGTATGTGATTGTAAAATCTGTGGGTTTGAGCTTCGGTGAGATATCCAGGGTCTATGTTAGTGGTGCTTTTGGAATGGGTATAGATACTGATAAGGCCATCAGAATAGGAATGATTCCAGATATAGACAGGAGGAAGTTCATTGCTATTGGAAATTCTTCGTTGAGAGGTGCAGAGATGTTGCTTATGAATAAAAACCTCCTGTCAGACATCGATAGAATTTGTGAAATGATTACCTATAGAGAAATGAACACAGATGGAGAATTTATGAGGGAATTTCCTGCAGCCATGTTTATTCCCCATACCAATCCGGAGGTGTTAAAGACTTAATTTTTAATTTTTCTAATTACAGGTGCAGTTAGAGGATTTGCAGCAGGTTATTACTGGAAAATGCTCATAGTTGAAAGGGGCCTATATGGGAAAGCAGAGAATAACAGGGTGCCTCTACTACGGATGTGGTGTGGGCCGTCTTGAATGGTCTGCAGATCTGCATGTTTATCGGGAGGCGAAGATGAAGATGAAGAAGACGAATATGAAAAAGAGATTGGAAGACATGAGGGCAGAGGAACTTGAAAAAAGGCTGGAGGGCAACGGGCAGCGGCAACGCAGGAAGAGCATGAGGAAAAATGCCGGGAGTACAGGGAGAGAATAAAAGAAATTGAGAAATTATTGAGATAACCATGTTCAGTAAGATTAAAAAGAGAGATGGCAGGATAGTAAAGTTTGATGCAGAAAAGATTACAAATGCAATTGCAAAGGCAGGGGCTGCAACAGGGGAGTTTGGCCATAAGACTGCTAAAAGATTGACACTCAAGGTCTTAAATTTATCAGGGCAGGCAATTCAACGTAAAACTCCCACAGTTGAAGAAATCCAGGATATTGTGGAAGAGATCCTTTTATCCTCTCCTTACCGCAAAACTGCGAAAGCATATATCATCTATCGGGACCAGCACGCAAAAATCAGAGAGATTACCACGAGGGCTGATATCGATCTGATAGACAACTACTTGGAGCAGATTGACTGGCAGGTGAATGAAAACAGTAATATGGCCTTTTCTCTGCAGGGACTGAATAACTATATCTCTTCAGAAATCAGCAAGATTTACTGGTTAAACAAGATATACCCGCCGGAGATCAGACAGGCCCACATAAATGGCGATTTTCATATCCATGATTTAAACATCCTTTCAGTTTATTGTGTTGGATGGGACATTTACGACTTACTGATACAAGGGTTTAAAGGTGCATCTGGAAAGATAGAAAGCAGTCCTGCTAAACATTTCCGTAGCGCCCTTGGACAGGTGGTGAATTTCTTCTACACCCTTCAGGGCGAGGCTGCCGGTGCGCAGGCCTTCTCTAACTTTGATACACTTCTAAGCCCGTTTATAAAATATGACGGTTTGAGTTATAAAGAAGTTAAACAGGCGCTGCAGGAGTTCATCTTTAATATCAATGTCCCTACAAGGGTGGGATTTCAAACACCGTTTACCAACATTACCATAGACCTGACAGTCCCTGAGACATTTGCTGACCAGCCAGTCGTCATCGGGGGTGAACCACAGAAAGAAACATATAAAGAATTTCAAAAAGAAATGGATTTATTAAACAGGGCGTTCTTAGAGGTGATGCTGGAAGGCGATGCAAGGGGCAGGGTCTTTACCTTTCCTATTCCAACATATAATATCACAAAGGATTTCGACTGGGAAAATCCGAATATTGACCTTTTATGGAAGGTGACAGCCAGGTACGGAGTGCCTTACTTCTCTAACTTTATAAATTCTGATATGAAACCTGAAGATGCCCGCTCTATGTGCTGCCGATTAAGGCTTGACAACAGGGAATTACAAAAGAGAGGTGGTGGACTTTTTGGCGCCAATCCACTGACAGGCTCTATCGGAGTGGTCACGATTAATATGCCGAGGCTCGGTTATTTAGCGAAGGATGGGTATGAATTTATTGCAGAACTTGAAAGGTTGATGGCACTGGCAAAAGAGAGCCTTGAGATAAAGAGAAAGGTTCTGGAGAAATTCACCGAAGGAAACCTTTATCCTTATGCAAAATTTTATCTGAGAGGTGTTAATGCCCGTCTTGGCAGCTACTGGAAGAATCATTTTTCAACCATCGGTTTGGTGGGAATGAACGAGGCGTGCCTGAATCTATTTGGTGAAAATATTACATCTTCAAAGGGTCATGATTTTACCCTGAAGGTACTGAATTCCATGAGGGATAAATTGCTTGAGTTCCAGGAAGAGACAGGAAATAATTATAACCTTGAAGCAACACCTGCGGAGGGAACAAGCTATCGCCTCGCAAAGATTGACAAGGGGAAATATCCAGAGATAATCTGCGCCAATGAAGATGCCTGCAAAAAAGGAGCAGAGCCATTCTATACCAATTCCACTCAACTGCCGGTTGACTTCACTGATGATATTTTTGAGGTCCTAGATTTACAGGATGAGATGCAGACAAAATATACAGGTGGGACGGTTGTCCATCTCTTTATCGGAGAAAAGATTGAAAATCCCGAGACAGTAAAAAACCTTGTACGCAAGATTTGTGAGAACTATCACCTGCCGTATTTTACCATCACCCCTACATTCAGTATTTGTCCAGGCCACGGATATATAGCCGGAGAATATGAAAAGTGTCCATCCTGTGGCGCTGAGACCGAGGTCTATTCCCGCATAGTAGGCTATCTGCGTCCTGTAAAACAATGGAATAAAGGCAAAAAAGAAGAGTTTAAAATGAGGAAGGGATTTAAGGTCTAACATGCGTATAGGCGGATTCCAGGGGGTTTCGTTAATAGATTATCCCGGAAAAGTATGTGCCGTTGTGTTTGCTCAGGGATGTAATTTTAGATGTCCTTACTGTCACAACCCGGAGCTTGTATATCCAGAACTCTTTAGCAAACCGATTCCTGAAAAAGAGGTTTTATCTTTACTTGAGATGAGAAAGAGACTGATAGATGGTGTTGTTATAACAGGTGGAGAGCCCATGCTACAGCCCGATATTAAAGATTTTATAAAAGAGGTTAAGGAGATGGGGTATTCCGTAAAGCTCGACACAAACGGCTCAAATCCGCAGGGGCTGGAGGAGCTATTATCCGAGAATCTCCTTGATTATATTGCTATGGATTACAAGTCGCCCGTTGAAAAATATACTTCCATTGTTCGTTCTTGGATAAATACGGATGTCATAAGAAAAACTCTTATGGTGATTGCTAAAAGTGGCCTTCCCTATGAAGTGAGGACGACATTATTCCGGGGGCTCACCACATCTGATGTATTGAGGATGATGGAAGAACTGAAAACTTATGGTGTAGAAAATTATTATCTTCAGATGGGCGTTTCTAAAAAGACATACGATATTAAAAGTTTTGATAAGACTCTCGTAGTTGATGTGCCAATGCTTTTTGAAAATCTCAGGAAAAATTTTAAGCAATATGGGTTCAGAAACCTTGATAAAAAACTCTCCACAGAATTGAAGGCTGTTATTTTCGGGGGAACAAGATGCTGATAATAGGAGAAAAGATAAATATCCTGAACAGACTTGTATATGAGGCCATCTCCTCCAAGGACATGTCCTCGATTATGAGTCTTGCCCTCTTGCAGGTTGAGGCTGGAGCAGATGTACTTGATGTGAATCTATGCCCGGAAATAACACGGGGAGAGAAAATCATGCAGGAGGTGGTAACATTCATTGCTGAAAATACCAACGACGGAATAATTGCCCCTTTGTTTTATCTTATTTTAGGCGGACCGGTTCTTGCAGTAGCTTATAAGACAATAAATACCCTTGATCCAATGGTCGGATATAAAAATGACAAATATCTTGATTTTGGCTGGTTTTCTGCAAAATCGGATGATGTGGCTAACTACATTCCTGCGCGTGTATCGGGATTTTTGATTTCGATATCTTCCTTTATCGTGGGTAAAGGTTTTAAGGATTCTTTTAAAACAATGCTCAGAGATAGTAAAAAGCATTCATCTCCAAATAGCGGTATATCAGAGGCAGCAATGGCTGGTGCCTTAGGGATTAGATTGGGTGGAGGGGCCTTTTATCAAGGTAAGTTCGTAGAGAAACAATATATTGGTAATGATATAAAGAAAGTAGGGGCGGTTCGCGAACCGCCCCTACTTCAGTTTTAATGCTCATTACCGGGGTGTTGTTTAAATGGTTGATATAGATTTTTTCAGAGAATTTAAGCCTTATTAAGGCATTAAGAGAAGTAATATGAACGAGATTATTAAAAATCTAAAAAATATTCTCTCTGATACAGTAAGAAGAAGTTTTTATAAAGGATTGCTTTTTTCAGGTGGGTTAGATACCTCTATCTTGGCCAGCCTTAACGCCAAGGTTGTAAGTATAACAGTAAGTTTGGAATCTGAGGCAGACGATATTCCTTATGCAGTGTCCCTGGCAAAGCACCTTAATATGAAACATTTTCATAGAAAAGTAGAAATTGATGAGGCAATAGAAAATATCCCCTGTTTGATAAAAATCCTAAAATCATTTGACCCGGCTCTGCCCAATGATTTAGCGGTGTACTTTGGCCTTGAATTTGCCAAAGACCAGGGCCTGGATATCGTTGCTACTGGTGATGGAAGCGATGAATTATTTGGCGGATATGCATTTATGAAAGATATAGCTGACTTGGAAAGCTACATTCAGAAAATTTCCCAGCGGATGAGTTTTAGCTCTAACAATATTGGCAAGTTTTTTAGGATTAAGATAATCCAACCTTTTATGGATAAGGAGATTATAGATTTTGCCTTACAGATACCTGTGGATTTAAAAATAAGAAGATATAACGGCAAAGTCTGTGGTAAATGGATATTGCGGAAGGCCTTTGAAGACATATTGCCGAAAGAGCTCATCTGGCAGGATAAGAGACCTCTTGAATATGGTTCGGGGATGCATAGATTAAGGGAGATTATCAGTTCAGAGATCTCTGATGATGAATTTGAAGAAAAGCAGAGGATCTATTCGGTAAATTTTTTGAATAAGGAACATCTTTATTATTACGAGATCTACAGGAGAGAGGTAGGTGAAATCCCACTGCCGAAAGAAGGTGAAAAGCCATGTCCTGGATGCAAAGCAGGGATAGAAGTAGATGCTTTTCACTGTAAAGTTTGTGGGTATGTTTCGGACTGGAGGAGTGAATAAGATGAAAGCATTTGTTTCCTGGAGCGGGGGTAAAGAGACATCATTAGCCTGTTATAGGGCAATGCAAAAGAGTTTTGAGATTAGATGCCTTTTGAACATGGTCTCGGAAGATGGAGAGTATTCTCGCTCCCATGGAATTGGCGCTGATTTATTGAGAGCACAAGCAGAAGCGATAGGATCTCCTATTGTTCAAAGAAAAACTACCTGGAATACCTATGAAGAGGAATTCAAAAAAGCTGCTTTAGACCTTAAAAAGGAAGGTATTGAGGCAGGGGTGTTTGGAGATATTGATGTTCAAGAACATAGAGATTGGGTAGAAAGAGTCTGTAACGAGGTAGGAATAAACGCTCTTTTGCCCTTATGGAAAGGAGAGAGAGTAGAATTGCTTAAGGAGTTTATTCAAACAGGCTTTAAAGCAATTATTGTAGCTACTAACTCTGACTTTTTAGGCAAAGAATGGCTGGGCCGAGAGATAAATGGGGAGTTCATAGAAGGGTTAAAAGCTATAGGCGATGTTGACCTCTGCGGTGAAAGAGGCGAATATCATACCTTTGTCTATGATGGCCCTATTTTTAAGAAATCTGTTGAGTTTATTATCGGTAAAAAAGTTTTAAAGGATAAACATTGGTTTTTGGAACTTTTACCTAATTAACACAGAACAATTTTTAAGAAAATAAGAATGAATCAAATTCTAACTTCTTGGAATAGGGGGAAACTATGGGGGTATACCACATAACTTATACGCCTGAGCTAAAAGAGATTTGTCTTTATCTGGATTGTGGCTGTAATTTTTCCTGCCACGGGTGCATTAGTAAATATCATCCTGAGGATTGCCATTTAGATGAAACGCCGAGGCAAACTAAAAATAAAACATTATCCCAAGAAGGGGTTATATCTTACTTAGAACCCCTCTCTTTTAAAAGGGTAATTTTTTTGGGTTTGGAGCCAACGCAGGATAGAGATTTTTTGCCTCTAACAAGAATCTTAAAAGAAAGATTTTCTACTTATAACATTTTTCTTACCAATGGCTATGAGTTTATGAAAGATAAGGCAATTGATGAGGTCTGTGTAAGTATTAAGGCAATTAGACCCAGTCTTTTTAAGGATTTTACAGGAAGGGATAACCCTCAAAAGGTTCTTGAAAATTTCAAAAGATATTACTCTATTTATTCCCTACGGGCAGAAACCGTCCTCATTCCTGAATATATCGATAAAGAAGAGATTGAAAAGATTGCCTGTTTTATTGCCAGTATTGATAAGAATATTCCTTACCGTATTGATGGTTATATTCCAATTAATGCCTATTTTAATGGGAAGGATAAATTTAGAAAGCCGAGCAATGAAGAGATGGAACAGGCAAAAACAAGGGCAGAAAGATATTTAAAAAATGTCTCCATCCTTCATTGTGGAGTAAAAGTAAAATATAAAGTTGAGAGGATATATTAATTTGTTAGAAGTGAGAAGTAAAAAGCCAGAAGTCAGAAAAATCTGTTTTCTGTTCACTGTTTTTTGTTGTTCTATTCTTTGCATATCTTCTCATGGTCAAGATAAATTTCCCCAAAGAATAATCTCTTTAGGACCTTCTATAACTGAAGAACTTTATCTTTTAGGGGTAGAGAACAAGATCGTCGGTGTTACTACCTATTGTCAGAGGCCACCTCAGGCGCAGGAGATAGAAAAAATAGGCACAGTAATAGAAGTAAATTTAGAAAAGGTAATTAGCCTTCAGCCTAATTTAGTCCTGGCAACGTCTTTAACAAATCCAAAGGCAAAAGAAAAGTTGAAAAATTTGGGGATAAAAGTGATTACTTTTCCTTCAGCAAAAAATTTCCGTGAGATTTGTGAGCAGTTTTTAGAATTAGGCAAGATTGTGGGCAGAGAAAAAGAAGCAGAGGAAATTGTTTACCGAGCAAAAAAGACTGTATCCTCCGTTAAACAAAAGGTTAAGGAATTGCCAAAGCCTAAGGTGCTTGTTCAGGTAGGGGCTAAACCTTTATGGGTAGCACCCAAAGATTCCTTTGTCAATGATTTTATTGAAATTGCCGGGGGGATAAATGTTGGCCCTTCTGGAAAAAATGGTCTTTACAGCCGTGAAAAGGTCTTAAAACAGAATCCCGATGTAATAATCATAACAACCATGGGAATTGCAGGAGAAGAAGAAAAGAAGATCTGGCAGAAATATAAGACTCTGAATGCAGTAAGAAATAACAGGATTTACATTATTGATTCTTATAGACTTTGCAGTCCTACGCCTGTAACTTTTGTTGAAACATTAAAAGAGATTGTCAAGATTTTACATCCCTTTGTGAAAGAGCACCAGTGCACTAGAACATCAGAGCACCAGTAAAAGAAGGAAATGGACAAAAGATTATTTAAGTGGCTTATATGGATATTGATTCTGGCAATTAGCCTTTTGGCTGTGGGTCTATTTTCTTTATGTATTGGTTCAAGTGGTATTCCTTTTAAGAGGATTGTTTCTGTAATATTTGAAGGTAAAGGCAGTGCTGAATATAGTATCCTTTTTGACATTCGTCTGCCACGCATTATCTTAGGTTTTGCTATAGGAGGAGCATTGAGTCTGGCAGGAGTCATTTTACAGGGAATGTTTCGCAATCCCTTAGTTGAGCCATATACCCTCGGTATTTCTGGCGGGGCAGCATTAGGAGTATGTTTGAATATTATTTTCCGATTACATCAAACATTTGGGATTTTTACTTTACCCCTTTTTGGTTTTCTGGGTGCTAGTTTAGTTATTTTGCTGGTGTATTCCTTGAGTATAAAGGGTGGTATATTAAAGATTCAAGGACTTCTTCTTACAGGTGTAATGATAAGTTTTATCTCTTCATCCTTGATCATGCTCATCATGGCTGTCTCTCGTGTAGAAGACCTGCATGGGATTGTCTTCTGGATAATGGGCTCGTTAGAAGAACCAAACTGGTTTCTTATAAAGTTAGTAGTCTTAGTATCTATCGTAGGGTTGATTATCTCTTATGTTTTCTGTCTTGATCTTAATGCTTTTTCCTTAGGTGAAGAAGAGGCATTACATTTAGGTATAAATATAGAAAGAACCAAGCGGTTACTGTTTATTCTTGCCTCTTTGCTTACTGGGTGCAGTGTATCTGTAGCTGGAATAATTGGTTTTGTAGGATTGGTGGTTCCCCATTTTTTACGGATGTTTGTAGGAGGTGACCACCGGATTCTTTTAATTAGCTCCTTTCTCTCTGGAGCAGGCTTCTTAATCTTCTGTGACACCTTAGCAAGGACGATCATTTCTCCTATGGAATTACCAGTTGGAGTAATTACTGGCATATTAGGAGGTTCTCTTTTTGTTTATGCCTTAAGTAGGAAGCAAGTTCTAATAGGAGAGAAATAATGCTTGAGATAAAAAACCTGACCTGTGGATATAATTCAAGATTCCTCTTGAAAGATATTAACCTTAAAGTGGAAAAAGGAGAACTTATAGGAATAATCGGTCCTAACGGCTCGGGAAAGACTACACTTCTTAGGGCAATAACCGGGGTTATTAGACCAAAAAAAGGTAAAATTCTTCTTGAAAAGAAGAATATAGAAAAATTCAGTTTTAAAGAACTTGCCAGAAAAATAGCCGTAGTTTCTCAAAATTCCGTAGCAAACTTTATGACTGTAGAGGAATTTGTTCTTCTGGGAAGAATTCCTCACCGCAGAAGGTTACAATTTTTAGAGACTGAATTTGACGAGAGGATTGCCGAGGAAGCAATGGACTTAACTAACACCCTTCAGCTTAAAGGAAGGTTCATTGGAGATTTAAGCGGCGGGGAAAGACAACTTGTGGTTATTGCTCGCGCCCTTGCACAAGAACCAGGATTGCTTCTTCTGGATGAACCTACCAGCCATTTAGACATAGCCCATCAGGTAAAGATTTTAGACCTCATAAAAAAACTGAATAAAAATGGTCTTACAGTTATTATAGTCCTACACGAACTTAACTTAGCCAGCCAGTATTGTAACAGACTGATTCTTCTTAATAACGGCCTTTTATACAAGGTTGGCTCTCCCGGAGAGGTATTGACTTATCAGATTATTGAAGAGGTCTATAAAACAGTTGTGGTGGTAAGAGAAAACCCAATCTCTTCTAAACCTTATGTCTTTTTGGTTTCTGAGGAAGAAAGGCAAAAGAGAGGAGAGTCGGTGTATGCAGAGAAGAAAGGGGATTGAATATTAAAATGGGCAGAAAAATAATTTTTATCACTGGTGGTGCAAGAAGCGGTAAAAGTACCTTTGCTCTTAAAGAGGCATCAAAGATTTCGGGTAATAAGGCATTTATTGCAACGGCGGTAAGGGCGTATGGCGATACGCCCCTACCAGATGAGGAGATGAAGGAGAGGATCGAGAAGCATAAAAAGCAGAGAGGAAATGGCTGGGATACCTACGAAGAGCCAATAAGGATCTCAGAGGTAATTAAAAAGATAGGAAAGGATTACAGCGTAATCATTATTGATTGTCTGACATTGTGGCTATCAAATTTGATGCATACTGGATCACCGATCACAGATGAAATCAATAACCTTATAGATGTGTTGACCAATGTAGGGGCATGGCATGGCATGCCCCGTCGTAGGGGCGGTTCGCGAACCGCCCCTACGATATTCATCGTCTCTAATGAGGTCGGCATGGGCATTGTGCCAGATAATGAACTCACAAGGAAATTCAGGGATATGGCTGGTTTTTTAAATCAAAAGATTGCAGAGATAGCTGATGAGGTACATATGGTAGTTGCAGGAATACCAATCAGGGTTAAATAGATGATATTTGACAAAGAGAAACACTGTCGCAAAACAATCAGGCTGAAAGGATGGGATTATTCAAACACAGGGGCATATTTCATGACGATATGTACATATAACAGGGAATGTTTATTCGGAGATATTTCCAGTAGTACGATGCAGTTGAATGAATACGGGCAAATTACAATGGAATGTTGGAAATGGTTATCCTGTCAATATACATATATAGAGATTGATGAATGGGCTGTAATGCCTAATCATCTGCATGGAATTGTAATTATAAATGGCGATTGTAGGGGCGGTTCGCGAACCGCCCCTACAGATGTGATCAAACATAAACCGTTAGGTAGATTAATCGGGGCATTTAAAACAGTGTCTACCAAACAAATAAACATAATCCGCAATATCTCTGGCGTTCCTGTCTGGCAACGCAACTATTACGAACATATCATCCGCAATGAGGATGAACTAAATCGTATAAGGCAATACATTATAGAAAATCCCTTCAGATGGGAAGACGACCCTGAAAATCCTAAAAATATTAACAGATAAAAACAAGAGGTGAAATATGAATAACATCATTGATGAAGGTAGGGGCGGTTCGCGAACCGCCCCTACAATTGAAAACATTCTAAAGGATATCCATCCCGTCGATGCTACATTTTACAAAAAAGCACAGAAACGTCTCGACGATCTCACAAAGCCTAATGGAAGCCTTGGAAGGCTTGAAGAATTCGCAAAAAGACTTGTAGCAATTACTGAGAATCTAATGCCTGAGCTTGATAAAAAACTCATCTTCACCTTTGCAAGTGACCATGGAGTCGCAGATGAAGGAGTTTCAGCCTATCCAAAAGAGGTCACAAGGCAGATGGTATTTAATTTTCTAAGAGGTGGTGCAGGAATAAATGTGCTTGCGAGGCATGCAGGAGCTGATGTTGTGGCCGTTGATATAGGGGTTGATTATGATTTTGTAGGGACAGGGTTTGCCCTGCCCTATTGTAGAGGCGGTTCGCGAACCGCCCCTACATTTATTTCAAAAAAAATCATGATGGGTACAAGAAATATGCGTAATGGCCCTGCAATGACAAGAGATGAGGCTATAAGATGCGTAGAGGTGGGGATAAAGCTTGCTAATGAATATGCAGAGAAAGGTTATAAAATTTTTGGTACAGGTGATATGGGAATAGGTAATACAACTCCTTCATCTGCTATTGCAGCAGTTCTCATAGACAAGCCTGTTGTAGAAGTAACAGGCAGAGGGACCGGAATAGGCGATATTGCATTAAGGAAAAAGATTGAGGTAATTGAGGATGCAATTGCTATAAACAAACCTGACCCCTCAGACCCTATCGATGTTCTTGCTAAAGTTGGAGGGGCCGAGATTGGAGGCATCGCAGGATTGATTATCGGGGCGGCTTCAAACAGAATACCTGTTGTTGTAGATGGTTTTATATCCACTGCAGGCGCTCTCATCGCATATTGCATGGAGCCTAAGACAAAGGACTATATGTTTGCAGCACATAACTCTGTTGAAATCGGACATAAAGCAATGCTCGATAAAATGGGTTTACAACCTATTCTCGACCTTAACTTAAGACTCGGTGAAGGCACAGGCGCCGCACTTGCAATGCTCATGATAGAGGCAGGGCTTAAGATTTATAAAGAGATGGCAACCTTCGGTGAGGCGGGAGTATCGGAAAAAGATTGAGCTTGATTCTGTTTAATAACAGTGGTTTTTCAATGTATTGATAATTATAATCAGCCTTTGCGATGAAAGGAGGTGAGAGGGATGGAAAAGATCAAAATTGTTAATAATAAGAAAATCAGTTCCAAAAAAACATCATCAAAATCTAATGCTATTTCTTATCGTTTGAAATGCGCCAGGACAGCCAACGGGTTATCGCATTTTGTAATGTATGGAGATGTATCAAAAAAAGAAACACTACTTTAGGTTAAACATCCGGCCATATGCCAGAACATCAGGTATTATGTTTGACGGGCATGGTGTCTGGCATAAGGCTAACTAATTATGAGGGAGAAGGATAATAGTTATGACTGATACTAAAAAAAAGAAAGGCCTTTCATCTTTTAATATTGACAATAATTGGAAAGTTGTCATAGACCCTGATAATGTCTTCTGGGGGATTATACTATCAAAGAGCATATCTGCGCCTTTACTGCCAGGTGAAGTAGCATCTCTGTATAAAAAGGTAAAAACCAAACTGAATAAAGAAATGAAGGATTTCAGATTCGGTTCCAATCTGAGCGCTGTATATGTTAATCCCACGGATAGATGTAATGCCAATTGCTCATATTGTTATATACCGCCAGCGATAAGAAAAAATGGGAATCAGATGAATAAAGAACAACTTAATCTTGTCATGGAGAAAATTGACAATCATTTCAAAAATTCAAGTAAAAGACCGGTGGTTGTATTCCATGCCAGCGAGCCTTTATTAGTAAAAGATATTATCTTTGAGGCAATGGATAAATTTAAGAAGCAGTTTTACTTCGGGCTTCAGACCAATGCCCTTTTGCTTGAAGAGACTGATGTGGGATTTTTGAAAAACCACAGAGTAGGCGTTGGCATTTCACTGGATTCACTTGACCCCGACATAAATGACAGGCAGAGACCATATAAAAAAGGCAATGGGAATTTCGCAAAGGCAGTGGAAGCAATAGAGTGGTTTAATGGTTATGAAGGACTGAATGTGATTACGACTATTACTAAACATAATGTCATGCAGCTTCCAGATTTGGTGGAATTTCTTCATACAAAGAAAGTTGGTTGTGTCCTTCTCAATCCGGTCAGGGTGACACAAAAGACTGCACTTAAATTAAAACCTGATCAGAAAGTTTTAACAAAATATTTTATAAATGCAGTGGAAAAAGCTATGGAATTATCAAAAAACTCGAGGCATATAATTACTATCGCCAACTTTGCCAATATAATCTTGGGCATCATCGCTCCTACAGGCCGCCGGCTTATGTGTGATATCTCTCCATGTGGGGGCGGAAGGTGTTTTCTGTGTATCACTGCAAAGGGTGATATGATTCCATGTGGTGAATTCATCAGTTTAAATGGTTTTTCCGGCGGAAATATCTTTGATACTACTATTGCACATGCTATGCGTTCAGAGCCATTTAAAAAGATAAGGTCAAGGATTATAGAGAATATCTCTGAATGTAAAGTCTGCGATTTCAGGAATATATGCGGCTCTCCTTGCCCGGCAGAACTGTATTCGCTCGGCAATATGAATCAGCCTTCAGTTTTCTGTAAGTTCTATGAGGAGATAATCAAATATGCATTTAAGTTAATAGCAGAGGATAAAGTTAAATATCTCTTCCGGAAGAAATCTTTAGAGCATTTTGAGTATGCATATAAGCTGAAATAATTCAAGACTATGAAAACACTATTGATTGCATTTCAATTCTTAACAATAATACCTGTTAGGTCAAGTATCGCTATTAATGAGGAGGATATTGCAAAAAGCTCCTCCGCCTTCGTAATAGTAGGAATTTTTCAGGGGATATTGCTTATAGTCACCGACTATATATCCGGCAGTGCCTTTCATCCCGATCTCGTTACAGGGATAATCCTTCTTGTACTTGTTCTATCAAATGGAGGGCTTCACCTCGATGGTCTCGCAGACACCTTTGATGCGATTGCGGCAAAGTCTACAGGAAACATAGATATAGACAGAGAGAAACGACTTTCTATAATGAAGGACAGCGCAATCGGACCGATAGGGGTTATAGCGATAGTCTTCTCCCTTGCCTTAAAATATCTCTCCCTAAAGAATCTGTCTCACTTCTCCACTTTTACCTATTATTCATCTCTTCTGCTGATGCCGGCTTTATCCAAATGGACAATGGTTATATCCATGCTTTATGGCAAGCCCTCAAGAGAGGATGGTCTTGGAAGGATTTTTATAAATAGAATCGGCATTAAAGAAATCGCCATTTCTACCTTAATACTTCTCCTATTACTAATGCTGTTGCAGGTTTTTTTCGGTCGTTATACTCCAAACAGTCAGTATGCCTTTTATGCGGTTTTATTTTTAACGATGTATTTCTTCTGCCGCGTTTGGATTGTTTTTTCCAATAGAAAATTCGGAGGACTTAACGGTGACACGCTGGGGGCAATTAATGAAATCACAGAAATAATCTTTTTATTAATGGTGCTGATATGGTCACGACTCTTTACTTAATAAGACACGGCGAGACCGAAGGAAGCGAGACAAAACGCTATAAGGGGACGATTGATGTACCGCTTTCAAAAAAAGGTGTGATGCAAATGGAACAGCTTTTGAAATACATAGTTAAAGAAATTAAAAATTGCTCAAATCCCCCCTCCCCCCCTTTGCTAAAGGGGGGCAAGGGGGGATTACTGAGTGCTGTCTATTGCTCCGATTTAAGCAGGGCAGTAAAGAGCGCTGAGATTATTGCAAGGCCTCATTCCCTTAATCCCATAATAGTTCCCTCTTTGAGAGAGAGAAATTTCGGATTATGGGAAGGGATGAGTTTTGATGAGATAAGGGAAAAATATCCCATAGAGTTCGATGCATGGGCAGGGAATCCACTGAAATTCAGTCCCATGGGTGGAGAAAGCACTATGGAGATGAAGGAAAGGGTTATAGGAGCGTTTGATACGATCATCACGAATCATAAGGGTGAAAATGTTGCGATGATTGCCCATGGAGGGGTAAACAGGATAGTCCTATGCCATCTCATGGGAGTACCATTAGAGAATATTTTCAGGATTGAACAGGATTATGGTGCATTAAATATTGTTGAATTCTGGGACAGATATCCTGTTGTGAAACTAATAAATGGAATAATTAATGGCTGAAGCATTAATGATACAGGGAACTGGCTCGGGAGTTGGAAAGAGCCTTATTGTAGCAGGTCTCTGCAGGATATTCAGGGACATTGGAATTAATGTTGCACCTTTCAAGGCACAGAACATGGCCCTTAACTCTTTTATAACAAAAGAGGGCGGTGAAATAGGACGGGCACAGGCACTTCAGGCAGAGGCTGCAAGGATTGAGCCATCCGTGGATATGAACCCGATACTCCTTAAGGCATCAGGTGAGACAGGATGTCAGGTGATTATGAACGGCAGGGTACATTCCAATATGAAAGCATATGAATACTATGCATTCAAGAAAAAGGCGTGGATGGCTGTAACTCAGGCATATGAAAGATTATCAAAGAAATATAACCTTATTGTGATTGAGGGCGCTGGGAGCCCTGCAGAGATCAATCTCCGGGATGATGAAATAGTAAACATGAGAGTTGCCCGCTACACAGGAGCACCTGTCATTCTTGTTGGTGATATTGATAGAGGCGGTGTTTTTGCATCCCTTTACGGGACTGTTGAGCTTTTAAAAAATAGTCCGAATCCCCCCTCCCCCCCAAACAGTTTATGTGATGCTGATTATATAAAGGCATTTATTATCAATAAGTTTAGAGGCGATATATCCATTCTCAAACCGGGACTTAAAATGATATACGAGAAAACAGGCAGACATGTTATCAGTGTAATCCCCTATCTTGGTGACCTGGGGCTTCACGAAGAGGACGGAATTTCATTAGACGGGTTAAGTTATTTCACCCGTCACTCTTCATCCGTCACCCGCCACTTTAAAATCGTAGTGCTCCGCTTAAGGTATATTGCCAACTTCACAGACTTTGACCCTTTCAGATACGAGCAGGATGTTGAACTGATTTATTCCCTGCGGGATGTAGACATTGAAAATGCTGACCTTGTTATTATTCCTGGCTCAAAGAATACTGTAAAGGATATTTTATTCCTGAAAGAAAACGGCATCGAGGAAAGTATAAAAAGAGCAGCAAAAAAAGGCATCCCGCTCATCGGTATATGCGGCGGCTACCAGATGCTCGGAGAAAAGATACTTGATCCACTTGGCATGGAAAGCAGTCATAAAGAGTTAAAAGGATTCGGGCTCCTTGATATAGAAACAAAGATCGAAAAAACAAAGTTGACATCACAGGTAGAAGCTCAGATAGTGTCAGGCAAGATGCCCGACCTATTTTCTCTGAACTCCGAACCCCGAACTCCGGACTTCCTGCGGGGCTATGAAATCCATATGGGAGTGAGCAAGGGCGATATAGGTTTATTTAAATTATTTCGTCTCGCGCCTCACGCCTCACACCTTGCACCTGTCTTAGATGGCTCGTCAAAAGGCAATGTCTGGGGGACTTATATTCATGGCATATTTGATAACGACCAATTCAGGCGCAGCCTCATAAATTCTCTACGGGTTAAAAAGGGGTTAAAACCGATAGAAGATATAGTGGATTATTCAAATTCAAGGGATGATGCCCTCAATAAATGGGCAAAAATCTTAAAGGAAAACATGGATATGAAATTTATAGAGGGATTGATAAATGACTGATATGGCTGAGGCTGTTCAGAATATTTATTTCCAACTCTCAAAACCTTATGCATTATTGATGCTCGCATTCACACTCGACTTATGCATCGGAGATCCGGTGTGGTTTCCTCATCCTGTAAGAATTATGGGTAAAGCAATAACTAAAATAGAGGAGCTTTTAAGAAAATACCTTGCAAAACACAGGGCACAGAACACGGAAATCAAAGAAAAACGGGCCGGGATAGTTCTTGTTGTAATTATAGCGAGTTCAACATATGGCTTGTTTTATGTTCTTAATTCAGTACTTCTTACTTATCATTTTCCACTTTTTATTTCTTACTTCTCACTTTTAGTAATGGTTTTTCTAACAGCCACAACTTTGGCTGCAAAAGGACTTATTGACTCAGCACAGTCTATCATCAAGGCTGTCATGGATAAAAACCTCAAAGGTGCAAGGATAAGACTGAGCCATATAGTAGGCCGTGATACAGACACACTCGATGAAAAAGGTATCCTTAAGGCAACAATAGAAAGCCTTGCTGAGAACGCCTCTGACGGAATAATCGCACCTCTGTTTTACTTTGCAATCGGTGGACTTCCCCTTGCCATAACATATAAGGCAATAAACACTATGGATTCAATGGTAGGGTATAAAAATGATAAGTATAAAAACTTCGGTTGGGCAGCAGCAAAGCTGGATGATATTGCAAACTACATACCTGCAAGGATAACAGGAATGCTTATTTCTATCTCATCTATGATTGCTTCCCGTTCACCGTTCATTCTTCACTCTTCACTGAAAACAATGTTCCGTGATGGCAGAAATCATCCAAGCCCAAATAGCGGTGTGCCAGAGGCTGCGATGGCGGGTGCTCTTAGAGTGAGGCTTGGAGGTCCATCAAGTTATGGGGGGATAGTTGTAGAAAAACCGTACATCGGGGAAGAGATTCAAGACAGAGAGAATCTCTATTTAGAGGCTTCTGAAAATGCCATAACGATAACGAAGATTACATCATTACTCGGTCTCGGTATTGCTATTGCAATCTTATATGTGAGGACTGCCATATGATTAAGAACAGGGAACAAACAAAACACAATATGGATTCTGATTTAGGGCACGGTGGTAATATCTACAGACTTGCAGAAGAACTTAAGATGCATGAAAGAAAGATAATAGATTTCAGCGCCTCAATAAATCCATTAGGTGTATCAAAGAAGATAAAGGCAGAGCTAAGAAAACGCCTTAAGTATCTCGATAATTACCCTGACCCTGATGCAAAAAGGTTGAGGAAACAGCTTGCCCAATACCACGGGATTGATCCTGAGATGATACTCTGCGGCAACGGAAGCACAGAACTTATTTACCTTGCATCAAGGGCATTGAAGCCAAAGAGCGTCCTTATCCCTGCACCAACATTTTCAGAATACGAAAGGGCAATTCTCATCGGTCAGGAGCCAGCGACTACAGAGCAAAGGGCACAGATAAGATATTTAGTCCTTAAAAAGGAAGACGGCTTTGAGATAAGACCTGATGAATTTATTCAGGCAATACAGGATAAAGACTGTGACATGGCCTTTCTATGCAATCCGAATAATCCTACAGGACTACTGCTTAAAAGGGATTCTGTCATGAAGATCGCAGAGACAGCAAAAGATTTGAAATGTATTCTCGTTGTTGATGAGGCATTTATTGATTTTTGTCCTGAAGAAACAGTGATAAATGAAATCCAGAATAATCCATATTTAATTGTCTTGAGATCCATGACAAAATTTTATGCTCTTACAGGTTTAAGACTTGGATATGGTGTCTTCCCAAAGCATCTCACTGATAGGCTAAAAGAATATAAAGAACCATGGACTGTAAATAACTTAGCACAGAGGGCAGCAGTAGTGGCACTTAAAGACAGAGTGTACAGGAATGAGACATTCAGATTAATAGAAGAAGAAAAACGATTTCTTGAGAATGGCTTTAAGAAATTGGGGATAGAGTTTTTCCACTCTGATGCTAATTTCTACCTGTTGAAACTAAATAATGCAAAGGAGATATACCAGATGCTAAAGAAGAAGGGTATCCTTGTGAGGGATTGTTCTAATTTCAGAGGACTTGACAGTACATATATAAGGGTTGCTGTGAAATCTCATAGTGAAAATACAATTTTGATAAAAGAGCTTACAGCGATAAAGGAGACTTATTGGAGCGCAAAGAAGCCACTGTCCTGAGCGTGTCGAAGGATGGGAAGGCAGGCAAGTAGGTTGAAGATAGCCCTGAGCCGGAAGACCTATCCAGACCCAAAGGAGTGCAGAGTTAAGAGTTCGGAGTTATGAGTTAAGAACACGAACAGATCTCACTTCTCACTTCTCTATTGCAGAAGAAAAACCCATTCCTTTAGAAGAAATTATTGTTACTGCGACAAAGATAGACGAGGTTATTGAAGAGACAACAAGCAATGTCACAGTAATTAAAAGTGAAGATATAAAAAAAATGCTGGAAAAGGAAAGTTCTATCTTGTAAATATCTGGGAACAGATTTTAACAATTTCATGAGATATGATGACCATGAGACATTCTGTAAGAAGAAATCTCTCATCTTACTCCCTTGTTAATTTAAGCAGCAGTTACAAGATGACAAAGGGGCTAACTATATTTGCAAGGATTGACAACCTCTTTGATGTACATTACGAAGAAGCCGGCAGCTATGGGACACCCGGTTTTTCTATTTTTGGAGGCATAAAGATTTCATCTCTTTGACACAGATAATCATAAAATATGGATAGACATCTTTTAAAAATATAGGTCAAAACTATATGGAATTTAGACGGAACATAATATTCTCTGCAGTCCTTCACACAATGATCATCATTGCCGTTTTCGCGGTTAGTGTTAGTGTCAGGGATATGACAGAGCGTCTTCGTACCGATTATTTAATAGTCTCTTTATTCAAAGAAATGACAGGCATCACATCAATGGCCTCTCACAGTACAAAAAAAGTTGAAGATAAAATTTCCCCCCTACCCCTCCCACCCCCTCGAGGGGAAAAGATAAAGGAAGTTATATACAAAGACGAAGGGACTCGCAATGACAATCCTTCTCATCAATCTCTACGCAACACTGTTACTGAGAATGCTAAAGGAGATACTTCTATCATAGTAGCACAGCATATAGGCATATCAGGAGAAATAAACATCTCACATTCAAACACAAAGGACAATGGAAGTAATCCACCCGAATCCCCCCACATCCCCCTTTGGAAAAGGGGGGCGGGGGGGGATTTTAAAGGGGGAATGGGGGGATTTTCAGGAGAAAATACCTCCATCCAAAACACAGGTTTCTCTACGATAGAAAGTTCTCATAAGGGTAATACAAAAAATCCTTATGATCTTATTAGGGCTGCTATTGAAAAGGTAAAGACTTACCCTTCTCTTGCAAGGAAGAAGAGGATCGAAGGGACTGTAATAACAGGCTTCACCATCAACAGTAAAGGATACCCTCAGGATATCAAGGTCGAAAAAAGTTCAGGCTATAAAATCCTCGATTCAGCAGCTATTAAAATAGTAATGAAGGCCGCTCCATTCCCAAAGGTAAATAGTGAAATATTAGTACCAATAACCTTTAAACTGACAGATTATACTTCATCTCGCTAAAAGAACGGAGCCTTTCTATTGCTTTTAACAGCGTACCTCTTACACCCTCAGCAAACAATATCTCTGCATGGTTAAGCTCAAAATCGTAATGCTCATTACTCCAAGGGATCTTCGAACTCTCAGCAGAAACCAATCCATCCCCCCTACCCTTCTTCATCTCCTCAGGGTAAAGATTTTCAGGAATGACTTTTTCAAAAATATCAGGAAAAGAAAAGTTATAAAGATTAAAAAGCGTTGGGTTTGTGCCCCCAACAGAGACATAATGTACCCAGTCAAGAGGCCCGTCTTTTATGGACTTAAGAAATCTTGACTCAGGAAGAAGCTCCTTCAGCGCCCTGCTGCTGAGAAACTCAAAGATTCTCTTTATTGCAAAGGATCGTGTACCTTTATCCCCGATAGGAAAAAGGGGGTTCAGGATAGAGACCACAGGAGATAAATAATTGGCAGCCCTCGCTACAGAACTGCCTTTATGAGGTGTAGAGATTGTTATAAGAGCTTTTATTGATCGATCCTTCCTCAAGAGATACTTCCTTCCAATAAGCCCTCCCCTGCTGTGACCAATGAGTATAACGCCAGCCTTTGTCATTTTATTAGCAATCTTTACAATCTCACTTAATTCTGAGACAGCAAAATCTATTGGCCCTGCAGGCCTTTTCTGGCTCCATGTAATCACCGTATATCCTTTTAGCCTGAGGTCATCAAATAATGTTTGAAGATTATCAGGTTGTTCCTCTGGAAGTCTTTTATTCAGGAGGATCCTTAAAGGAAACATCCCTCCAAGAATACGGGATTGAGATGGATTAACCCATATATCTGAATCCATGCCAAGGCCATGTATGAATACAACAGCGGGCTTATCATTGCCGCCCTTATATAGCACCGTATCTAAATTCATAAATATATTATGCTATACCCAAACCTTCAAAAATGATACTTTTTATAAAAATTATTTACAAAAACTTCTATTTGTGCTATGTTTTTTTTTATGTGGTCTGTCCTTAATGAAAACCCCACAAGGGAAAAGATAATAATGCTTCTTATAGTCTAAAGCAATTCAATTGCCCCATCTATAAGATAGCCTCAGAATTCAAGGATGCATGCAGATACGAATTACAGATTTATAAGGACCTTCTTGGAAAGGATGTAAAGCGTCAGCAATGCATGGCCGAAGGAAATCCTTCCTGCACATATAGTATACCTAAGAATAACCTTTAAAATCATTAATTTTATTAAGATTTTCTTTACCTTTTAAGGATAACATACTGAATTAATTATAAAATATCGGAATAAAAGGAAAAATATCTTATTTTAATCCCACCAAAATATTCTTGATTATACATAACAAGGTTTTTAACTCAAGAATTTTCCCCTTGCTAAAAAGTATTATTTTATTTTATTCTTATAAAGAAATAAAAACACCTATAGGAGGTTATAACTGTAAATTCAGTTTAACTGCCTGCCCTGTTGGTGATAAGAGGAAACATTGATCCGGCAAATTAGATCTTTTGGGAGCCTAAGTAAGGAGTCGGTGTGCATGACGAGAACTTACTTAGTAAGTTTGCGGAAGCCTAAAGTCTCCTTCAAGGCACCCACCTATTTTTTAGGCGGATCTAATCTTCCCTTTACACGGCAGGGTGGGTTTATTTTAATTAAATATTATGGGTTGGTTATTATGACTTTTATAGTTTCACGGAGGATTATAAATAATTTTAGGTTTATAAATAATTATATAATAGAGCGTATATGGAAAATTATATTCACGATTAAATATTTCTCACCTCCAAAAGTCTCATTGAAGTCATAACCCAGCCACTTTAAACAAAATTCTAAAAAAGAAGCTCTTTACGCTTCACAAAGGAATCCCTCTATTTACTTAGGGAAGATAGAGAAAGGGGGTTTAACATAAAATGAATCAGTCAGTATATTTAATTATAGCCATATTTGCAGGTCTTGCCGCAGGGTTAGTCTTGACTCTTATCTACCGAGCAAATCTCAGAAGCAAGAGGGTTGCTATAGAGAAAGAGAAAACAAAAATAATTGAGGAGGCACAGAGGGAAGTTAAGAGGATAAAAAAAGAGGCACTTATAGAGGCTAAGGATACTGTCTATCAAGCCAAAGCAGAGGCTGAAAAGGAGATAAGGGAAAGACGTACTGAGCTAAACCATCTCGATAGAAGGCTAGGGCAGAAAGAAGAAAACATTGAAAGAAAGCTTGAGCAGATCGAAAAAAGAGAACAGGAGTTAAATAAAAGAGAGAAAGATTTTACCTCAAAGGAACGCATTATTCAGGATAAGGAAACCCATTACAACACACTTATAAAAGACCATACACAATTACTGGAAAAAATATCAGGATTAAGTTCAGAAGAGGCAAAACAGGAACTTTTAAGGAAAATAGAAGATGAATCAAGGTTTGAGGCTTCAAAGCTCGCTAAAAAAATAGAGGACGAGGTAAGAGAAAGCGCAGAGAAAAAGGCAAAAGAGATAATAGGTCTTTCTATACAGAGATACTCAAGTGGCTATGTCGCAGATGCAACCGTAAGTGCTGTGACTCTTCCGAATGACGAGATGAAGGGAAGAATAATCGGCAGGGAGGGTAGAAATATAAGAGCACTTGAGGCTGCAACAGGCGTTGACCTGATTGTAGACGATACGCCGGAAATGGTAATGCTCTCTGCCTTCGACCCTGTCAGGCGTGAAATTGCAAGACTTTCACTTGAACGGCTGATAACAGACGGAAGGATCCACCCTACAAGGATTGAAGAGATAGTCGAAAAGGTTAAAAAAGAGGTCGAGGCACATATCAGGGAAGAAGGGGAAATGGCTGTTTTTGACTTTGACCTTTCCGGCATACATCCGGAACTGATAAAGCTTCTTGGAAGACTGAAATACAGGACATCATATGGCCAAAACGTCCTTCAACATTCGAGGGAAGTAGCATACCTCGCAGGGATGATGGCAGGCGAACTCAGAGTGGATATTAAACTTGCAAAGAGGGCAGGCATTCTACATGACATCGGAAAGGCAGTAGATCACGAAGTAGAAGGGTCACACCAGGAGATTGGTGCAAACATAGCAAAAAAGTACGGAGAGAATCAAAAGGTAATAAATGCGATATTAGTACACCATGGAGAAGGAGACCCTACAACGGTTGAGGCTGCCCTTGTAGCTGCTGCTGATGCCCTGTCAGCTGCGCGTCCAGGCGTCAGAAGGGAGAGCATAGAGAATTACCTTAAGCGCCTTGAGAAACTCGAACAGTTGGCCCTCTCATATAAAGGTGTTGAAAAATGTTATGCAATCCAGGCTGGAAGAGAAATAAGGATAATAGTAAAGCCTGAGGATGTGAGTGATGACATGTCATCTATGATATCAAGGGAGCTTGCAAAAAAAATAGAGTCAGAGATGACATATCCGGGCCAGATAAAGGTTACCGTTATAAGAGAATCAAGATATGTGGAATATGCAAAGTAGAGGAATTGAGGGAAGACTGACTCATAATTTTTATAAATGACAAATTATTAATATGGCAATCGTAAGTGCCTCACAAATTGAAGGTTTATTCGTTTACATCTCAAAAGGTTTTTTTCTAAGGTGTCATGATAAAAATTCTTCACCAGCCTTCCCTCAACTTTAACTATGAAGGTTCTTTTTATCGGTGACATAGTAGGCAAAGTTGGAAGGATCACAACAAAGGCGCTGCTTCCTACTGTTGTCAACAGATACAAGATAGACCTTGTAATTGCAAATGGTGAAAATGCAGCAGGTGGTTTTGGTCTAACAGATAGGATAGTCTCTGAGATTTTAAGCCTTGGAGTCCACATAATTACTACTGGAAACCACGTATGGGACAAGAAGGAGTTTGTCACACAAATCTCAAAAGAAGACAGGGTTCTCAGACCAATAAACTATCCTCCAGGAGTGCCTGGCTATGGAAGTATACTTTATTCTCTCCCCAGCGGTGAAAAGGTAGCAGTAATTAATATATCCGGACGTGTCTTTATGACAAATATTGACTGCCCCTTCAGAACAGGCAAAGAAGAGGTAGAAAAGCTGAGTAGTTCAACAAAGGTAATCATCGTGGATTTTCATGCAGAGGCAACATCAGAGAAGATCGCATTCGGATATTTTATGGATGGTAAGGTGAGCGCTGTTATTGGAACTCATACACATGTCCAGACTGCCGACGAAAAGATATTGCCTGGCGGGACAGCCTACATAACAGATGTGGGAATGACAGGTCCATACCATTCTATAATAGGTATAGAAAAGGAACAGGTTATAGATCGATTTTTAACAAATATACCCATGCGGTTTGAAACAGCAAAGGGTGAAGGCATTTTTTCTGCCATTGTTATTGAAATCGATGAAAAAACAGGAAAGTCTACCGCACTACAGAGGCTTCAACTTAAATATCCATAGGAGTTGAAAATACACACTACTTCGTTGGAGGATGAGCAGGTGTTTGCGGGACTTGCTGCGGAGAAGGCTGGGCTGAAGGCTCTACACCCACACCCTGAATTGGACCAGGTGCCGCCGGGATTGACTTTGTTCCTTCTGTTACAGGTGTCTTTTTAACAACAGACCCACCTTTGGAAGTAACGACCGCTAATATAAGGGATGTAAGCATAAAAACAACTGCGGCAACTGTTGTCATTTTGTTTAGAAATGTTGCAGCACCGCGGCTCCCGAAAAGCGTGTGACTCGACCCCCCGCCAAAGGCCGCACCAAGCTCAGCTCCCTTACCGCTCTGGAGAAGGATTACAGCGATAAGGAACAACGAGACAATAACGTGAATAATAGTTAAAAGTATTGTCATGATTCCTTCCTGAATTTAACTATTCTCATAAAGCTATCAACCTTCAGGCTTGCACCGCCAACAAGTGCACCGTCTACATCCTTACAAGCCATCAGGTAATCTACATTCTCAGGCGTAACACTACCACCATATATTATACAAAAATCATCAGCTTTATTGCCATACAAAATATTAAGTCTCTCTCTAATATAGGCATGGGCCTCCTGAGCCTGTTCAGGTGTTGCTGTCTTTCCTGTGCCTATAGCCCAGATTGGCTCATAGGCTATGATTATATTATCTGAATCAATCCCATTAAGGCCTTTTTCTATCTCCCTTTGCAAAACATCAAATGTTTTTCCCGCCTCTCTTTCCTTGAGAGATTCACCTATGCAGAAAATAATTCCAAGCCCGGCTTTCTTTGCAGCCTTGATCTTTTTATTTACAATCTCGTCAGTCTCATTAAAATACTGTCTTCTTTCAGAATGGCCAATAATAGCATACTTACAACCGACATCAATAAGCATTAAAGGAGAGACTTCACCTGTATATGCACCTTTTTCTTCATAGAAAACATTTTGTGCAGCAAGCGTGACATTGGTATCCTTAAGTTTTTCTGCAGATATTCTCAAGGAAGTAAAAGGCGGCGCTAAGACAATATCAACATCTGACGTATCTTTTAATTCAGGAATAAAATTATATATAAACTCCTGTGTCTCAGATATAGTCTTATTCATTTTCCAGTTTGCAGCGATAAACGGCTTCCGCATTTAGATAATTTAATTTATATATGTTTTTATGTCAAGACTTATGGGCCTGATTGTCAAGGCAAAATGAAAACCAGACATTTTCATTTTGCCGAAAACCGGACATTTTCATTTTGCCTTGACATTAAATAAAAAAAATATTGACAAGATGCCTTTTTTCTGGTATTTATAAGCTATGATCTTCAGTAGGAAGAGTTCTATCGGATTAGATATAGGTTCGGGTTGTCTCAAGATTGTGCAGTTTAAAGATATAAAAGGCGGTTATGAACTTGAGCTATTTGATATGCTGCCTCTTCCTCCAGAACTCATTGTTGATGGTTCAATAATAGATTCTCTCCGACTTGTAGAATCCTTGAAGGAGCTGGTAAAAAGGGCTAAGATAAAGACAAAGGACGCTGTTATTAGCATGGCCGGTCAGTCTTCGGTGATAATTAAAAGAGTCTCCCTACCCGAGATGTCAGAGGAGAAACTCTCCGAATCCATAAAGTTTGAGGCAGAACAGTATATACCATTCAATATAGAAGATGTAAACCTCGACTTCCAGATCATCGGGCCCAAGGAAGAAGCGGGTCAAATGGACGTCATGCTCGTTGCCGTAAAAAAGGATATAATAAATGAATACCTTTCTGTTGTCAAAGAGGCAGGTCTTAACCCTGTGATTGTTGACGTCAATTCACTCGCACTTGAGAATATTTATGAGATTAATTATGAGATTGAACCGGGTAAAAATGTTGCTATTGTGAATATTGGAGCAAGCACAATAAACATGAATATCCTCAAAGGGGGCATCTCAGTTTTTACGAGGGACAACGCAGTCGGCAGTAATCTTCACACAGAGGCACTTCAGAGGGAATTCAATCTGACTTACGAAACTGCCGAAAGGCTCAAGAAGGGTGAGGCGGTTGAAAATGTGTCACCTCAGGATGCCCTTTCCGTGATGGATTTAGCATCAGAGGAGATAATCGGAGAGGTTAATCGTTCATTAGAATATTTCCATGAGGATATCAATGAGGATATCAATGAGGTGATATTAAGCGGAGGTTGTGCACTCGTAAAGGACTTCCCGAAACTTCTTGCAGAAAAAATAGGGATAGAGGTTAAGGTCATGGATCCCCTTAAAAACATTAAAATACCTAAAAGATTTGATATAACCTATATAGAAGAGATGGTCCCAATGGCGGCTGTTGCCTCAGGATTGGCCCTCAGGCGGCCGGGTGACAGATGATAAAAGTTAATCTCATAGCTGTAAAGAGGAAAAAGAAATCTAAGCCGCTACCGACATTTATTATCACAATGCTTATTATAACCATTGGTGTAAGTATTGTAATGGCATATCTTTTTTTCTTTTTTAACTCCCGTCTGTCTGCAAAAAAGGCCGAGTTTGCTGCCAAAGAAAAACAGATAGCGGAACTCAAGGAAAAGATAAAGGCAGTTGAAAACTTTGAGCAGCTTAACAAGACATTCCAGCAGAGAAATGATATTATCGAGCAGCTCAGTAGGAGCAGGAGCGTTCCAGTGAAACTCCTTGATGAAATAAGTAATCTCCTGCCTAATGGTATCTGGTTTCAGACAATGACTGTGTCAGGTGATAACGTAAGTATAGATGGTTATGGCTTTACAAACACGGATATTGTTTCGTATGTAGACAATGTTAAGAATTCAAAAATATTCACTGATGTTTACTTGCAGGAATCCAAAAGCACGAATATTGGAACTACACCGCTTTATGTATTCAAATTAACATTTAAGATAAAGGTTTGATATGGCCTTAAAAGTTAACATTGATTTTAAAAAATTACCTCCGTACGTTAAAGTCATACTATCCGTTGTTCCTGCTTTGATTATTACAATTGTTGTAATTGTTCTTTTAATTTTACCTAAAAATAAAGAGATCAAAAAACTTGAAAGTGATATTTCAAAACAGGAAAGTGAGATAGCAAAAAGTCAGTCAAAGGCAGAAAAACTTCCTCAAATGACCGCTGAGAACGAAAAACTCAGGAAAAGGCTTAACGAGCTGAAAGATCAACTACCTGAAGAAAAAGAGGTCTCCAGTTTGCTAAAACAGGTTTCAGACATGGCCTTCAAGTCAGGGCTTAAGATATCACTCTGGAAACCAGAACAGAAGAGGACCCATTCAAGTGGTATAGTTTATGAGATTCCAGTAAAGGTTGAACTCTCGGGCAGTTACCATAACCTTGGTTATTTCTTCAGCAGCCTGACAAAACTTAACCGGATAGTGAACCTTTCTGATATAAAATTCAGCGACCCAAAGCCGGAAAGGGAAAATGCCATACTTAAAATATCATTTACTGCCACGACATTTTCAGCAGTCCCCGAAGGAGAAATAGGTAAAACAAAATGAAAAAAATAATATATCTCTTCCTAATTATGTTTTTGTTATTGCCTTTCGGAGGCTGTAAAAAAGAGCAGGCTAATGTGATAAAACCGATGGCGGAGAAGGTTAAAACAGAAGAAGTAAAAAAAGATACAAAGGAAGCTGAAGAAGCTAAGAAGGTCGAAAAAGAAGAATATTTATACGACGCAAAAGGAAGAAGGGACCCTTTCCTGCCCCTTATAACGCTGGTAAAACAAAAGCCTGCCAAAAAGAAAGGGGCAAAACCTATTGAAAGTTTTGACTTAGAAGAGATAAAGTTACTGGCAATTGCGTGGGATAAAAATAAATATTATGCCCTTATAATGTTGCCTGATAGAAAGACCTTTACAATTACAGAAGGGATGACATTAGGGCTGCAAGGCGGCAAGGTAGAGAAGATAACAGAAAACATGATAACTATCACAGAATATGTTAAAGATTATAGGGGTAATATTAAACCAAAAGATACAGTATTGAAACTCCATAAGGGGGAGGAAGAATGAAACAAAATATTCTATATTATTTATTTATGAGGTTCTTGCAAAAGTATCAAATGGGCACCCTCCCCAACCCCTCCCGTCAAGGGAGGGGGACTAATTTGGATAAATCCCGTCAAGGGAGGGGCTTATTTATCAACCCTCTCCCCTGGCGGGAGAGGGCAAGGGTGAGGGGGTTAATGGACTTTTGCAAGAGCCTCTTACTATTATGCTCTTTGCTTATTGCTTTTTGGGGTTGTGCAACAGCCACAACAAGTAATGTTAAAGAGTCCTTAGCGCCCCAGGAAACCACTGTAATAACCGGCATAGACATCCAGGACTATACAGTGACAATAAAGGCTGATAAGCCATTCATCTACACCATATACAGGCCGGGCGATCCTTATAAAATAGTCATTGACCTTCCTGACGTGACTATTGGCGCTTTGAACAGCAAGATCGTTTCTAACAAGGCAGGCATAACAGAGATAGTTCCTTCCCAGATTGAGTCGCCATCTGTTATGGCAAGACTCGAAATACTGTTTCAGACCCCATCTATAGTTGAACAGGAGTATAAAAACAATGTACTGATAGTGAAGATAAAAGAAGAACATCCTAAAGAGGTATCAAAAGAAGAGTTATTACCGGCAAAGGAAGGACCACCCGAAGAGATACCAGAGGTAAATATACCCGAACCTGCTGCAGTAGAGCAGAAACTGCTTCCAAAGGCTACAGAGATATCCAGTATCTCATTTGAAAAGTCTGCGGACACTGTTAAGGTCTTGATTAAAGGTAACGGCTCTATGATACCCAATGTTTTTCCATTAGATGACCGCATTGTAATAGATATCCCCGATGTTGTCATGAATACCCCGCTCCCATCTGCTGTAGTCCCGCCTGTTAAAGGGATACGTTCAGGAAAATATACTGACAAGGTAAGACTTGTCCTCGACCTTAAAGAAAAGACAAATTTTGATGTTGCGGCAATTGGTGACTCTATTGTAGTAACCTTGCAGAGAGCCGATAAGGAGCCTGCCATATCGACAATGACCCAAATGCCTGTAGAAAAGGCAGAGGCAGTAATCAAACCTGAAGGGATAAAAGAACCCGAAATACATGTAGAGGGTAAATGTGAGGCATACCTGCAGGGCAAAGAGAATGTCAACTTTGAGTTCCAGGACCAGGACATAAGGGGAATATTAAAGCTGCTAGCAAACATAAGTGGGTGCAATATAACTATACATCCAGATGTAAAAGGTGTTTACACAATGGACTTAAGAAATGCGCCTGTGCCATGGAATCAAGCACTTGATAACATACTTAAAACCTTCAGCCTCGGAAAGTCTATTGAAGGGAACATCATAAGGATTGCGCCATATACGGTTTTAGCGAAGGAAAGTGAAGAGGCAGCTAAGGCAATGGAGGCGGGAATAAAGGCAGAGCCATTAGAAACCAGAATATTCCCCATAAGCTATGCAAAGGTCAAAGAGATAGAAACGGCGGTGAAGAACTCAAAGATACTTACACCGAGGGGGAGTTTAAGTGTTGACGAACGAACAAGTACCATGCTCATCAAGGATACAGCATCGGTTTTCCCTGCGGTGGAAAATCTCCTTGCGACCCTTGACAAACCAACCACTCAGGTGTTGATAGAGGCAAGGATTGTTGAGGTTAGTACATCTGGTATGAAGGATTTAGGCATTCAGTGGGGGGGATTTAAGAAGAGTACCAATAAGGATACCAATACCTTATTCATAGGTGGATATTCAGGGCTGGGCAAAGGGACATTAACTGGGAACAACTTTCTTGTTGACTTTCCAGGAGGTGCATCTGCGGGCTCTGGAGGCGGATTCACCTTTGGAATCCTGAACCCTGCACAGACCCTGGGACTTGACCTCCAGCTTAACGCGGTTGAGGAAACAGGAAAAGGCAAGATTATTTCTAACCCACGGATAATGACGGTAGATAATGAAGAAGCGGAAATATCACAGGGCGCAAGCATTCCATATAGGGTACAGTCAACAACGGGGGAGGCTGTATCCGAAAATTTTAAAGACTTTACCTTAAGCATGAAGGTTAAACCACATATAACACCTGATAACACAGTAGCGCTGACTATAGAGGCAAAGAAGGAAGAGCCCGACTGGACCCGTACTTCGTCTTTAGGGACTCCGTCATCCAAAAAGGGAGAGGCAAAAACAAATGTCATAATCAAGGACGGAGAGACTGTTGTTATAGGCGGTATACTCAAAACAAGCCGTCAGGAGTCAAATACAGGGGTACCTGTTTTGATGAACATTCCCATACTGGGATGGCTGTTCAAGAACGTGAAGACCACAGATGAAACCAGTGAGCTTCTGATATTTATTACACCAAGGATTGTTATTACAGAGAGAGAAAAAATAAGGAATCAGTGACTACAAGCGAACTTTTAATGTTTATTACACCACGTATTGTGCAGGAACCGTGAAGATAAAATTAAGATGTAAGATACAGGATGCACGATGCAGGTAAAAACATTGTATGTGAGGCTCTTGCAAAAGTCTGAAAAAGCCCTAATGTTATGGTGAGCTTACCGAACCATCCCCTCTTTGGCAAAGAGGAAAAGGTATTTTATTATAAAAATATCAACATTATTTTTTCTGCAAGTCTCAGACAATTGTATTACTTCTCCTGAACTATAATACCAAAATGATAATGTCTATTTAACCAATTTAGAAATGTCCGCTTTAATGGATGCTATACTGCCCTTTTTAGAAGGAGGGCGATATGGCGAGAAAGGATCCCGAATGCTTTCGGGACTAAGATATAAAGAGATAACTGAAAGACCTGAAAAAGAGCAAAAGAAACCCATTATATTTGTTTTCAGAAAAAGAAAGAAATATATCCCTCCGTTAAATCATCCTTGGAGGAGATTTAAACCCATGATACAAAATAACGGTTATCAACAGGATGGACTACAAACATGAAAACAGGACATTTCTAAATTGGCTTGACATTATTTTACTTCAATTCAGACATAAGAATTAGACATCTATGAGAGATAGAATAAGAGCGGGTGGCAGAGGTATGATGGCGGCTGCGTTCTGGCTCAATTCTTACGAGGGTATTTTTATATTAGACCCCAC
>Ga0210016_1000558_pt1 | contig 33255 bp, 21 predicted proteins | sample CryGeyCG2014_300_FD_185454 | JGI IMG/M metagenome (GOLD analysis project Ga0210016, IMG submission 185454) | Groundwater microbial communities from aquifer - Crystal Geyser CG02_land_8/20/14_3.00 (SPAdes) (version 2) | ecosystem: Environmental > Aquatic > Deep subsurface > Groundwater | place...
GACCAACGGCCTGGAACGCATCAACCGCGAACTCAAACGCAGAACCCGCGTGGCTTCGATCTTCCCCAATCCGCCTTCTTGCCTGCGCCTCGTTTCGGCGCTGCTCGCCGAGTGCGACGAGGAATGGTTGACCGGAAAAATCTACTTGAATATGAACCCTTGATCCACCCAGCCCAATGAACCCTTCTGCTAACTTTTACAGAAAAGATGTTGCACAATCGAAGGGCGGGGCATTAAACATGTTTCACCTGATTATTGCCTGATTCCAATGAAGCCACGTTACAACGCTGAAATTTCCGCCGGATCCCTCATGCTTGCTGAAAGCAGGAGGATTGCTTCTTTGCTGCTGACCAATCCGACTGACGCAGAATGGGATCATGCTATTAAAGTTGAGAACATTTTGCAGAAAAACACTCCTGCAACAGCACACCGGCAGGCGCAACTGATTCGGAAGCGTTTGCTGACATTGGATGAAGAAGGGTGGAGGCTGATCGCCGGGGGCGAGATGGAGGTGTCCATTCAGCTTTTGTTGGCTACGGCCATCAAGCACAGCCGCATGCTTGAGGACTTCCTGCAACAGGTGTACGCCAGACAGATACGACGGATGGAAATGGCCCTGAATAACCATTTATGGGATGCATTTTGGATAGAATGTGCGCACCGTGACGGTGAGATTGAGCGATGGTCTGCATCCACCAGAGAAAAGCTTTTCCAAGTTATTGTCCGAATATTGGTTGAGGCAAAATACCTCGACTCTAGTAGAAAGATGAATATGACCCCGCCCAGCTTGCATCCGACAGTCATCTCTTTTCTAAAACGGCACGGCGAACTAGAGATTCTCTCGGCTATGAAAGTTTCCAGATGAGCGTATTTGAAGAACGCCTGAACCAAATTCTTCCGCGATTAACCTCGAAAGAGCTGTTGAACAACGAAGGGCTGAGCAATGAGATCGGCTTCTGGGTATTCGATTATCCGCCCGAGTCTGAACTGGAAATGCGTGCGTTTTTAACTGAGGTCATCGAACCCGCTCTCGCCAAACAACATCCGCCGATTAAGTTTTCCACGGTCAATGTTTTTGACTTGGCGATTGGCCTGCTCGAAGAACGCGGTCTTCTCGATAAAGCACTCGATATGCAGCAAACACAAGGCGATGCCAAAGCGCTTGAATCGTTACACCGCGTTTTGAAAGAAGACAAATTGGCGGAGCGACTCGTTTCTCAAGTCGATGTTGATAATCTGGACTTGGTCATTCTGACCGGGGTCGGATCAGCTTACCCAATCCTGCGGACGCACACTTTACTATCGGCATTACATCCTCTGATGAAAGACACGCCTTTGCTAATGTTGTATCCCGGTAAATATGACGGCTATTCATTCCGGCTATTCAACCAGCTATCTGAAGACCACTACTACCGCGCATTCCGGCTGGTATCCTGACGTGCATTCCACATAGGGCAATAAAATATGAAAATCAGGGAGCTCTTTACCAAACCTATCGACCGGCCAATCAACGGCGTGATCAAGGCAGATCAGCGCGATGCCGAGAGCATTTGGCAGGAGTTGGATGAATACGTCGTCACCAAACAACTGACCGAGTATTTCCGACGATTCTTTGATGCCTTTCTGGCGGCGGCAGACAATCCAAAAGACCCTGTCGTCTCATCGCGCATGGGGGTGTGGGTTTCGGGCTTCTTCGGTTCAGGTAAATCTCATTTCATCAAAATCTTGTCTTACCTGCTGGAAAACATTGAGGCGATTGATCCAGTCACCGGCAAAGCTAAAAAGGCTGCTGCCTTTTTTGATGAACACAAAATCAGGGATGCATTATTGTTGGCCGACATGCAGCGCGCAGCTCAAGGCAGCGCTGACGTCATCCTGTTCAACATCGATGCCAAAGCGGATAGCAAATCCGAGCGTGACGTGATCCTTCAAGTTTTTCTGCGGGTCTTTAATGAAAAACTGGGTTACTCCGGCGATGCGCCGCACATCGCTGAAATGGAGCGCTACCTTGTTGGCAAGGGCGCGTATGAAGCGTTCAAAACGGCCTTCCATGAAAAGAACGGATCGACCTGGAATAAAGAACGTGACGCCGTGGATTTTCTGCGCGATGACGTAGTGCATGCCTTGGCCAAAGCGCTCAACATGACAGAGGAATCAGCCGGGCGTTGGTTCGATAAATCCCGTGATGACTACAAAATCAACATCGAAGGCCTGGCGGGAATCATTCGTGGTTATCTGGATACCAAGCCTGCGGCACACCGTGTCATCTTCCTGGTGGATGAGGTCGGGCAGTTCATCGGTGACAACACCCAGATGATGCTGACACTGCAAACCATCATCGAACAACTTGGCACTTTATGTCAGGGCAGGGCGTGGGTCATCGTCACCAGCCAGGAAGATATTGACGCTGCCATCGGTGAAACCAACAAGGCCAAGTCTCAAGATTTTTCAAAGATTCAGGGGCGTTTCCATACCCGGCTATCGCTGGCGAGTTCCAATACCGATGACGTAATCAGCGAACGCCTGCTGTCCAAGACAGAGGCCGCTCACGTCGAACTACGCGATTGCTTCGTTCAGAAGGGTGACATCATCAACAACCAATTGGCTTTTGTCGGCAATTCCGTTTCGATGCGCAGCTACAAGGATGCCGCAGAATTCGTGGCCTGCTACCCGTTTGCACCCTATCAGTTTACCTTGCTGCAAAAGGTCTTCGAGTCCATCCGCAAGGTCGGTGCAACCGGCAAGCACCTGTCCAAAGGTGAGCGGTCGTTGCTTGATGCTTTCCAGTCCGCCGCTGTGCGCAATGCGGAACGCGATATTGATGCGCTCGTCCCGATTTACGACTTTTACCCGTCCATCGAGAGCTTTATCGATACCAGTGCCAAGCGCTCGATTGATGAAGCGCCGTCTAATCAGTCGCTGGAACCATACGATGTTCAACTGCTCAAGGCACTGTTCCTGATCCGCTATATTCCGGACATCATCAAACCCAATGCCGACAACCTTGCAACCCTTTGCGTGGATCAGATTGATGCCGATAAGCTGGCACTCAGGCGCAAGATTCAGGAGAGCCTGACCCGTTTGGAGCGCCAGCGTCTGGTTAGCCGCAATGGCGATCTGTGGTCATTCCTGACCAACGAAGAACGCGATGTCGCCCGTGAAATCGGTCATGTCGAAGTTTCCTCCCTTGAAAAATCCCGTTTGTTGAGCGAGTTGATCTATGACGAAATTCTGGGCGGCACAACCAAGATCCGCCATCGCGAAACCAAGGGCGATTATGAAATCAATCGGCTGCTGGATGGCGCACCCTGGAAGAATGCCAGTCACGAATTGTCCTTGGAGATCATCACACCCTTGAGCGATGACTATGAGTCGTTGAATGACGCCAAAGGAATTCTGCGCAGCGCGGACCGCGCCCTGATACGCATGGCCGAAAGCAACCGGCTCGACATTGAACTTACCCTTTATCAGCAAATCGAAAAATACATCGATAGCCCCAAGGCCAGCTCGGCTGCGGCCCCGCTCAAACGTATTCTTGCCGACCGTAAAGACGAAAATCGCGAACGTCGCACCCGCTTGGTCGAGCAGCTCAGCAATGCAATGGTCAATGGCGATTGCTATGCCTTGGGACAAAAGCTGCCAAGCAAGGCGGCAGCGCCTTCCACGCAAGTGGATGAACTGGTCAACTACCTCATCTCCAACACCTACACCAAACTGACTTATCTCAAGGTGCGTCAGCCTGATCCGGTTGCCGAGATCAAGGCAATTTTGATGACCGACAGTATCGGGCAGCATTCCTTGGCGTTGGGTGGAGAAGAAGGTAATCCACTCGCGCTCAATGAAATGCGCGAATACCTCCAGCTCAAAGCCAGCCAAAGCCGCGTGCTGCTGTCCGACGTGGTAGATCGTTTCAGCGGTGCGCCGTGGGGATGGAAGCCGGATTTTGAAATCGTATTGTTGATTGCCCGTTTGTACATGGCAGGCGAGATCAAGCTTATTTCTGACAATTCCGATCTTGAGCCAGGCAATGCGATTGAGCCGCTCACCAAGTCCGTGCGCTTCAAACAAGTATCCATCCTCAAGCGCAAATCTGCCGATGCAGTTCAGCTCAAACTAGCCCGCGATTTACATAAAGACCTGTTTTCAGAAATCGGGCGAGATGACGAAGACGGGCTGGTTGCGGATTTCCGTGCCAACCTTGCCGAGTGGCAAGCTAAGTTGAAGGAATACTCTCATCTGTCCACCACCAAGCATCACCCCGGCAAGGCGGCCATTGACCAAGCCCTGTTGCGCATTTCCAAGCAATTGGCGATCCGTGACCCTTTTGAATTCGTTGAAGCCATTCTGGCTCATAAGGGTGAGTGGCTGGATGCTGCCGACGATATTCACGATCTCATCAGCTTCTATAAGACGCAAATTACCACATGGCGCCGAATGCTCGAAGCTCTGCAACGATTCGAACCGAATCGCCCCGCACTTACCAAAGAGGGGGTGGCGGCAAACGCATTGCAGCAACTGGAAGCAATTCGCGACAACCCCACGCCGTATCAGCAAATCAACCAGATCGAGGCGTTGATCCAATCCGTAGAGGCGGTGAATGCCAAGCTGGTCGATTCCAAGCGCGAGCATGCGTTGCTGTTGCTGGAAAAGAAAATCGCCGAAGTGAGCCAGGCTCTGGATCAAGCTCACGCACAGGCTGACTTGCGCAACCGTGCGCTGCTGTCATTGCAACAAATCAAGCTGGACATCGCAGCCCAGACCAGCATCCCGCAAATCCATTACTTGCAGGAACAGTCTGGCAATGCGCTGGATGGCGCAATGGACATGATTACCGCAGCAGTGAGCGAAGCAGCCAAACTTCAGCCGTTCGCCGTAAAAGCGCCGGGTGACACCACTACCGTTATTAACATCGGCACAACACAGGCAACACAAACAGTAGCACCCAAACCCGCCAAGGTGATTCGCGCCGCTGATCTATCCAGTAAATCCTATCTGGAAACCGAGGTGGAAGTGGAGGAATATCTGGCGAAGCTCAGGGCTGAATTGCTTGCCGCAATCAAGGCGGGGCAGCGTGCGCGGATTCAGTAAGTACCGCGATTTGCGCTAGGAATAACTTGGCTTAAGGGGTATGATCATGTATGAAACGTTAATGAGAATACATCCATGAGAGCGCAATTATCCACGCAGAGTAAAACGACACCTCTTGTCAGGCACGTTCGTGCCGGCAAGGTCTATCGTCGAGAAGACCTGGTGCCATATTCAACGAATGTGAATCGTGAGTTGCAGCAGCTGGTTGCTCAGGGTCTGTTGCAGAAGCTGGCTCAAGGTATGTATTACAAGCCCAAGAAAAACGTGTTTGGTGAAGTGCCGCCCAGCGAGAGTGATTTGCTCGCGGTTTTTCTGAAAGATAAAAATTTTTTTAGTTTCAATCCCAGCGTCTATAACTCGCTGCGTCTAGGCACAACCCAGCTCTACAACAAGACCATCGTTTATAACCACAAGCGGCATGGCGTGTTCGAGTTGGATCAACGTCTATACGATTTCCGGATGAAGCCGCGCTTCCCAAAGCCAACCCAAGTGACGACCGAATACCTGCTGGTTGATATGCTCAATAATCTTTCTGATTTGGCGGAGGATGAAGAGCAGGTGCTTGAACGGGCGCAAAAGAAGCTCAATCAGTTCGATGCCAAAAAGCTGAACAAGGCTCTGGTTGATTTTGGATCGGCAGCGACCAAACGACGGGTCAACGCCTGGTTATCGCAAGGCTTGGGCACGCTGAGGACTGTGTAAATGAGCGGCGAGAATCTATTTTTGCACCAGCACAAAATATTTGCAGAACTGGTCAGTCAAATCGCCCGTTCGCTTAAAGTCGATTCCTACCTCGTTGAAAAAGATTATTGGCTCATGCACAGCTTGTGGGCTTTGCAGCAGCAAGGCTGGCAGTTTGAACTGAAGGGCGGCACATCCCTATCCAAAGGCCACGGCATCATCACCCGCTTTTCTGAAGACATCGACATCCGCTTTGAGTCACCCGCCGAGCTCGATCTCAAGACCGGAAGAAACCACGACAAACCGGCTCACCTTGCAGCACGCAAAGCATTTTTCGACAGCCTGGCTGAACAAATCGCCATACCCGGACTTCTGAAGGTGCGGCGCGATACCAGTTACGACGATGACAAATATCGAAATGGCGGCATCATTCTCGACTATCCGTCAGTGACACAGCAGTTGCCGGGCGTGAAAGAAGGCATCCTGCTCGAAGTCGGTTTTGATGTCACTACACCCAATTCACCCTGCACCATCAGCTCCTGGGTATTGGATGCGGCCTTAAAAGCAAAACTGGAAATTATCGATAATCGGGCGGTGGGCATTGCCTGCTACAGCCCCGCTTATACCTTCGTGGAAAAGTTACAAACCGTCTCAACCAAGTTTCGCAAGCAGCAAGAAGCTGGCGGATTCCCTAAAAACTTCATGCGTCATTACTACGACATTTACTGCTTGCTGGGCATTGCAGATGTGCAGGCATTCATTGGCACGCCTGAATACATCGCGCACAAGCAAACGCGCTTCCCCAATGCCGACAATCAGCACATCGCCAGCAATGAAGCGTTCTTGCTGAGAAACCCCGAAATACGTGCCCTGTATCAGCGGGAATATGAAAAAACCGCTGCGCTGTACTACACCGGCCAAATCCCGTTCAGCGACATTCTCGCCCGCATCCATCAGCATATCGAGCGGCTATAACCCCGATGAACAAATCCAAACTCAAATCCTATGCCCCGCAAGCCCGCAAGGACTTCATCGCTGCCGTTACGGCTCGCGCCAACCTGCTCGGCTTATCTGAAGCGGGTGGCAAGCTTGAAGTGACAATCGGCGAAAGAAAAGGCGACATCGCTATCATCGCCGGGCGTGAATGGCCGGCCAAGGTGTTTGAGCAACGCGAACGCCTGATCAAGCACATCAAGACAGTAGGCTTCAGCCAAACGATGGAGGCCGTCGCCTACACCTGGTTCAACCGCTTTGCCGCGTTGCGCTACATGGATATCCACGACTATCTTGATCACGGCCATCGCGTACTTTCCAATCGTGCAGGCGGCATGCCGGAAATCCTCAACCATGCCACCGAGCTGGAACTGCCGGGGTACAACAAAGCCAAAGCCGTCGAACTGAAGCTGGCGGGCAACAAGGATGGCGAGCTTTACAAAATGCTGCTGGTGGCCCAGTGCAACGCACTCAGCAACGCGATGCCTTTCCTGTTCGAACGCATCGACGACGAAACCGAGTTGCTGCTGGCCGACAACCTGCTGCGCACCGATTCCATCATAGCCAAGCTAGTGGAAGCAATCCCGGAGGAAGACTGGCAAGAGGTCGAAATCATCGGCTGGCTCTATCAGTTCTACATCAGCGAGAAAAAGGACGAAGTGATTGGCAAGGTGGTCAAGTCTGATGACATCCCCGCAGCCACCCAACTTTTTACGCCCAACTGGATCGTGCAATACTTGGTGCAGAACAGTGTTGGCCGACTGTGGCTGATGGCCAACCCCGCTTCGACGCTGAAAAGCCAGTGGCCGTATTACATTCAAACTGCCGAGCAAACGCCGGATGTAGGAGCGGCTTTAGCCGCGATAACCCAAGCCAGAATGGATGAAGACGGCGGCAGCCTCAACCCCGAAACCATCACCGTGCTCGATCCCGCCTGCGGCTCCGGCCACATCCTGGTGGTGGCTTACGATGTGCTCAAAGCCATCTATCTGGAACGCGGCTACCAGCTCCGCGCCATTCCAAGACTGATTCTGGAAAAGAACCTGTACGGCCTCGATATCGACGACCGTGCCGCGCAACTGGCAGGCTTCGCCTTGCTGATGAAAGCCCGCGCCGATGACCGCCGCCTGTTCACCGCCACAGACGATGCTGGCAATTTGCAGCCACCCAAGCTCAATGTGCTAAGCCTGCAAGAGAGCAAGGGCTTGAGTGTGGACGAGCTTGCCACCCACCTGACCCCGTTCAAGGTGCAGCGTGCCACCATCACCGCGCTGGTGGAGACCTTTGAGCACGCCAAAACCTTTGGCTCGCTGATCCAGATTCCCTATGCGCTCAAGACGCATCTGGCCGTGTTGCCGGAGGTGCTGGCCTTGGTGAAGCAGAGCGGGGATATGTATGCCACAGCGGCAGCAGATGACTTGCTGCCGTTGGTGCAGCAGGCGCAGGTGTTGGCGATGCAGTTTGATGCGGTAGTGGCAAATCCGCCGTATATGGGTGGCAAGGGGCTAAATACATTAGCAAAAGAATATGTCGCCAGCCAATACCCGAACGCCAAGAGTGATCTGTTTGCTTGTTTTATCGAAAGAGGCTATGCGTTGGTGAAACCTTCTGGCTTCAATGCCTTGGTGACAATGCAGAGCTGGATGTTCCTGTCATCCTTTCAGAAAATGCGTGAGAGGCTATTAAGGGAGAAAACCATTGTTTCCATGGCACATTTAGGTCCAGGAGGTTTCGATCATGCTTCGGCGATGGTTGTCCAGACAACAGCGTTTGTATTGTCTAACCAACAGCCTTCTACAACGTATAAGCCGACATTTTTTAGGCTTATGACTATTGGGGAAGAGGCAAAGCGCGCTGCGCTTATCAATCGCGAAGGTCGCCATGCATCAACTACGCAGGCTGAATTTCAAAACATACCGGGGAGTCCACTTGCCTATTGGCTTGCCTCCAGAGTCTTTGATGTTTTTAGAAAGTCTTCAAAGCTTGGAAATATCGGTGATGCGAGGATGGGACTAGCGACAGGAAATAACGATGTATATGTTCGGCTTTGGTTTGAATGTAGTTTTTCAAACATTGGTTTTGAAATCAAAAACAGGGAAGAGGCAAAAGCAAGTGAAAAACGTTGGTTTCCGTATTCAAAAGGTGGACTGACTAGGAAATGGTATGGGAACAACGAGTATGTTGTGGATTGGCTCAATGATGGGCAAGTTCTTCAAACAAATAAACATCCGACCGGAAGAATTTGGGCGCATAACTTTAATCTCGATCATATATTCCAAGACTCTATTACATGGACTGACATTTCCACAAATTTGAGCGTTCGATTCAATGGACCAGGATTTTTGTTTGATGGGTCAGGTACCTCTGCTTTTTTTAAAACTAGGGAAGAAAAAATTGCAACGCTTGGATTGCTAAATTCGACTTTAGCCAATGAGCTGGCGAAAGTCTTAAACCCGACCTTTCACTTTCAAAGCGGTGACTTTAGGAATGTGCCCTACAACACCGAACTTCAAAGTCCTTCGTATATCCAGTTGATCGAAAGAGCAGTAGAAATAGCAAGACAGGATTGGAGTGAAAGCGAAAGCACATGGGACTTTGGACGACTTTCTTTGTTGGGTGAAAGTTCTCTCGAACTCGCTTGGGAAGCTTGGAGTAGCAAATGTGAATCACGATTGAACGAGTTAACGGAAATCGAGTTCAGAAACAACACTCATGTTCTGGAGGTTTTCAATTTAGAAAACGAGTTCTCGACCAGTGTGCCAAACGATCAAGTCGTGGTTGCCCGCGCCGACCGCGAAAAAGACTGCCAGCGCCTGATCTCCTACGCCATCGGCTGCATGATGGGTCGCTACAGCCTCGACGAACCCGGTCTGATCTACGCCCACGCGGGCAACGTCGGTTTCGAGCCTGGCCGCTACGCCACCTTTCCCGCAGATGCCGACGGCATCGTGCCGCTCACCGACGAACTTTGGTTTGTCGACGACGCCTGCAGTCGCATCCGCGAATTCCTGCGCGCCGTCTGGGGGCCAGACACCCTGGAAGAAAACATGGCCTGGCTGGCCGAGAGTCTGGGCACCAAAGCTTCTGAGACCCCAGAAGAGACCATCCGCCGCTACATCGCCGACAAGTTCTTCAAAGACCACCTGCAAACCTACAAGAAGCGCCCCATCTACTGGCTCTTCAGCAGCGGCAAACAAGGCGCCTTCCAGGCCCTGGTCTATCTGCACCGCTACCACGAAGGCACACTGGCGCGAATGCGTAGCGAATACGTCGTGCCGCTGACCGGCAAAATCCAGTCCCGCATCGAGATGTTGACCAAGGATGCCGAAGCCGCCACAGTGACCGCCGCCCGCAACAAGCTCAACAAAGAAATCGAAGGGCTGCGCAAGAAACACGTCGAGCTACTCTCCTACGACGAAAAACTGCGCCACTACGCCGACATGCGCATCACCCTGGATCTGGATGACGGGGTGAAGGTGAACTACGGCAAGTTTGGCGATTTGCTGGCTGAGGTGAAGGCGGTCACGGGGGGCGCAAGTGATGGCTGAACCCACCATGACAAATATTCTGACTCTCCCGCCAGGTGCACTGGCCGAGTATCAAGAGTGGGTCAACACCATCAAGCAGCGCGTGGCATCCGCGCGCCTGCGGGTGGCGCTGGCAGCCAGCAGCGAGCTCATTGCGCTGTATTACGAGCTGGGTGCCCAGATTGCAGACAGAGAAGTGCACGCGCGATGGGGCAGTGGATTCATTGATGCCTTCAGCAAGGATTTGCGGCAGACTTTTCCTGGAATCGGCGGTTTGTCGTCCAAAAACCTGCGCTACTGCCGGGCATTCTTCCGCTTTTACTGTGCCCCTGCAATTTGGCAACAGGTTGTTGCCAAATTACCTGATACACCCCTGGTAGGTGTCGATGCCGACCTGGCCACCCTGCTGGCCCGGATTCCTTGGGGTCATCACATTCATATATTTACGAAGTGCCGGAGCGTGGTCGAAGCCCGCTTTTACGTCGAGCAAACTCTGGAGCAAGGCTGGAGCCGTGATGTGTTGGCACTGCAACTCAAATCAAACTTGTACGCCCGTGCGGGCAAGGCGGTGACCAACTTTTCCCACACCTTGCCATTGCCACAGTCTGACCTGGCTCAGCAAACCCTCAAAGACCCTTACACCTTTGACTTCATGACCATGACTGCGCCGTACAACGAGCTGGATGTGGAGCGCAAACTTACCCAACACATCACCCAGTTTTTGCTGGAGCTGGGCAAAGGCTTTGCCTTCATTGGTCGACAGTACCACCTGGAAGTGGCGGGTAACGATTACTTCATCGACTTGTTGTTCTATCACGTGACACTGAAATGCTACGTGGTGGTGGAGCTCAAAAACCGCAAGTTCATCCCCGAGTACGCAGGCAACTCAACTTTTACCTGTCGGCTGTGGACAGCCTGCTTAAACGCAGCGACGACCAGCCCACCATTGGACTGCTGCTGTGCCGCGACAAAAACAACATCGAGGTGGAATTTTCCCTGCGCGACATGAACAAACCCATGGGCGTGAGCGAATACACCCTGGTGGAAGCCTTGCCTGACAACCTGAAGGGTGCGATGCCCACGGTGGAGGAAATCGAGAATGACTTGCAGCAATTGCAAGAAGTGGAAGATGGCAATAGCAACGGTGGCCGTCAATGATCGGTTTAAAAGTGTTCAGTGGCTTAATGAAAAGCTCAGACAGGTCAGCGAAGTTACCCTGCGTCGGACATTTATGTGGGTGCGTGTTGTGGTGCATCTGGCTGAAGTGCTGCCAGTGGGAAATACGACCGAACAAGTAACCGAACAAGTAACCGGCTTCTTGAATATATGGAAGAAGGAGTAGCAAAAATTCTATCCCAGAAATATAGGCTGACGGCTTTGTCCAACAGCTTGTTGGATAATTCACAATCATAAAAACATGAGGTCATCCTTTTGAGCACCCAACGAATCGTTGATTCCTTATCCACGCTGTATGCGAATCATGCCGTCGTGTTTTGGCACGATGCAAATGCCGAGTTTTCATCTGTTGTAGATGGACTTCCATTGCCTGACGTACATGTTGTGCGCATTGACACGCTGCCTGCGCTCAAAGTTAAGCTGGAGATCGAGCGCGCATCACGCCAAAAATGGCTGCTCTACAGCAATAAACCAGAACCTGAACTTGCTCAAGATTGGCTGCTGGACATTCGCCTGCGCAGCAAGACATTCAGCGCAGATGCAGCTTCTATTCTGCTCGAAGACCTTGGCCTGTCATCCCAAACCTTGCGCGCACATCTGAAGCTGCGTGCAAAGTTTCTGCGCTCGAAAGAGCGCGTCGAAAAACTCAAACGATTGGTCGTGCCAACCGATACGGCGGACGATCTGGATCGCAAGATGCTGGCAGTGCTGGCGCGAGCGGATCAACCTGACTTGGCTTCGATGTTATTGCGCTTGTTTTCTGCATTGGTAGTGAGCGGTGACGCTGACCTCGATGCGGTATCCAAACAATGGCAGGAGATTCAGGGCAACGAACTGGAACCGGCTTTCTGGGCGAAAGTGGAGCATGAGTTCGGCTACGCCGTGGCGGAGCCGACATTGCGCGATTTGTTGTTCTATTTGCTGGCGACTGATTTTGCGCGAGCGCTGTCTGGTAATTGCCCCGGTCAGCTTACTCATTTTGTGCTATCCAATAAAACACAGGCAGGCAATGCTGCGGTGTTCATTGGCCGTTGGCGTTCTGACATGGCGCACTTCGCCAGCTACAACGCTTTGTCCCATGCGGTGGCCAAGGAGCTGGATATTGCCGGGATGTTGGGCGCGCTGTCCGGTGATGCACTGTCGGAGGTAATGACCTTTGCGGCAGTAGAACAGCGCATCATCAAATATCTCAAGGATCGGATTATTGCGGCATCGGGCGCTGAATCGAATACCGTGCGCTCCCTGATTGCGCGTCGTCGCGATGGTCATTGGGCAAACCGTTTGCTGGCACAGGGAAGCGACACCTCCCGCGCCTTGGCAGCGAGTTATGATGCGCTGGAAGCCGCCTACAGCTTCTTTGAATTGAAGTCTGCGCATGAGGCGGGCTTTAGTTTTGCGGATGCAGCAGAGGGACTGGCAGCGTATCAGGCTGAGATATTTCGCTTCGACCAACTCTATCGGCAGTTCAACTTTGCCGCTGCTGCCGTGGAGCCGATGGGCTGGGCGGTATTGCATGAGTTGAGCGAGCGGATCGAAAGCGCCTATTCGGGCTGGTTCATCCCGCAACTGACTTCGGCCTGGAGCAAGGTGATTGAAGGCGACAGCGGTTTGTTGAAATCGTGGCGAGTTTCGGGATGGGGCAATCAACCCGATTTCTATGCCAAGCATGTCAAGCCGGTGCTGGAGGGCGGTGCGAAGCGGGTGTTCGTGGTGATCTCGGATGCCTTCCGTTTTGAGGCAGCAGAAGAGTTGGTGCGGATCATCAATGGCCGTAGCCGGTTCAAGGCGTCTTTGTCTGCGATGCTGGGCGTGTTGCCCAGCTACACCGCATTGGGTATGGCATCACTGTTGCCCCACACCAAACTGGCCTACAAGCTGAATGCCAATCTCGACTTGAGCGCAGATGGCGTGGTCGTTTCAACCGTCGAGCAGCGCAGTGCGCATCTTGAAGCGTTTGGTGGTGTGGCGATCAAGGCAGAGGATTTGCTGGCATTGGGTAAAGACAAAGGGCGCGAATTTGTCCGAGATCGGCAGGTGGTGTACATCTACCACGACCGGATCGACATGATCGGCGATAAGCAGGCATCGGAGACCAAGACCTTTGAGGCAGTGAACGATGCGCTGACGGACTTGGGACAGTTGGCGAATTTCATCATCAATAGCTTGAATGGTTCAGTGGTGTTGATGACGGCGGATCACGGATTCATGTATCAGGAATCGGCGCTGGACGAAGTGGATAAATCGCCCTTGGCGGAAAAACCAGACGGCATGTTGAGAGCCAAGAAGCGCTTCCTGATCGGTCAAGGGATTGGGATCAACTCCAAGGCATGGTGCGGGAATACTTCCATAACAGCCGGAACAGATGCTGGCGAGGGGAGCATGGACTTCTGGCTGCCCAAAGGGGCGGCACGTTTTCACTTTGCCGGGGGCGCGCGATTTGTTCACGGTAGCGCCATGCCGCAGGAGATCGTGATCCCGGTGATTACGCTGCGCGAAAGCGAATCGGATAAAGCCAAAACGCGCATTGTGGAATTTAGTATTCTGGGCGCATCGAATAAGGTGGTGACCAACAGGCAGCGCTTCGAGTTTATTCAGACCGAGGCAATTTCAGAACGAGTGTTGCCGCGTACCGTACAGATTTCGATCCGCGATGGTGAAACGTTGATTAGCGATGAGCAATCGTTGACCTTCGACAGCGATTCAGAATTGATGGATAAGCGCAAACGCACGGTTATGTTGACGGTGCGATCCGGCAGCTATGACCGCAACAAGGATTACTACTTGATCGCCCGTGATGCGCAAACCAAGGTGGAAGTGTTGCGTTCGCCTTTGCGGGTGGACTTGGCGTTTGCCAACGACTTTTAGGATATGACGATGAGCGATTTGAACCAGGACAAAAGCCTCGATGCGTTATTGAACGAATTCCTGCCCGGCAAGGTGGTTCGCAAGGATTTGACCAAGCTGATCAAGGAAGGCGCGAATGTGCCGGTCTATGTGCTGGAGTATTTGCTCGGCATGTATTGCGCATCGGATGATCAGGCGACGATTGATGCGGGTTTAACCAATGTGAAGCGGGTGCTGGCGGAAAACTATGTGCGCCCCGATGAAGCGGAAAAGGTTAAGTCAAAAATCCGCGAGAGCGGTAGCTACAAGGTGATCGACAAGGTTACGGTCAAACTGAACGAGAAGCGTGATAGCTACGAAGCGTTGCTTTCCAACTTGGCGATCAAGGATGCAGAAATACCCGATTCCTACGTGCGCAATTTTGAGAAGCTGCTGGTCGGCGGGATCTGGTGCATCGTGACGTTGCAGTACCGCTTTGAGGAGAATCAGAAGGGCTCGCCATTCTCGGTGTCTGAATTAAAGCCGATCCAGATGCCCAATATGGATATGGATGAGTTGTTCAAGTCGCGCAAAGGTTTTACCGAAGAGCAATGGATTGATGGGCTGATTCGCTCAACAGGGATGGAACCATCTTGTTTTGATCAGCGTGTTAAGTGGCACTTGCTGGCGCGCATGATTCCGCTGGTGGAGAACAATTACAACCTATGTGAGCTGGGCCCGCGTGGTACCGGCAAGAGCCACATCTACAAGGAAATCAGCCCGAACAGTATTTTGGTTTCAGGCGGGCAAACCACTGTGGCCAACTTGTTCTACAACATGGGTTCCCGCAAGATTGGCTTGGTCGGATTATGGGATGTCGTTGCGTTTGACGAAGTGGCGGGCATCAATTTCAAAGAGCAGGATGGTGTGCAGATCATGAAGGACTACATGGCCAGCGGATCATTCTCGCGCGGCCGAGAGTCCATCAATGCAAGTGCTTCAATGGTGTTTGTGGGGAATATCAATCAATCTGTCGAGCAGATGGTGAAGACCAGCCATTTGCTGGCACCGTTTCCCGAGGCGATGATTGACGCCGCCTTCTTTGATCGCTTCCATGCGTATGTGCCGGGTTGGGAGATTCCCAAAATGCGGCCAGAGTTCTTCACCAACCAGTACGGGATGATCGTGGATTATTTGGCCGAGTGGTTGCGCGAGATGCGCAAACGTAGCTTTGCCGATGCCATCGATAAATGGTTCAAGCTGGGCAACAACCTGAATCAGCGCGATACGATTGCCGTGCGCCGCACCGTTTCAGGTCTGCTCAAGCTGACGTGCCCTGACGGCGAATATGGCAAAGACAGCGTGCGACGTGCATTGGAATACGCACTCGAAACGCGTCGTCGGGTTAAAGAACAGCTCAAGAAAATTGGCGGGATGGAATTCTGTGATGTTCACTTCAGCTACATTGATTTGGATGATGGGCAGGAGCGTTTTATCTCGGTGCCCGAGCAAGGTGGTGGTTCGCTCATCCCGGATGGGCGACCGAACCCCGGAACATTACATACCATCAGCATCGGAGGAAACGGTATGCCGGGCGTGTATCGCTTGGAGATTCAATCTATCGCCGGAAATGGCAAGATTTCGATCTCTGGGAATAATTCCAGGGAGCCTTCCAGGGTTGCATTTGATTACTTTAAGGCCAATGCTTCGCGGGTAAGCGGGGCGATCAAGCCCGGTGAGCATGACTTCCATTTACATTTGGTTGAGCTTCAAAATTCAGGCGCTCCCGAAACCATGACGCTCGCTAACTTTGTCGCGCTTTGTTCGGCAACACTGGGCAAGTCCGTGCAGGGGCAAATGGTCGTTATGGGAGATATGAGTCTTGGCGGAACCATTACCCAAGCACGTAACCTTGCTGAAAGTTTGCAAGTCGCTTTTGATGCAGGTGCCAAACGCATCCTGCTGCCGATGTCGAGCGTGACCGACATTCCAGCTGTGCCCGGAGAACTGTTTGCTAAATTCCAGACCAGCTTTTACTCGGACCCGGTTGATGCAGTTTTCAAGGCTTTGGGAGTGGAGTAAACAACAATGACATTGCGCTGAGGTGAATATCCAGCCATCGCTTCTTCTCCTTCGGTTTGTTGAACGTTTTGCTAACGCTAATTTACCGAATCGAAGCGGTGGCTGCCCACCGATTATTTACAGCAGTTTAGGGACTCAATCGGGGCATGAAGGGTAATAGCGGGGGAATTGCTGCATGTAACATATAAATAGCACAATAACATTGTATGTGTTATAGTGCTAACACTACGTTACAACTCGTTTGATCATGCGCCACAAAGACATTGAACGCTACCTTCAGGATGTGCTGGGACTGACGGCCATCGTCAAGCCTTGGGCTGGGGGCGCTGCTTTGCCGTATTTTTTGCACGATGCTTACGAGTTCGCCAGCATTGAGCTTATCGGTGCGCCGTATGTGTTGATGCTGGAACGGGATAAAGCAACCAGCGCGAGCAAAGTGCGCAAACATTTGGATACGCTGGCGCAGGTAAGCGGAGCGGTAGGTATTTATGTGGCGGCGGTTTTGAGCTCCTACGACCGCAAGCGACTGGTCGGGCAACGCGTGCCTTTCATTGTACCCGGCAACCAGCTCTATCTGCCCGATCTGGGCATCGACCTACGCGAGTATTTTCGCCAGTGCCGCGAAACTGCCGACAAGAGCTTGAGTCCGGCGACTCAGGCGTTGCTGATTAGTGCTTTACTAAAGCCGTGGAAAGCAGAGGTGCATCCGGCCGAGCTGGGGGAGCGATTGAGCTACACCACGATGACGTTGTCGCGCGCGGTAAAGGAACTGGAGCACGCAGGACTCGCCTCGGTCGTAGATGTTGGTCGAGAGCGCCGGTTGCGCTTTGATGATAATGCGCAGGCGATTTGGCGCAGGGCGTTGCCCATGTTGCGCGACCCGGTGAAAAAAAGTGTATGGGCTATGCCTGATTCAACCGTGCAGAAACAAGCACGTCTGGCTGGTGAAAGCGCGCTTGCCCATGCCACCTTGCTTGCTGAACCCGTACACCCTGTCTATGCAATTAGTAGCGAGCAATGGAAGCGCGCTCAGCAACTGGGAATGCGCGCTTTGCCGTCGCCCGAACCCGGTGCTTGTCTCTGGCAGATTTGGCGTTATGACCCGAACATCTGTCCCGTTGCCGGATCAGTCGATCCGTTGTCGCTGATATTAAGTTTGCGCAACGAGCGCGATGAGCGTGTGCAGCAAGCGCTGAGTGAATTCGAGAAAGGCTTGTCATGATCAAAGGGCTGGACGTTTTTCGTCGTCACTTCGAACACTACACCGACCGGTATGTGCTGATTGGCGGTGTGGCCGCCACCCTGGCGATGGAAGAAGCGGGGCTGGATTTCCGGGCAACCAAGGATATTGATCTCGTGTTGGTGGTCGAGGCGATGGATGTCGAGTTTGGCCAGCACTTCTGGCAGTTCGTCATGGATGGGGGCTATCAGGTTCGCGAGCGTAGCGAAGGCAAGCCGCACTTCTATCGCTTTCAGAAGCCGATGAACCTGAGCTTTCCGGTGATGCTGGAGTTATTTTCCCGCATGCCTGACGGGCTGGTTTTATCGGACGATGCTCACCTGACGCCAATTCCACTTGATGAGGCGGTGTCGAGCCTGTCGGCCATTTTGCTGGATGACGACTATTACGCATTCATCCTGGCGGGTGCTTCTGCAAAGGATGGTATTTCCTGGGTGGGGCCGGATCGGCTGATTCCATTGAAGGCCAATGCATGGCTCGATCTGAGTTCAAGGCAGCAGCAGGGCGAAGCTATCGATCACAAGAATGTGCGCAAGCACATGAACGATGTCATGCGCCTTTCCCAATTGCTTTCGCCCACAATGCGGATCGATCTGCCCATTCGGGTCGCGGAGGATTTGAACCGCTTTCTTGGCTTGATCTTGCAAGAAACTGTTGATCTGAAAAGTATGGGATTGGGACGAACAAACCTGACGACGATTGTTGTCCGCATCCGTGAAGCGTATGGGCTCGTTTGAGCCAGAGCGTTTTTGGGTGAACAACATGAAGATGGGTGAGTAATTTCTGTTTGCAGAAGCGAATTTGACTGGAGGAAGTTTAGGAGTTGTTCAATTTAAAAGGATGAAAGAAATGCTTGTACTGGTAACAGGCGGGGCAGGTTTTATCGGATCCCACAGTGTGGACGCATTGTTGGCGGACGGCGCGAAAGTGCGCGTGCTGGATAATTTTTCTACCGGCAAGAAAAGCAATTTGTCTGATCATCCGCGGCTTGAAATCATCCAAGGCGATATTCGCGACATGGAAACGGCCGCCAATGCAATGAAGGACATCAGTCACGTGCTGCATCTGGCGGCACAAGTTTCCGTGCCCGCCTCGGTGGCCGATCCCATCACCTCCAGCCAGCACAACATTCAGGGATTTCTCAACGTCTTCGACAATGCGCGACGCGCCGGAGTCAAAAGATTCGTGTACGCCTCCAGCGCGGCAGTCTATGGCTCGCCGGAACAGTTGCCCTTGAGCGAGACATCCCCGGTGGCGCCGTTATCGCCTTACGGGCTGGAAAAAAGCATCAACGACCAGTATGCCGCACTGTATCGCGGGCTTTTCCAGACTTCATCGCTGGGGCAGCGTTACTTCAACGTTTACGGGCCACGTCAGGATCCATCGTCTTCTTACGCAGGGGTCATCAGCAAGTTTGCTGCCGCACTCCGCCAGGGCGAAAACCTGAGGGTATTCGGTGACGGCGGCCAGACACGCGATTTCATTTTCGTCAAGGACGTGGCGCAACTGAATCTGCGCGCGCTGAAAAGTTCGCTTAACGGCGTGTGCAACATCGCCACCGGCCACAGCGTGACGCTTTTGGAACTGATCGCAACCCTGGCAGAATGCGCCGGCCGCACGCCCGTCATCCGGCATGAACCGCCCGCATCCGGCGACATTCGCCACTCCGCCACCCTGCCACATAAAATGTTCGGGCAACTCGATCCGCCGGAGATGACGTCCTTGCGGAACGGATTGAAACAGCTGCTGGAATCGACCGCATGAATTCCCCGCATCCTGCGCGCCTTCATCTGCTCGCTTTTGTCGGACTATTGCTGCTTTCCTCCCTCGCATCGGCATCACAGCCCGGCATGGCGGTGTTCTACGGCGACAATCCGCCGTGGGACGAGCTGCATGCATTCGATATGGTCGTGGTGGAACCGCTGCACGTGCCGGATCCGAAACCTTTTGCCAACCGGCGCACGGCGTTGTTTGCCTATGTTTCCCTGGGAGAGGTTGACCCCGATCGACCCTATGCTGCCGACATTCCGGATGCATGGCAATTGGGCAAAAATGCCGCATGGGGCAGCATAGTGCTTGACCAGGCACAGCACGGTTGGCCGGATTTTTTTGTTGATCGCGTGATCAAGCCATTGTGGGATGCCGGCTATCGGGATTTCTTTCTGGACACGCTCGATTCCTATCAGTTTTATGCCAAAACGGCCGGGGAAAGAAGCCGGCAGGAAGCCGGTCTGGTTACCGCGATCCGCGCCTTGAAACAGCGGTATCCGCAGGCACGCCTGATTTTCAATCGCGGGTTTGAAATCTTGCCGCAAGTCCATGACCTGGTCTTTTCGGTTGCAGCCGAATCCTTGTTCCAGGGCTGGAATCCGGCACAAAAAAAATATCAAGCCGTATCAAACGAAGATCGCGCATGGTTGCTGGAGCGACTCAATTTGGTACGCCAGAAATATCAGCTCCCCATACTGGTGATCGACTACGTTGCCCCCGAGCAGCGCGAACTAGCCCGCGATACCGCAGCCAGCATTCGCGAGCTTGGGTTCATTCCATGGGTATCCAACCCCGAGCTGAATCTGCTTGGTGTGGGCGAAATCGAAGTAATGCCGCGCAAGATTTTGATGATCCATAACAGTGCCGACACTGAATTTGATCTGCAAGACAACAACATCTTTCAGTATGCAACCATGCCGCTGAATTACCTTGGCTATAGCACCGAATATCTGGATGCGCGCCAGTCCTTGCCCGACTTCCCGCTCAATGGCCGCTATGCCGGGATTGTCGTGTGGCTGGACAAGTTGCCCGGCAAGGAAAGTCGCCCCCTGGCAAATTGGCTCATGCGGCAAATCAAGTCTGGCGTTCCTGTCGTCCTGCTGGGTGAAACCGGTTTTTTGTTCAACCATACTTACGCCGCCCCACTGGGATTAAAAATTTCCGAAGCCACCTCCAATCGGTCGCGATTGCAGATTGCACGGCGCGAATCATTGGTCGGATTTGAGGTCCAGCCCATACCGGATCGTGGCGCCTTTTTTCCCTTGTCCACCGTTGAAGGCACTCCCCTTCTCATCCTGGCCAATGAGGCAGGCGAAGAACAGACGGCCATCAGTCTGACCACTTGGGGTGGTTATGTCATGGATCCTTATATTCTGATTAAATTGCCCAGCACCGAAAAACGCAATACTGACAAAAACCTGCGCTGGGTCATCGATCCTGTCAATTTTCTGCGCCTTGCCCTTAAGCTACCCGACATGCCTGTGCCGGACGTAACTACTGAAAGTGGTCGGCGTATGCTGATGGTACATATGGACGGTGACGGCTTTGCGAGCAAGGCTGAATTCCCGGGATCTCCCTATGCCGCTGAAGTGCTGATCGAGCGTATCCTGAAAAAATATCCCCTGCCTTCGACGATGTCTATCATTCAGGGAGAGACCGCCCCAAACGGTCTGTATCCGGCGCAATCCGCCGTCCTCGAGCAGTATGCACGCGAGATGTTTGCCTTGCCGCATGTCGAAATTGCCAGCCATTCCTTTTCCCATCCTTTTGACTGGCAAAAAGCCGAAGGAGAATCGGGAAACAACGGCTACCACCTGGCCATCCCTGATTACACATTCGACTTGAATGCGGAGATCACAGGCTCGATCCGCTATATCGAATCCAGGCTGGCACCGTCCGGCAAACCGGTTAAAACCTTCCTGTGGAGCGGCGATACCAACCCGGGTATCGATGCCATGGCGATCGCCAATAAGGCCGGTGTAATCAACATGAACGGCGGCGAAACCCTGATCACCCGTGCCTTTCCGACACTTACAATGGTCATGCCACTGGGCATACCGAAGGGAGAATATTTTCAGGTGTACGCACCCAACCAGAATGAGAATGTCTATACCAACGACTGGCTGGGGCCGTTCTATGGCTATGAACGGGTCATCGAAACCTTTCAACTGACCGAATCACCTTTGCGCCTGAAGCCGATTGATATCTATTACCACACCTATTCCGCCAGCAAGACTGCCTCGCTCAGGGCGCTTGACAAGGTGTATGCCTGGGCGCTGACCCAGGAAACAACGCCCGTGCATGTTTCCGCCTATGTGCAAAAGGTGCTCGATTTCAACCGCATCGTAGTCGCCCGCACCCGCGATGGCTGGCGCGTGCGCGGCGCTGAAAATTTGCGCGAGTTGCGCGCGCCTTTATCGCTGGGCCAGCCAACGATTGATCCGCAGTCGGGGACGGCCGGTTTCAACCGCCACGGCAACAGCCATTATCTGCACTTGGCCGACGATGAAGCCAGCGTCCGTTTCAACCGGTCTGCCAATACCCGCCTCGCAACCCCGTATCTGGTCTCTGCCAATGCGCGCGTAACATCGGCCAGTTCCGGCGACAAGCAAACGATCAACCTGGCCTTGGCCGGAGAAGTCCCCCTGAAATTCTCCCTGGCAATGGCGCCGCATTGTGCAGTGAGCGCGGATGGCCGGGCTATGCGGGCAGGCTCCAGAACCGGAAACATCAGTCATTTTTCGGTACCCCAGCATGCAATCGGCGAGCTACGCGTTCATTGCGCGCAATAAACCCGGAGCGGTGCGGCCGCGCCTGATGTCAACCTGGACGTTGGCAGGGTTCGCCGTGCTTGTCATTATTTTGCTGATCATGATTTACCCCAAGCCGGCAGTGCTGCGGCAGGCCTCCCAGGCCCGGCTGGGCGACCCTCTGGCAGCCAATTATCTGGCCAATCTGCTCAAGACAGATCCCGCTAATCTTGCGCTGCGTCTCCTGCTTGCCCGGCACAAACTGCATCTGCACGAAACCGACGGCTTCGTGGAACTGCTCGAACCGGTCATGCGCAACGGCAATCCCGACCAGCGGGCAGAGGCCATGCTGACCCAATACCAATTGCTGATCGAGCAATCTTCGGGCGAGCGGCTCAGTGCCGAACAGACTGAATCCTTGCGGCAACAGCGTATCCATGCGCTGGAAACCCTGCACAAGCAGCCTTTGCCGCTGCAATCACTCATGTATCTCGCCAAAGAGGCGGAGCACCTGCAACAGCCTTCCATCTCCGCTGCGCTGTACCGGAAAATCAGCCGCCTGTCCGGCACGATGCCCGCACAGCAACTCGCCGACTCGGCAGCGGCCGCCCGCGCTGAAAACAATCTCGAACTGGCGGCGCATTTGTATTTTATTGCACGGCACCGGGCACAATCGTTGACCAGCCAACGCACCTGGTTCTTGGCCGGCGTGCGCGCGCTGATTGCAGGCGGACGCCACACCGAAGCAATGCAAGCCATCGATCTGCATCTCGGCACGCTGGCAGACGACCCCGAAACCCTTTACTTCCTGATTCAGATTGCCCGTGCTGCCAATGATCAGGCGCGCGCAGTCGAATATGCCAAACGCATGCTGCGCCTTTCATGGGGTCATTCCCTTGCAACATGGATCGCCGGGCTAGATTTGAGCCTGATCGGAATTGCCAGTGCGAATGCTGACGACGTGATAGCGCCATCCTCCCCCGATACCATTCAGTCCTACAACAAAAAGAAGTATGAGCTCGCCTATCAGGTGTTCGTCGAAAACGGCAAGCTGAATGAAGCCTTTCGCGTGGCCGAGGCGGCGGTAAAACAGGCGCCCGACGAAGCCATCTGGCACCAGCGACTGGCGCAAATCGCGGAATGGACCGCGCAGCCCATGATCGCTTTGCGCGAATGGCGCTGGCTGCTGGCCCACGATGAAAACAAAAACTCACTGCAAAAAGTCCTGGGGCTGGCCAAGTCCCTGAACGATTTCGACGTCGCGCTCGATGCCTGGAAAAAGCGGGCCGCACGGGAAAGCCTGAACGCCGCGCAATGGCGCCATCTTGCCGATCTGTTCGAACTGACCGGACGACCACGGGAAGGAGTCCGCTTTTTCGAGGCACGCTATGCAGCCGAACGCGAGCCCCTGTATCTGGAAATTGCGGCGCAACTGGCGGAACGCATCGGCGACGATGAGCATGCCATGGCCGTGTATGCGCGCTTGCTGGATCGACATGGCAACCAGGCAGACTGGCAGTTGAAGCTCGCCAATCTGCATTTGCGCAAGGGACACTACCGTGCGGCTTATGACTTGTTGCAAGCGCATCGCCATGAGGCCAGGGATGAGGATGCCGCCTACTGGAAAGTGCTGTCCGATTTATCCTGGGCACTGCAGCAGGATGCCGGGGCCGAGCAGAATTTGCGCCACTTGCAAGCGACCGGACAACTCGCACAGGAAGATTTCAGCCGCCTGATTTTTTTGCTCGGCGATACGCGACAAACGGAGAAGGCGGAGTTGGCGGAGTTGGCGTATCAGCGCTTCGGCGACTGGGAGATGTTGCTGCTGGCACTGGAACTGCGCACGGCAACCCGCGATGTTTTGGCACAGAAGCGACTGATCGAACGCGCGGTCTTGCACCACCAGACAGAGCTGTCAGGCAGTGCACTTTTTTATCGGCTGCGCGCGCAATATTTTCAGACCATGGGGCGGGTCGAAGCGGCACGCATGGATTTGGGCCATGCCATCACCCTCGCGCCGGATGATGCCGACACCCTCAATACCGCGCTATGGTTCTGGATCGACGCCCGTGATCTGCCCGCCCTGCGCGCGATGACCGCACGGCTGGCGGCGCGCGGCGTGCAGGACAATCCAGCATACTGGCAAGCGCTGGGTGTCGCCTATCAGGTATTGGATCAACCGCGCCGCGCGGTGGCTTACTATCGCCGCCAGTTCAAACAGGGCAAGCGTGATGTGCTGTGGCTGTCCAACTTCGCCGATGCGCTGGACCAGGCGCGCCAGCCTGCCAATGCACTGCGCATACGCCAGCACGTTTGGCGGCTACTGCGTGCCGGCCTGGCTGACATGCCGGTCGAATCGCCCTATTCGAGCGACATGCTGCTGGCAGCGCGACTGGCACTGATGCAGCACCCCGACGATTCCGGCTTGGCACTGGTGCGCTCGGTGGTGCAACAGGAACGGCAGATGCAGCATGAACATTTCGTCCGTCACAAGGTCAATGGCATGTCGCTGGCATGGGCGACCACGCTCGGCGGGGACGAGGCGGAAAATGCCGTCGATGAACTGGTGCTGGGCTGGGCGCTATCCACCGAACAGTCCGCGAATGCCAAAGCCTGGTTGTGGCGGCGTTATGGACAACGCATGGCCGGTCCGCAATGGGCGGTCGTACCCGCCGCCATGGCTGAAAATGACAGTCCGGTGTTGGCTGAACGGCTCGCCCATGAACCCGGCGACATGTCCATGCTGATGCGTCATGATGTTGCCCGCGCGATCGGACAGGAACGCCATGCGCAAACCACCGTGTTTTCCGGGTTGGTCGATGATCCGGACAACGATGAAGCGCATCAACGTCTGGTCGAGGATGCATTGGCGGTAGCTTCGCATATCGATCTCGAGCTGAAAAAAACCGAACTGGGTAACCTGCACGGCATTGCAAGAGGTGTCAAGGTGGCACTCGCGCTCAGCACGCGCCTGAAGGTGGGTGCGGAATTCCGCCAAACACATCAGGCGAGTGACGTGCCATTAAACTTTGGCAACACGCCGCCGATAGAGACTGTCATGGGCTTCCGGCTCGAAAATCATGGGGAGTTGGGCAATAGCGAAATCCTGCTGCAACGCCGGCGAGAATCTGCCCGCACCACGACCGTGCAGGCGCATCATGCCATCGACATCCTGCCGCGCCTCAATCTGCGTCTGGGCGCTGAAGTGAACGCGGATGCGCCCGAATCCGCAGAATTACTGGTATTCGGCATGCGCGACCAGATCGAGGCGGGCTTGCTTTACCGGTTCAGCCTGCGCGAATATGTGCAACTGGATACGGCAGGGGGGCGATATTATCTCCAGAGCGGTGAGCTTCTGGGAAGCGGACAGACGGTGTCCTGGGAGCTGGGGCACATGTTCCGTACGCAGAACCCCGACTTGAAAATGCGATTGAACGGCGTTCATGCCCGCTTCAGCAGTGACGCCAACGCCGCGTTTGCGTTGCCTGAAGATGTGAACATTTACAGCTTATGTCTGGGCACCGGCGAGCTTCCGCGTCCCGTTTATTCACGTGCCTGGCGGCTTGCCGCAGACGCCTGTGCCACTCGCAATGATATCGGGGGTTCCGGTTACAACCTGGCGTTTGGACTGGCAGGATCAGTGGTCGGTCGCGATCAGCTTTCTTTGTCGATATTGCAAGGCAGCGGCGGGTCCAATTTGACCAATGCATTGATCCGCGAATTCATACTGAACTACCGCTATTTTTATTAACGATGGGCTGTTTACTCTGGAGGCAAGAATGAAAACAATTAAATTGGGTATTCTGGGTTTGCTACTGGCATTGAGCTCCTGCGCGGTGCTGGATCACGATACCGGCGCACAGCGGCTGGATCGCAATGCACGCTGGGCGCTGTTGCCGATCGTCAATCACACCGATGTGGCACAGGCCGGATTGCGCGCCGAAGCCATCACCGAAGTATTGTTGCGAGCACGCGGTATTGCCGATTTGCGACGCTATCCTGCGGCCCTCAACCAGGACACGTTGTTCGAGCCTGCCGAACGCGGCATGCTGACCGAAGCGATGGACTGGGCACGCGAGCAAGGCGTGCGTTATGCGGTAACCGGTGTGGTCGATGAATGGCACTACAAGGTGGGCATCGATGGCGAGCCGGCGGCAGGCATTACCTTTCAGGTCATCGACTTGCAAGCCGGGGAAAAGGTGGTGTGGAGTGCGGCCGGCGGCAAAAGCGGATGGAGCCGCGAGGCGCTGAGCGCGGTGGCGCAAAAACTGATCAAAGACCTGCTCTCCGATGCGCCACTTGAGTGAACACGCCATGCCCAACCCCAGCCTGACCGACACGCTCCTGGCCAACATCCATCAGTTGCTGGCACCCCTGCGCCGCAACCGTTCGATGTGGCTGGAAACCGTGGTGATCACGCTGGGCGCCCTTGCATTGGGCGCTTTGAGCCAGTCTGACGATCCGCTGCAGGCGGGGGGGGTATTCCCGTGGATTTGGCTGGCACCGATTTTGATCGCCCTGCGCTATGGCATGGCGGCAGGAACAATGTCCTCCCTTATTCTGGTGATTGCCTGGGGGGGGAACGATTATATGTCCGCCCGCCACGCCGACTTTCCCGAACAATTTTTTCTGGGCGGCCTTATCGCGGTCATGCTGTGCGGCGAATTCAGCGATCTCTGGGAAACGCGTTTGCGCCGCGCGACAGAAACCAACCATTACCTGGACGAACGATTGAGCCGCATCACCGATCGCCATTTGCTGCTGCGCTTGTCGCATGACCGGATGGAACAGGAAATCCTGACCAAACCGGTCACCTTGCGCGACGCCTTGCGCGAGTTGCGCCAACTGGCCGCCGCCCACAATCACCTCCACCTGCCGGCAGCCGATGCGTTGCTGCAATTGTTGATGCGCTATTCCCAACTGGAATCCGCCGCAATCTTTACCGCTTCGGCAAAAGGCCGTTACGAACGGGTCAGCCAAATCGGCTCGCCGCCGGACTTGCCCAACAATGACCGGTTGCTGGCCTGCGCGATGGAACGCCAGTCTTTGTCGCACCTGCTCCTCGATGAATTATCCGATAAAGAACTGCCGTCGCCATTCCTGGTCATCGCACCCATCCTGACCAGTGCAAAGCATTTGCTGGGCATACTGGCGGTCGAGCGTATGCCGTTCCTCGCGCTCAATGAAGAAAACCTGCAAATGCTGTCGGTGCTGTTGAGTTATTACGCCGATTGCGTGAACGAAGCCGAAGGTACAAAACGATTTCTTGAACTTTTCCCTGCCGCTCCGCCAGACTTTGCGGCGGAATTTCCGCGCGTGCTGCAATTGCAGCGCACACACGGCATCAACAGCTATGTCGTCGTGCTGGCCTTCGAGGATGATGAAACAGGTCGCCAGGCCATCGCCCGCATCCTGCTAAGCCGGCGCGGTCAGGACATTCCATGGCCGATCAAACTTGGCCATCGGCTATTGCTGGCCAATTTGATGCCATTGGCCAACGATGCCGCCGTGGAAGGCTATCTGTTGCGCACCGAAACTGCATTAAAAAGTTTGAGCGGATTCAATCTCGATACCAGACCGCTATCTTCTTTCAGGATCGGCATGGCCGACAGCGATCCCATGGCCGGTTTCAAACGTTTATTCGAGATGCGCCATGATTAAGGCAACATTGAACGGCACAGCCAGAATCGCCTGGATGCTGCTCGCCGGATTGGCGCTGATACTGGTATCCGCGCTGGAAATATTCGACATCGTCATGCTCTGGGGTCATGCCAGCAGCAACCATATGTTGCTGATACATCTGTTACAACGCGCGGCGACCAGTCTGTTGCTCGCCATGATCGGGCATTACTTTCTATGCAGCGGACAAGGCAGACATAAGCGCTGGTCCATCACGCTGCTCCTGTTCAATTTCATTTTTTTCATTCCCTTGCTTGGTGCCTTCAGTGTCTTGCTGATCGCCCTGATCGCCGCCTACCCGCGCGCTCCACAGATTCACTCGCCCTTTGCCAGTCTGGTCATGCCGGAATTTGCCCTTTCCATGCGCGAAGCCCTAATCCGCTTCAGCCAGGGCGGCATCCGCTCCACCCTGACCCAGCCATCCATTCCCGCGCCGAAACGCCTGCAATCACTCCTTGCCCTGCAGGGTATGCCCTCCAGGATTTCCAGCCCCTTGCTGCACGAACGTCTGGAAGATGAATCGGATGATATTCGTCTGATCGCTTATGGCCTGCTGGATAACCGAGAAAAAGCCATCAACGCCGAGATACACCGCGAAATGCTTGCCTTGCGTCAAGCCGAAAGCGACGAGACCCGCCTGATCACACTGCGCCATCTGGCAGAACTGTATTGGGAAATGATTCATGCCAGGCTGGCGCAGGGCGATCTGCGCATCCACGCCTTGCATCAGGCGCTTTCCTACGCGGAAGAAGCCCTAAAGCTGTCAGGGCAAAATGCCGGGTTGCAGTTTCTCAAAGCCCGCACCCTGTTTGAACTGAAAAACTTTGAGGAGGCGACATTGGTGTTCGAATCATCGGCAAATCTGGGTTTGCACGAGTCCCGGATTCTGCCCTACCTGGCTGAAATCGCCTTCTACCGCAAACAATACGGGACAGCGCGCAACTTGCTGGAACGTCTGTCCGTGTATCAACCGTCCCCGATCATGCAGGACATCATCAAGCTATGGACAACCACCGCTAACTTCCCATCCGGGCGGCTGGTAGCATGAGGCACATCATAAATTTCCCGCGCGCCCAACACGCTGATATCGGACTCTTGCTGGAAGGGACATTTCCCTATGTTTCCGGCGGGGTATCGAGCTGGGTCAACCAGATCATCCGCGCCTTTCCACAATACACTTTTGCCATCATTTTCATCGGTAGCCAGCGGGAAGACTATGGCGAGCCAAAGTACGCGCTGCCCGACAATGTCGTGCATCTGGAAACCCATTATCTGCGCACGGAGCGGGATGTTCCGAAAATACGCCCGGTCAAAACAGACCCCGAAGTATTCGGCTGCATCCGTCATTTGCACCAGTGTTTCCGCGCACCGGAAAAACATACCGGCGGCTCGGACACTTTCCGCGCACTGATTCCGGAAATGGCCAAGGGCGGCGGTGCCAGCCTGGACACCTTTCTGTATGGCGAGGAATCGTGGGCATACATCAAGGAAAATTACCGGAACAATTGTTCCGACCCCTCGTTCGTTGATTATTTCTGGACCGTTCGATCGATGCACGCGCCGGTCTGGATGCTGGCAGATATCGCCCGGAATTTCATCCCGGTGCGCGCTTACCATACCGTTTCTACCGGCTATGCCGGCTTGCTCGGGGCGCTGCTGAAAGAAAAAAACCATCGCCCGCTCGTCCTCTCCGAGCACGGCATTTATACCAAGGAACGCAAGATCGATCTATTCCAGGCAGAATGGGTGAAGGACAACCGCAATATCTTTCAGCGCGACCCGACAGAGATCAGTTATTTCCGCCAGCTATGGATCCGTTTTTTCCAGGCGCTGGGCAAGCGCTGCTACGACAGCGCCGACCATATCGTTGCGCTGTTTGAAGCCAATCGCCTGCGCCAGATGGAAGACGGCGCGCCAGCAGAGCGCACTTGCAACATCCCGAACGGGGTCAATGTTGCGCGCTTTGCGCCACTGCGCGCCCTGCAGCCACCCTCGCCGCCGCCGATTTTGTGCCTGATCGGTCGCGTCGTGCCGATCAAGGATATCAAGACCTACATCCGCGCCATGCGCATCGTGGCCAACCGCATGCCGGACGCGGAGGGCTGGATCGCCGGGCCGGAGGACGAAGATCCGGATTACGTCAGCGAATGCCGCGACCTGGTCGGCGGGATGAGCCTGGAAAACAACATCAAATTTCTCGGCTTTCAGCAAATGACCGAATTGCTGCCGAAAATCGGTCTGGTGATATTGAGCTCAATCAGCGAAGGACTGCCGCTGGTTTTGCTGGAAGGTTTTGCCGCCGGGGTGCCCGCAGTTAGCACCGATGTCGGATCATGCCGGCAATTAATCGAAGGGCTGGATGCGCAGGATCAGGCATTGGGTGCTGCCGGACGCATCGTCGGCATCGCCGATCCGCAAGCGCTGGCGGAAGCCGCCCTGGCTTTGCTGACCGACCCTGGCGCCTGGCAGGCCGCCCGTCAGGCCGGCATCCGCCGGGTCGAAACCTACTACACGCAGGAACGCATGATTGCCAGTTACCAAGCCATATATGAGGAGGTGCTGGCATGGCAGGCATAGGCTTTGAGCTGCGCAAGCTGCTGCAAAAAGACAACTACCTCGGCTTGTGCCAGGCCTACGCCTATGCCGGCATCATCAGCTCGGGCCCCTGGGTGTTGTCCATTATCGGGATTCTTCTCGTCGGCCTCTTCAGCCTCGGCGTGGTGTATCCGCAAATGGCCATTGTCCAGTTTCAAGTGTCCGTTACTTATCTTATCCTCAGTTCGCTGATTCTCACCGGCTTCATCCAACTGGGTTTCACCCGCTTCATTGCCGACGCCTTGTTCAGAAAACAGGATGATCTGGTCGTGCCGAATTTCAACGGTTTACTGCTGCTGGTGACGGGGGTCAGCGGGCTGTGCGGCATCCTTGCCCTGTTCTTTCTGTTTTCCGGCATGAGCATGTCATACCGGATGCTCATGCTCTCCGGATTTGTCATCCTGTGCGCGATCTGGGTGGCGACCATTTTTCTGTCCGGCATGAAGCAATACAAGCAGATCGTGGTGCTATTCGGCATCGGTTACACGGTAACCGTTGCAGGAGCATTGCTGCTGCGCCCGCTCGGCATGGAAGGTTTGCTGCTCGGATTTGTGTTCGGCCACCTGGTCTTGCTGACCGGCATGGTCGGGCTGATTTTGCGCACCTTTCCGTTGCACGACGAGATTATCGCCTTTGATTTCCTGCGCCCGGGCGCCATGTACCTCACGCTGATCTGGTCCGGCTTTCTGTATAACTTGGCAGTGTGGGCGGACAAGCTGATGTTCTGGTTCAATCCCGACACCAGCCAGCACATCATCGGGCCGCTACGTGCCTCGCTGCTCTATGACCTGCCGATTTTTCTTGCCTACCTGGCGATCATTCCAGGCATGGCAGTCTTTCTGGTGCGGATCGAAACCGATTTCGTCGAGTATTACGAAAAGTTCTACGACTCCGTGCGCGGCGGCGGCTCGCTCGACCAGATCGAAAACCTGCGTGACAACATGCTGTTCACCGTGCGCCAGGGACTATTTGAAATTTTCAAGATCCAGGCGATCGCCGTCATTCTAACTTTCGTGCTGGGCGAAAAGCTGCTTGCCTGGATCGGCATTTCCACCCTGTACCTGCCGTTGCTGTATGTGGACGTAGTCGCGGTGGGCTTGCAGGTGGTTTTGCTGGGGATACTGAACATATTTTTCTATCTCGATAAACGCGCCATCGTGACCTGGCTATGTCTGCTGTTCCTCATCGCCAATGCCGGACTCACCTGGTTGAGCCTGCAACTGGGCGTGAGTTTTTACGGCTACGGCTTCGCTGTCGCACTGCTGCTTACCGTGCTGACCGGCATGCACCTGCTCACGCGAAAACTCGACGTACTGGAGTATGAAACCTTCATGTTGCAGTAAATGAGCGGATGCCTATTTGTGTTTGCAGCCCATTAATTTCAGACTGTATGGAGGTTCACTAGTGTCCGGTTAAAAATCAAATAGAATCATTTGGTTATTGGGTAATGGCGCAATGACTCCAGTAGTGTCTGGCTGCAAGGCGCATGGAATATGGGTTTTCTCGAAAATCGAGACCGACAATATCTGTAATAAAGTGTAGAGCGAGGCATTGAGATGGAGCTCCTTTTTGACGATAGCGATCAATACGTAAGTGGACACGGCGCACCAGATTTGCGTCTTCACCGCGTTCTCGCTCGTTCCCAAAAAGCGCTTGATGCGCAGGTGTTGCTTGATCCATTTGAAGAACAGCTCTACCTGCCAGCGGCTCTTGTACAGCGCGGCAATGGTCAACGGCGGCAACGTTGTGTTGTTGGTCAGAAACACCAACGTTTTGCCCGAATCGGGGTCTTTGAATCGGATGCGCCGCAAATGCTCTGGGTAGTCCTTGGACACGTAAAACCCGTTGAGCCGAATCGCCTGATCGCAGATCACACCGGTGCTTCGGTCGGTCTTGGTCGAGTAAACCCGATGGGCATCCATGCCGCGTTTGGCGCGGGTCACAAAGAACGCGCCGGCCTGATGTATCTTGAAGAGCCGGTCGAAGTCCACGTAACCCCGATCCATCACGTAAAACGCACCCGCTTCGATGGGCAAGATGTCGAGCACTTTGACATCGCCCATCTTGCCATCGCTGATGTGGATGAAGGCCGGGATCGCCCCGCGCAAGTCCAGCAGCGTGTGCATCTTCACCGCCGCCTTGGTGCTGCGAAACGGAGCCCAATCGAACAGGCTCAAACACAAGTCGATGGTGGTCGAGTCCAGCGCGTAGACCGTCGCATCGAGTTCCAGTCCCGTTGGTTCTGCGGCGTAGAGGTTCCTGGCTCGCACGATCAAGCGCATCGCAAGCGCGTGATAAATGTGCCAGTCCCGCTGATTCAGCGCATCCGAGAGAGTCGATCGTGCGGGTATGCTGCTCAAACCCATGTGAAACAGCTTGGATTGATTGGATGCCAGACAGACCTCGATGTCGCGCAAAGACTCGCGCCACGTCAATTGCGAGAATGCCATCACGCGAAACAGATCGGCGCAGTCCAAGGTGCGCACTCCCGCATCGCCGCCATGGCGGTCGATGATGCGCCCGAAGGTTTTCCACGGCACATACTCCATGACTTGCGCAAACAGCGTTTTGCCCACGTTCATACGTCACCCCAAGCTCTCTAAACCCGGAATGATCGCAAATTCTTAACCTAAAATTCAAATCGTGGACACCCATGAATCGCTTGGAACCCTTATCAATGTTGGCGTTGCCGTCGGTACGTCTCAATTTAACCGGACACTAGTGATGGAGGTTGAGGACGAAAATTTACCGGACTGCGCGAAAAGCCCCGTCGTTCAGGGCGGGGAAGGATGGCGCGGATGCCGCAGGCATCCTTGCCTTTGGTTGTTTCCTAAATTGGCGTTTGCTGCTG